>OQVT01001528.1_pt1 | contig 14623 bp, 15 predicted proteins | sample 1691561 | NCBI WGS metagenome assembly OQVT01 (sample SAMN03418260, study PRJEB22391) | human gut metagenome | biome: human-gut; feature: organic feature; material: feces | host: Homo sapiens | place: Tanzania | collected 2013-01 | reverse complement strand
AAGTGCTAAAATTACGCCGGCTTTTATTTTTTTACTGTCCACTTATATCCACAATCTTGACAAATTGCAACCGTTTGATTTTTTATCTTTGTCTTTCCGGTTCCCTTGTGTTTTCCTACCAAGAGCCACAATCCGCATGTACAAACAATCAAACAGGCTCTGCCAATACTCCAAAGACAACCGTTGCCTTTGCCGCTTGTTTTGGAAGAAACCTGTTCTGTTGTAACTAACACATTTTCTGAATTACATTTTGGACAAACCATGCTTTATTCCTCCTCTTTTTTTACTCATTATAACATATTGAATTTATTATTGCAATACATTTGCAATGCATAATATATATTTTTTTTGATATACAATATTACTGAGCAAAAGGGAGTGATATTGTTGAAAAAATTCAAAATACCGTCTGTCCCGCCGACGACAAATAAGTGCATTCGTTTTCCAAATGATGTTATAGAAGAAGTTGAAAAAGCAATATCCGGCAAATCTTGCACTTTTACCGCATTTGTTGTAGAAGCGGTAAGAGTTGCATTAGAAAACTTAGAGGAAGAATCAGATAAATCGTAAAAGCAGTTGTATGACTTTCAACAATCATACAACTGTTTTTTATAATACAATTTTCTCAACCTCTTTAAAGCTGTTAACAACATAATCGGCTCGGTACTCATCGAATTCCTCTTGACTGCCGTAACCGAATAATACAGCAGCACAGGCAATTCCGGCCTTATGTGCTCCGACGATGTCGTATTTTCTGTCGCCTACCATAAGAACTTGGCTTTTGTCCGTAACACCCGTCCGCTTAATTGCTTCTTCAACGATCGTAGCCTTGTCTGAATCGGTGTAATTCCTATCCGCTCCAACGATACAGTCAAAATACTTGTCAATGCCGCTGACTTTGATTATGTTTTCCAGAGCCTCCTGTGGTTTTGAGCTTGCAACAGCCGTTTTTATTCCGTTTTCATTCAGCTTTTTCAAAAGCTCGGTTATGCCGTCGTAAAGCTTATATTTATAAAGTCCGACTTCGGCGTATTTCTCACGATAGCTTTGCATAAGTGATTGAACTTCGTCATCACTGAGTTGAGGATAGAGCGTGTGATAACTGACTATCATCGGCGGGCCGATAAACTTGCGTATTTCCTCATCGCTTGGCTGTTCAAGACCGTGGGCATCAATGGCATAGCGTACACAAAGGAAAACGCCCTCGCCCGTATCGGCTACCGTGCCGTCAAAATCAAAAAGAACTGCGTCAAAATTCGACATAAAAAGACCTCCGTTCATACCGAATCATTTTATCACAAATAATAATGATTTACAATACGATTTTTTTATGATATAATATTTGCAGTTTATTTTTGGAGTGATATGAAATGGAGAATACAGAAAGAAAAGACCGTGTGCTGAGCATGATTCAGCCGACGTCCGTTCCGACTCTCGGCAATTACCTCGGTGCACTTAAGAATTGGAAGCAAATGAGTGCAGACAACGATTGCATCTTCGCCGTTGCGGATCTTCACGCAATTACGGTTCGACAGGAACCCGCAAAGCTCAGAAAGCAGTCGCTTGAAATGTACGCTTTGATGATAGCTCTTGGTCTTGATCCCGAAAAAAATATAATTTTTGTTCAGTCACATGTTCCGCAGCACAGCCAGCTCGGTTGGATTCTCAACTGCTACACTCAGTTTGGTGAAGCGGCAAGAATGACCCAGTTTAAGGATAAATCCGCTAAGCATGCCGATAATGTCAATGTCGGACTTTTTGCTTATCCGACGCTTATGGCGGCCGATATTTTGCTCTATCAGGCGGATTACGTTCCCGTAGGTGCGGATCAGAAGCAGCATCTTGAAATTACACGAGACATTGCAGAGCGTTTCAACGGTGCATATTCACCGACATTTACTATTCCGAAGCCCTATATCGGCAAGACCGGTGCAAAGGTTATGTCGCTTCAAGACCCGACGAAGAAAATGTCCAAATCCGATACGAATCCCAAGGCATCGGTTTTTGTCCTTGATACACCCGATGATATCATGAAAAAGTTTAAGTCGGCGGTAACGGATTCCGAGGCGAGGGTACACTATGCCGACGGCAAGGACGGAATCAACAACCTCATGGGTATTTATTCCTGCTGCACAGGCAAGAGCTTTGACGAAATCGAAGCCGAATTTGACGGCAAGGGATACGGCGATTTTAAAACTGCCGTTGCCGAAAGCGTTATAGCCGATGTGAAGCCCGTTCAGGACAAATTCGACGAAATAATGAAAGACAAGGCATACGTTGAAAAGTGCGCTAAAGAGGGCGCAGAGAAAGCCTCATACATTGCCAACAAGACACTGACCAAGGTTATGAAGAAGGTTGGCTTCTGGCAGGTAAAATAAAACCGAATACAAAACTAAGACCTCTTCCCAAATCGGAAAGAGGTCTCTTTGCGTATTATTTTAAATTTCATTAGAGAATGTAAATTGTTACTCCACGTCTGCCGAATGCACTTGCCTGACCCTCTGAATCGAAATAAAGGTCGCAAACTGTTGAGCTGCTGCCTGACCAGTAGATGAATCCGCCGGTATCCTCGGCCGAAGCGTAGCCGTAAACATATGAGCCGTCGTTTGAAACAATCCACATCTTTGTGCCGTAAGGAATCTGATTCGGGTTAACTGCAATATAACCCGGTCTTACATACTTACCCGTTGCGGTAACTCCGCCGCCTGAATAAGCGGAGGCTGTACCGGTTATAACTCTCTTATACGATGTCGGAACGCCGTTTTTGCCAATCTGAAGGCTTGACGGTGCACTGAGAGTTGAAACGGTGTTTATGCCGTTTGCACTTGTCGTAGGACGTCTCTTTGTACCAACCTCAAGAATACGTTCGGTTGCCGCCTTTGTTACAACGGCGTTTATTTTTACGGATTCCTTGAGCTTGCCGTCAACGTATTTATCCTTATAGGTAACGTTCTGGCGGCCGTTTACGCCCTTCTGAATGGTTTTTGACTGATCTGTATAGAGATTTGCATTGTTTTTCTTCTGAGTTGTAAACGGGAGAACCTCGTCAACCGTTCTTTCCTTATAAGTTACTCGTGTAACCTTAATCTTCATTCCCTTTGTGAGAGCGGTGTCAAGCGAAGCGGAAATAATATCGTTGTCGTCGATTGTTACGACAGCCTTGTTGAGTGCGTCGGCAACCGTGCCTGAAGCCATGTTGAGATTATAGGTCTCGCCGTCAGCAATAACGGTAACGGGGAATGCACGGGAAATAACAACCTCCATACCCTCATAAACAACATCTTCCTTGTTGCAGCTAAGCTCGTCGCCGTCGTTAAGTCCGATTCCGTTCTCGGAAAGCGATCTTTCAACCGAACCGACTGCCGGGTACTTAACGCCTTCCTCGGAACCGTCATAAACGGTAATTATGCAAGCTCTGTAAACAGTGATGGTTGATTTCGAGCCGCTTGAGAAATCCGAAAGGTCAACAACGTCGCCTTTATTAATCTGAACATTTGCCTGATTGAGAACATCCTCTGCACTGTCACGCATTGTTGTAATATTGATCTCCGTATCATCGGCAATAATCTTAACCGAATAAGAATTGGCGGCGGCAGCATAAATAGTTGCTGCGGCAAAGCACACGATAACGGTTATAAGAATAGCCTTCATCTTGGCTTTGGAGATCGCAGAGCCGATCTTCTTCAGTGTTAACTTAATCGTTTCCATTTTGGAAGCTCCTTTTATAGGTCAATGACCATTTATTCAGGTGAAAACCTGTAATGTTCAAGTTCGTTTTTGAACTAACGTTGCATATTATAGTAATCTATGACCAATTTGTCAAATGAAAAAGCAAAACGATTTTGTTGATTTTTCACAAATCGTTCTTCATAATATTGAAATAATCCGAAAGATTACGGCCGAAAAACACCGATAAATGGCATTTACGCTATGCCGTAAGGCTCTTTTTTTGTGCAAAATCTAAAAAGTTACAAAAAGTTACAGATTTGATGTAAGTTTGTTACTTTTTGGGATTATTTAAAGGCATGTAATTGGATTTCAGCCTATCTATTAATATAATATATAGCCGTACAGCTTCAAAATCATGCATTAATCGAAAAAAATCTCTGTAACTTCTCGTAACTTATTGACAAGACTGTAATAACTTGATATAATCAAGAGGATGTTTAAAAGATTCTTGGAGGAAGGAACATGAAAAAAGTATTATCCGTAATGATAGCCCTGACAACGATATTATCGGTTCTTACTGTGAACAGCTTCAATGCGAGCGCCGCAAATTATAATCCGAGTGCGGCTCTTGATTATGCCGAGGATAACTGGGATAACGGAATTGAGCTTTGTGCAGGCTTTGTTTCAAATTGTATTCGGGCGGGCGGAATTAATATTATGGAGCGTTCGGTCGGAAATCTTTATAACGCTCTCAAAGGAACTTACGGAACAGCATATGTTCTCAAAACAGACGGTCCTTATATTTACTTTGAGGATAATGCCGGCAAGCTTTCGCCGGGCGATCCCGTATTCTACTATTGCAACAGCTGCAAATCCTTCCAGCATGCGATCCTTTGCGGCAACGGCGATGACGGCGGACGAATGACAGACTATGCTCATAACAATCCTCATCATGATACAACGACTTATATTTCCTGGGGATGCCCGAGTTGCGGCGACATAAACTGGATAATGTATTCGGTTAACCTCAGCACATCAAATTCACATCAACATTCCTACAAAATGACAGTTACGAGAAAAGCTACATGTTATTCAACCGGAACAGAGACTTATACCTGCTCATGCGGTCACAGCTATACAAAGACGATCCCGATGACTGAGCATAGTACAGAATGGGTTTATACAAAGAAGCCTTCGGTTTATAACACCGGAATTAAGCATATGGAATGCACCGTTTGTCACAAGATTGTATCTTCAAGTTCGCTTGTGGCAAAGGCAACAGCGGACGTAAACGGTGACGGAAAAGTTAATTCGGCTGATGCACTGACTGTACTTAGATATTCAACCGGTAGCACTTCGCTGATCAGCAGTCAAACATCTTTGATAAACGCCGATACAAACGGTGACGGAAGAATCAATTCATCGGATGCACTTATGATTCTGAGAATTTCAATCGGTGCAATTAACATCTGACAAATGCATAAACAAAGCGGGAGTGACCACGTATATGGCTACTCCCGTTATTTTTGCTTAATTTTAAGACGGTTCAAAACGAACCGCCTTTTTATCTTATATATTGCCTGCATTTCTGAGCATTTCTCTTGCACTTTCAAGCTGGAGCTTCGTAATTTCCATACCACCCATAATTCGTGCAATTTCCGCTACACGATCCTCTTCAATGAGCGACTTAATGTTTGTATATGTCTTTCCGTCTGAAACGGATTTGCTAATATAAAGATGAACATCGCCTTGGGCTGCAATTTGTGCAAGGTGAGTGACACAGATGACCTGTCTGCCTTTTGACGCACTTCTGAGTTTCATCGCAATTTTTTGTGCCGCTCTGCCGCTGACGCCTGTGTCGATTTCATCGAAAATCATCGTGTCAACGCCGTCGGCTTCGGCAAGAACATTTTTAATTGCAAGCATAATTCTTGAAAGCTCACCGCCGGAAGCAATCTTTGCGAGAGGCTTCGGTTCTTCGCCGACATTGGCGGAAATCAAAAATTCAATCTCGTCTTTTCCGTTTTCTGTCAAACCGATATCATCACATTTTACAACAAAACGTACATTCGGCATGTCGAGAAATTCAAGCTCGGAGCAAATGGCTTCGCTGAGCTTTTCTCCTGCCGCTTTCCTTGATTCTGTCAGCTTTTTTGCTGCTGCTTCTGTTTCGGCAAGAGCCTCTTTTTCCTGCTTCTGAAGTTCTTTGACCTTTTCCTCCGAGAAAGCTATGTTATCAAGCTCTGTTTTAGCCTTTTCGAGATATTCAAGCATTTCTTCCTCGGTATTTCCGTATTTTTTCGAAAGACGGTAGAGAAGGTCAAGCCTTTCGTCAATTTCTTCAAGCTCGGATTGGTCAAAATCAACCTCCGACATAGCGTCACGCACCGTTTCGGCAATGTCCTCAAGCTCGTATCTGATATCGGTTATCTTCTCGGAGGCTTCGCCGAGAGCTTCCATATATGCACTTGCGTCGGATATTTCAGATTCGGCATCGGTTATCATGTCAATACCGGCACCGTCGGCTTTCAGAGCTTCATAGGCAACATTCAAGCTTTCAATTACCTTTTGCGAATTATTAATCAGTGTTTTTCTCGCTTTCAGCTCGTCACGCTCTCCGGGTGTTATTTCCGCCTTTTCAAGCTCATCAATTTGATATGTTAAAAAGTCGATTCTTTGCGACTTAGAGCTTTCATCGGTTGTCAGCTTTTTAAGCTTGCTTCTAACCTCGCAAAGCCGACCGTATTTTTCACGATAGTCTGCGATTATCTCCGCATTACCGGCGAAGCTGTCAACAAAGCCGCAATGCTTTTCGGGGGAGAGAAGAGCCTGATTGTCGTGCTGACCGTGAATATCAATCAGCTCACTGCCGATTTCACGAAGCATGGAAACCGTAACCGGTGCACCGTTGAGGCGGCAGACATTCTTGCCCTCCCGACTGAGTGTTCGATTGATTATCAATACTCCGTCCTCGCAGTCGATTCCGTTCTCGTCGAGAAATTTTCGAACTTTTGCGTTAACGTCCTCAAAAACGGCATAAACCTTTGCACTTTGTGCTCCCGTTCTGATAATATCACGGGAAGTCCGCTCGCCGAGAATAGCGTTTATCGAGTCAATGACTATTGATTTACCTGCGCCTGTTTCACCCGTCAGAACATTAAGTCCGCAGCCGAATTCGATAGCGGCACTCTCGATTATTGCAACATTTTCAATTTTCAGACTTGTAAGCATATGATCACATCCTCAAATTGTGCTGTATTGTGCCGATTTACTTAACTATTCTGTCAATAGATTCTTTCAGCTCATGGGCAGTTGCTTCGGTTCTGCAGAGGGCGAAAATCGTATCGTCGCCTGCGATCGTGCCGACAAGACCTTCCCATTCCATGTTGTCAAAGGCAGCACACGCCGCATTAGCCATACCGACATGGCACTTGATAACTACCATGTTGCCTGCATAGTCCGAGGAAACAACCGAGTGAGAAAAAATCGTAGTAAACTTTGAAAGATATTCGTCGGTCTCGCTTTTGCCCTCAACATAGCGGTATACGCCGTTCTTGTCCATCTGCTTGACAAGTCTCAGCTCTTTTATATCACGGGAAACGGTCGCCTGTGTTGAGCTGAATCCGTTTTCTTCAAGCTTTTCGAGCATTTCTTCCTGTGTGCCGATTGCATACATATCGATAAGCTTAAGAATCATACTGTGTCTTTTCTTTTTCATGATATTTATATCTCCTTTTACAGCCGCCTCTGCTCCAGCTTGCTGTTAAGTATTTCAAGAAATGTTTCGTTCTTTATTCTTATAAATTCGCCGAACATATCGGCCTTGGAAATTCTGACCGAGCATCCTCGTTCAATCGGAATTGCGTCCTCGCCGTCACAGGAAAGTCCGATTTCAACATCACCCTTGCCGCGAAGAACGAATTGCGAATCCGGTTTAAAAATCAGAGCACGGGAGAAGAGCGAATGCGTACAAATCGGCGTGAGCAAAATACTTTCAATCTGCGGATCGACTACAGGGCCGCCGGCCGAAAGATTATATGCCGTCGAGCCGGTCGGCGTTGAAAAGATAATTCCGTCCGCTGTGTATTTGTTAAGAAACTTGCCGTTGTGCTCAACAACAAAGTCGTCCATTTTTATCTGAAATCCTCTTGCGATTACAGCGTCATTGACGCAATAATGAACGCTGAGAACTTCGTTGTCGGGCGATATGATTTCCGCTTTGAGCATCATGCGGCGGTCAAGCTCATATTTTCCGGTTTTGAGATTGGAGAGCATGTTAAGCTCGGACGGCTCAAGACCGGCCATGAATGCGATTCGTCCTGCATTTATGCCGAGCGTCGGTTTGCCGAATTTAGCGGCGTGAATAATTGTTCCGTCGCCGCCGACCGCTATCACAATGTCGCAGGTTCTGATCATCTCGTCAACCGTGATGAACTCGGCTTTAGTGCCTTTGAATTTATCAATATAATCACGCTTAATGCAATAGCTCATGTTGTGCTTTTCAAGCTCTTGACAGACGTCAAGCGAAACCTGTAAAGCGTTTTTTCTCGTTAAATTGGGAAGTAATGCAATTTTCATAGCCGTTCCCTGCCTTTATTTATCAAGCTCGCCGTGCGAAAGCTTCACAAGCTCCTCCGGCGTTATTTCACATATTTTCCGTGGATTTTCGCTTTTTTGAATGTGCATGAGATATTCAATGTTGCCCTCGGGTCCTTTGATCGGCGAGAAGTCAAGATTTTTTACGTCAAATCCGTTTTCAAGTGCAAAGTTGACTATATTCTCAACGACCTCAACATGAACCTGAGGATCACGGACAACACCCTTTTTGCCGATTTTTTCTCTGCCTGCTTCAAACTGAGGCTTGATAAGGCAGACCGCCTGTCCGTCGCTTTTGAGAAGCTCACGAAGAACAGGAAGAATGATTTTCAGTGAAATGAAAGAAACGTCGACACTCGCAAAATCAATATCCTCGGGAATTTGCTCATGCGTAACATATCGGAAATTGGTGCGTTCCATGTTAACAACACGCTCGTCGGTTCTCAGCTTCCATGCGAGCTGGCCGTAGCCGACGTCAATCGAATAGACCTTGCTTGCGCCGTGAGTGAGCATACAATCCGTGAAGCCGCCCGTGGATGCACCTATATCCATACATATGCAGCCGCTGAGGTCAATATCAAATTTTTCAGCCGCTTTCTGCAGCTTGAGACCGCCGCGGCTGACAAAAGGATTACGGCTGCCCCTGACTTCAATTCCGTCATCGGACTTTACCGAAGCTCCGGCTTTCAGCTCCTTTTGACCGTTGAGGTAAACCTGTCCGGCCATAATCAATGCCTTTGCTTTTTCTCTCGATTCGGCAAGTCCCCGCTGAGTAAGCGCTATATCAAGTCTAATTTTATCCGACAATACTTTACACCTCGGTCATCTTTTCGACGATTTTATTTACCATGCTTTCGCTGTCAAATTTGTATTGTTTTATAAGCTCGGGCACTTTAGCCTGCTTAACAAAGCAGTCCTCAACAGCGGTAATATCATAGCAGCCCTTGTAACCGTGCTGAAGAAGCTCGGCGGCAAACTTTTCACCGATTCCTCCGCTTCTGACGCCTTCCTCATAGAAGAAGATATGCTTTGCGTTCATAGCTTCCTTAAGCGCATCCGGATCAACGGGCTTTATTCTGTTAAGCTTCAAAACCTTTGCGTTTATATTGTGCTTCGGCAGCTCCTTAACAGCTTTTGCCGCTTCAAAGAACAGCCTGCCGTAGGTCACAATAGCCGTATCGGCGGAAGCGTCCCCGTAAATGTCGTATGTTCCGAACGACGGCTCGTAATCCTCCGGGATTTCAGGCTCACCGCCCCTCGGATAGCGAACGGCAACAACGTCCTTGTCACGGTAAAAAGCATTGCCGAAATCAACCTTCATTTCGTCATAGGTTGCCGGAGAATAAACCGTTACCCTCGGAATGCTTTGCAAAAAGGCAACGTCATAAAGACCGTTATGAGTTTCACCGTCGTCACCGACAAAGCCGGCTCGGTCAATCGCAAGCACAAGCTTTTGATCCTGCAATGCACCGTCATGCATAATCTCGTCATAGCAACGCTGCAAAAACGTTGAGTAAACTGCAAAAACGGGCAGCATTCCGCCCTTTGCAAGACCCGATGCAAATGTTACGGCGTGCTCTTCGGCGATACCTACGTCAAAGAATCTCTCCGAATACTTGTCGCTGAACTCTGTCAGCCCTGTGCCGAGCGACATTGCGGCGGTGATGAGCGTAATGCGTTTGTCTTCATGTGCCATCTTGCACATCAGCTTGCCGAATTCATTGCAGAACGTGTCTCCCGACGAATGAGGCTCGCCGGTGTCTATATCGAAATCCGAAACGCCGTGGAAGTGGCTGGGATCTTTTTCGGCATAGTTATAACCTTTGCCTTTGACCGTGTTGACATGGAGGAGAACGGGCGCACCGAGGCTCTTTGCAGTCTCCAATGCCTCACACATCATTCCGATGTCATGTCCGTCAATCGGTCCCATGTATCTGAATCCCATTTTCTCAAAAATCGTGCTTTCGTAAATGAGATTTTTTACTGCGGTTTTAAAGTTGAACAGTCCGCTCGCCATGCCGTGACCGATGAGCGGAATCCTGTCAAGGAAACGTTCCAATTTCGCCTTCATGCGAACATAGCGCTTCTTTGAACGGATTTTTGTAAGATATTTTGCAACAGAGCCGACGTTCTTTGAAATCGACATCTCATTGTCATTGAGAATAACAACAAGATTTGTCTTAGACCTGCCGGCATTATTGAGAGCCTCATAAACAAGGCCTCCCGTGAATGAACCGTCGCCGATAACGGCAACAGTATAATTATTGTTCTTTTTAATTTTATTCGCTTCGGCAATTCCGAAAGCCGAGGAAACCGACGTTCCGCTGTGTCCGCTGTAAAATGTGTCGTGCTCGCTCTCATTTGGATGGCAGAATCCCGAGATTCCGTCCTTTTGGCGAATCGTGTCAAACACATCGTAACGTCCTGTCAGAAGCTTATGGGTATATGCCTGGTGACCGACGTCCCAAACAATTTTGTCCTTCGGAGAGTCGAACGTCAGATGAATTGCAATCGTCAGCTCAACTGCACCGAGATTGGACGCAAGGTGGCCGCCGTTCTTGGAAACGGTATCGACAAGCACGTCTCTGATTTCCTGTGCAAGCTCGGGATATTCCGAACTGTCAAGCTTTTTGAGGTCAGCCGGCGAATGTATTTTATTGAGATATTTAATTTCCTTATTCAATACTCTTCACATCCGATTAAACAGGGTAGTTAGTTCTTTCTCTTTTCCATCTTATCGGCAAAGTCAACAAGGCTTTCGGCATCACCGTCAAAACATTTTAAAGCGTTCTTTGCCTTTTCTGTAAGCTCGGAAACGATCTCCTTTGAGCGTTCGATTCCGAGAAGTGAAACATATGTACATTTTTCGTTTTCGTTGTCACTGCCTATCGGCTTGCCGAGTGTTTGCTCATCACTTGTTACATCGAGAATATCGTCGACAATCTGAAACGAAACTCCGATGCATCTTGCATATTCCTCGGCGGCGGGAATCATATCCTTTCGCCCTGCGGCGATACAGCCCATGACGCAAGCCGCACTGATAAGTTCACCGGTTTTCAGAGCGTCGGTCTTTTCAATATCGTCAATGCCGACCTTCTTGCCCTCATTTTGGAGATCCATGACCTGACCGCCGACCATTCCTGCCCAGCCTGCCGCCTTTGAAAGAACGGTAACCGAGTCGATTATTCTGTCGGCCGGGAGCTTCGCCTTGACCGCCGTTTCAAAAGCGAGCGTCAAAAGAGCATCACCTGCGAGAAGAGCGTATTCATATCCGAACGCAATGTGACAGGACGGCTTTCCACGGCGAAAATCATCGTTATCCATGCACGGCAAGTCGTCATGAATCAACGAATAGGTGTGTATCATTTCAAGTGCACACGCAAGCGGCAGTGCGCTCTCTGCATCTCCGCCGCAAGCCTCGCAGAACGAGAGTACAAGCTCGGGTCTGATACGCTTGCCGCCGTTTTCAACGCTGTAACGCATAGCACGGCTGACTATGTCCTCGCTCTCGGGCATGTAACCCTCCAGTGCCTTGTTTATCATTTCAATATGGCTCATATAATCATTCCTTTTCGTCAGGTCTCCTGCTTTTCGGAAAGCTCGGTGATTTTCAGTTTTGCTTTTTCAAGGCTCGTGTTGCAGAAAGAGGCGAGCTTTGTGCTTTCCTCAAAGAGTTTTATTGATTCATCAAGCGGCAGACTGCCGTCGTCAAGCTTTGTGACTATTTCTTCGAGCCTTGCCATCGCCTGTTCATATGTCATTTTTGCCGCCATTTAAAGCACCTCGCAATTTCTTTCTCCGTCGGCGAATCCGACGGTTATTCTGTCGCCCTTTTCAAGCTTTTTTGAGCTTGTGACGATTTCTTTATCTTTCGTTACTATCGAATATCCCCTTGACATAACCTTCAGCGGACTGAGCGCATCAAGCCTTGCCGCCGTTGCGGAAAATCTTGCGTTTTCCGTGTCCAGCTTTCTCTGTATGCTCAAAAGCGTACTCGTCAGACAGCTGTCGACAAGCTGCAGCTTTTGGTCGATCAGCATCATCGGACTTCTGTATTCGAGCCTCTCTTTTATAATGTCAAGCTTTCTTTTTTCGTCATTTATGCGTTGCAAGAGTGTCGCTTCGCACTCGTAAACGACAGTCTGCACAAAGGCAATATCCTCGCGAATATCCGGTACGGCAAGCTCTGCCGCCGCCGACGGTGTAGGAGCTCGCAAATCGGCAACGAAATCGCAAATGGTGAAATCCGTTTCGTGTCCGACCGCCGAAATAATCGGAATCCGGCTGTTAAAAACCGCCCTTGCAACAATTTCTTCATTGAATGCCCACAGATCCTCGAGCGAACCGCCGCCACGTCCGACAATCAAAACGTCGGCGTAGTCGCCTGAATTGAATTGTTCGATCGCATCAACGATCTGCGGAGCGGCCGACGCTCCCTGAACCTGAACGGGAGCAAGGATAATTTCCGCCAGCGGATATCGTCTCGAAATAACATTTCTGATATCCTGAATCACTGCACCGGTTGCGGATGTGACAACGCCAATCCGTGTCGCACGGTGCGGAATCGGCTTTTTATGGCACTCGTCGAACAGGCCCTCCTGCGCAAGCTTGTTTTTCAGCTGTTCAAATGCAAGATTCAGCGCACCCAGGCCGTCGGGCTGCATGTCGTCAATATATAGCTGATACTGTCCGTCACGCTCAAAGACCGAAACCCTGCCCCTGACGATAACCTTCATACCGTTCTCGGGCATGAATTTCAGTCGCCTGTTTGCCGAAGCGAACATAACCGCTTTGACAGCGCAATTCTCGTCTTTCAGAGTCAGGTAAAAATGACCTGTCCTGTAGTGGTTCGTGAAATTCGATATCTCGCCCACAACATAAAGACTTCTCAGAAGCATATCGCCGTCGATTATCGACTTTATATAGGTGTTAAGCTGCGTAACGCTCAGTATTGTTGATTTCATTCAAGTGACCTCTTGTGTGCCAGCAATGCGATTCCTGCGGCGTTGTCCGCCGAAAATTCCGGTGTTGCAAAGCCTGCGCCGAGTGTTTTTTCAAACTCTTCTCTTATAATTCTATTTGACATGACCCCGCCCGAAAAAATCATAGGCAAATCGCCGTACTTTTCCTTTGCAAACAGTGCGATTTTGTAAAGAGCCGTCATTATATAATCAAGGCAGTAGCGGCAGATGTCCTCTGGCTTTTCGCCCTTTTCAAACATTGCCCTGCATTTATTTTCAACGCCCGAAAGACAGCAGTTCCCGTCCTTGAGCTTGATATTTATTTTGTATTTCTTGTCGCTTTTCTGTGCCAGCTCGTCAACATATTTCCCTGCCGGGAACGGGTAGCCGAGCATTACTCCGACTCGGTCAACAGCCTGACCGGCCTTGAGATCGAGGGATGAAGCAATCAGCCTTGCATCCAGCTCACCGCTGACGAGCAAAGCCTGCGTTGTGCCGCCCGAAACATGAAAAGCAAAAAAGTCCTGTCCGTATAATTCACGTTTTCCCGACGAAAACAGAGCCGCAATTATGTGTCCCTGCTGATGCGAAAAGCGGTAAAGCGGCCTGCCTGTCGCTGCCGCCACGGATTCGGCGGCGCACACACCCGTTAAGAAGCAAGGCATGTATGAACCCTTCGCCCTCATCGGTGCATCGGAAACACCTATTGCGGCAATCTCGCCGTCAAAGTCGGAAAACAGATCTCTCATCAGCTCCGGCAGCTGTACCGTGTGGTGAAAAACCGCATCGCTCTGGCGAAGTCCAAGTTCACCTTTTTTTACAGGCAGCAGCTTCTTGCGATGAACGACCGTGTCGGTATCGCTGTCGTAAATTGCGCATGAGGTTGTGTAATTACTTGTGTCAATTCCTAAAAAGCAGGGCATTTTAATCCTCTTTTTCTCTTGAGATCGAGCCGAGAATTCCGTTTACAAAGCCCTTGTCTTCGTCCGAGCCGTAGACCTTGCAGATTTCGACAGCTTCATTGATTGAAACACCGACGGGAACCTTATCAAAATATTTCATCTCACAGACTGCCATTCTCAGAAGTGCAAGGCTTACCTTTGAAATTCTCTGCTTGCTCCAGCCCTTGAGGTTGTGCTCGATAACGGCGTCGATATCCTCAATATTTTCCTCAGCCTTTTTTACGATATCGGCAGTCATTTTGTCCTTGGAAATGACCTCCGTCTCAATGGCGATATCCATAATTTCATCGACCGAAAGCTCGGTATTGAATGACTTTTCAAAAAGAATAATGAAAGCCTGCTCTCTTGATTTACGTTTGTTCGCAGAAGGTGAACCCATTTTTACGACCAATCCTTTCGCTATGATATAGAAAATCCTCCGTGTATGATACACAG
>OQVT01001523.1_pt1 | contig 14633 bp, 7 predicted proteins | sample 1691561 | NCBI WGS metagenome assembly OQVT01 (sample SAMN03418260, study PRJEB22391) | human gut metagenome | biome: human-gut; feature: organic feature; material: feces | host: Homo sapiens | place: Tanzania | collected 2013-01 | reverse complement strand
TGAACAAGTATGGATATGATGCCGTGAAGAGCGGCTATGTGGGCGACATCATTCCACGAGGCGACTACCATTATTCGCAGTCGACCAACAACCACTATCTCTACTGCATCAAGGAGGCAGCCAAGCATCACATCATGGTCAACGCGCATGAGGCTACACGTCCTACTGGATTGTGCCGTACATGGCCTAATCTCGTAGGCAACGAGTCGGCACGAGGCACAGAGTATGAGGCATTCGGAGGCAGTGAGCCTTACCATACGGTCATTCTGCCGTTCACCAGATTGCAGGGTGGTCCGATGGACTATACTCCCGGCATATTCGTAACGAAGCTGAGCGAGTGGTGCAACAATAAATCCAATGTCAACACAACGCTCTGCGGACAGTTGGCACTCTATCTAACTATGTACTCGCCGTTGCAGATGGCAGCCGATCTGCCTGAGAATTACGAGAAGTATGACGATGCTTTCCAGTTCATTCGCGACGTAGCTTGCGACTGGGACGACTCTCGCTATCTGGAAGCCGAGCCTGCCAAGTATATCACAGTAGCCCGCAAGGCTAAAGGAACAGACAATTGGTTTGTGGGCGGAAAGTGCGATGCCGAAGGCCATCAGTCGGTAGTGCGCCTCGATTTCCTTGACAAAGGACGCAAGTACGACTGCGCCATCTATCAGGATGCACCCGATGCCGATTACGAGAAGAATCCTTCAGCCTACGTCATCACTCACCGTACAGTCAAGAAAGGTGATGTGCTGAAGCTGAAGCAGGCACGTGGCGGCGGATTCGCTGTCAGCCTTATGGCTAAATAAAAAACGGTTTGATTTTTGTAGTAGTATTTTTCAGGAGGGTGTGGCATTATTGTCATATCCTCCTGTTACTGATTTATAAAGACAATCACTCAATAATTATTCAAACAACAAATATATACTGATAATGAACCGAAACAATTCTTCCTGCAAGCAGCTTGTTCTCGCCTCTGCACTCTCAGCCCTTACGCTCACCGCAGCGGCTCAGAACGACAACATAGTATATAAAGACAGCAACGTGCGCTTTACGCTTGTCACCGACGGAACGGTGCGCATGGAGTATGCACCCGACGGAAAATTTCTTGACAACAAGTCGTTCATTGCCGTCAACCGCTCTTATCCTGAAGTGAAATACAAGAAGAGCGAGACAGCCAAGAAGGTTGTCATATCCACCGACTATCTCACACTCACTTACACAAAAGGCTCAGGTCCGCTCACCGAGCGCAATCTTTCAATAGTCTCGGCAAAGACAAAGAAGAAGCCGACTGACGGCAAACGCGTCATTCCCTTTGCATGGCATCCCGGACAGAAGGATGCGCCGGGCGCCAATCTGAAGGGAACCTACCTCACACTCGACGGTTATGACGGCGACTCGCGTGGCGATACCGGCAAGATGCCGATAGAAGACGGACTGCTGTCGAGAAGCGGATGGACACTCATAGACGACTCTGAGGGCTACGTATTCGACAACAGCGACTGGCAATGGGTGGCACATCGCCCCAACGAAGGAATGACACAGGACATGTATTTCCTCGCTTATGGCAACGACTACAAGAAGGCTTTGCACGACTTTACGGTCTTTGCCGGCAAAGAACCGTTGCCACCCCGCTATGCGTTCGGCTACTGGTGGTCGCGCTACTGGTGCTATAGCGACAACGAACTGCGCCAACTCGTCGGCAAGATGCACTCTTACAGCATCCCGATGGACGTACTTGTGGTGGACATGGACTGGCACTACACTGAGGAAGGACGTGGCGGATGGACCGGATATACATGGAACAAGCGACTCTTTCCCTCGCCTGCGGGCTTCATGAAGTGGGCAAAGCAGCAGCAACTGCAAACAACCGTCAACCTTCATCCTGCCGATGGAATAAAGTATTATGAGGATTGCTATGCCGACATGGCACGTTGGATGGGCATTGATCCTGCCGAGAAGAAGGATATAGCATGGAACGCTTCGTCCAAACGATTCATGCAGGGATGGTATGACAAAGTGCTGCGTCCTATGGAACGTGACGGCATCGACTTCTGGTGGCTCGACTGGCAGCAGTGGAACAACGACAAGGAGTTTCCACGACTTAGCAACGTGTGGTGGATCAACTATGCTACATTCACAGACATGGAGCGTCATCACGACACCCGACCCATGCTGTATCACCGTTGGGGCGGACTGGGCAACCACCGCTATCAGATAGGATTCTCGGGCGACGCCATCATCAGCTGGAAATCGCTCGACTTCCAACCTTACTACAACTCTACCGCCTCCAACGTGCTCTACGGTTATTGGAGCCACGACATCGGCGGACACATGGGAACCGACTCTATCAATCCCGAGATGTACATACGCTGGATGCAGTTCGGAGCCTTCAGCCCCATTCTGCGCACCCATTCTACAAAGAATGCAGGGCTTAACAAGGAGCCGTGGGTATTTGCCGACAAGGAGCGCGACATCATTCGCGACATCATCAAGCAGCGCTACTCGCTTGCACCTTACATATATACTATGGCGCGCCATGCCTACGACACCGGTGTGTCTTTGTGCCGACCGATGTATTACGACTATCCTGATGCGCAGGAGTCTTACAGCAACCGCAATGAGTATATGTTCGGCGACAACTATCTGGTCTATCCTATCACGCAGCCTATGAACGACGGCGTGTCGCTACAGAAGGTGTGGCTGCCGGCTGGCAACGACTGGTATGAACTCTCATCGGGCACAATGCTGAAGGGCGGACAGACGGTTGAACGTCGCTTCCTGCTCGACGAGTATCCTATATACGTCAAGGCAGGCAGCATAATTCCGCAATATGGCGACGTGAAGAACCTGCGCCGTAATGACGAGGCTGTCACCGTGACGGTATATCCGGGCAATGTTGATGCAGAGTTCGTAATGTATGAGGACAACGGCAACGACAAGCAGTATGCCACAGCTTATGCCTCCACCTTGCTGTCTGCCACACATTCAGCCGAAGGCACATTGCGTGTAAGTATAGGAGCACGTAAAGGGGAGTACAGCGGAATGCCTGCACACCGCCAATACCGCTTGAAGCTTGTGGCGTCAGCAGTGCCTGAGAAAGTCATAGTAGACGGAAAGCAGACCGATTTTGAATACGACGGCAACAACCTCTGTCTGACGGTTGACATTCCGGAGACCGACTGCTCGAAGGCAAAGACTATAGAAGTGGTCTATGCGAAGGATGCCCCCGTTCTGACAGACGGACTCATCGGCAAGTTCCGCCATATTCAGCAGAACTGCATTGCCGTGAAATATCACAACCCGGGCATTGTGTTTGCCGAGCCACTCGGAACAATGGAGTCTGCCGGAATAGCAATGACCTACAATCCCGAAAAGCAGAAGCAGATTGTGGAGACATTCCGCAAGAACTACGCTTCGTTTGCCGACATCCTTAAGCAGAACGGCATTGAGGGTGAAGATGCACGGAAGTTTATGCTTGCCGAGTAATAGTACGAGGATGGGGTGAGTCAAACCATCAACATCTCAACCCCCAAACACCTCAACTGAAACGCAGTTTCAAGTACGATATTTGCATTTTTGACCGCTCAAAACAGCCAGTTGAACGAGCAACGAAGTCTTTGACTCGAAATTCTTGAGTTTTGCGCGTGCAGCACAGATATTGCTGATATACAGACGGATACGATGATTTGTGCCGCGAATGTGCAATCGACGGAATGCCAAAAGAACTACATTTCATGGCAAAACGACCCCTTTTGCACTCCAAAAGGGGTCGTTTTGTAATGCAAAAGGGGTACAGTAATAACGCAAAAGAGGCTTGATTGCAATGCAAAAGGGGCTTCTTTGCTCTCCTGAACGATAACTTTAGGAGTGCAAAGAAGCCCCTTTTTATGTTTTGAGGTGACCGAAGCGCTTTCGTGGACGATAAAAACCGCCCGTGAAATCTCTATAATCAGATTTTCGTTTGTAACAATTTCTTACCGCCAGTATAATATTTGCATGTACTAAAAACTCTCAATTCTCACCCTCTTCAACTCTCAACTTTCAACTCTCAATTCTCAATTGAGAAAACTCTCAACTCTCAATTCTCACTTCTCAACGCTCAATTCTCCGCCCCGTTCCACTTGCTTACAAACTCTGTGACCTTCTTTACGTACTCCGCTTTGTGGTCGCGATAGGAGAGGGCATGCTTGCTTCCGGGCGCTATCCAAAGCTGTTTGGGTTGAGGCTTGGCCTCGTAGAGCGGATAGACCATAGCCGTTGGCACGTAAGTGTCGTTGTCGCCGTGGATGAAGAGCATCGGTTTGCGGCACTTTGCCACCTGCTTGAGCGGCGAAGCCTCACCGAACGACCATCCGTACTTCATCCTTACCAGCCACGACGCAGTATAGAGCAGCGGGAATTCGGGCAGCGAGAAACGTCCGCTCAGCTCGTGCGCAAACTCGTCCCATACGCTTGTGTAGCCGCAATCCTCAACAAAGCACTTCACATAATTGGGAGTCTGCTCGCCGCTTACGCACATAGTAGTGGCGGCACCCATCGAGATGCCATGCACCACGAGGCGCATCGAGTCGGCAGGCGTGCTGAACATGTCGGGTGCAAGACCAATCCAGTGCATCACGTCGAGGCGGTCCTTCCATCCCATCTGAATGACCTTGCCGTCGCTTTGACCATGAGCGTGCAGGTCGGGCAGCAGGATGTTGTAGTTGAGGAAATGGTTGTAGATGCGCGCAATCATAAGCATCGACGTGGCGTTGTCGGTATATCCGTGCACCAGTACAGCCGTTGCTCCATGCGCCTTGGTAGAGCGTGCGAAGATAGCGTGCGCCCTTTCGCCCGTAGGCATCACCACGAAGGTGTCGCGCAGGGCACCCTCAGCCTGCAAGCTGTCAATCCACGAGCGCAGTTCGGGATAGTTGGCTATGGCACGATTGAAACTGCTGTCACGATGGCGCGGCGCATCCACCAGCGCAAAGTTGACCAGATAGAACGAACCCGCTGCCACGAGCAGCACAACGACAGCAGCCGCTGTCAGCAGAATTTTCTTTTTCATTTATAATATAATTGCACACGAGCGCGCGAGTTTAAAAGTTACATAAAAACCACGAACAGATAAAAGGTCCGAACTTAGACCAAAATAGAGCGATACATAACAATGTTAACAATATCGCTAAAACAATACGTAGATACCTATTCATATTGCAAAGGTACTACTTTTGGGGGGTACTAACGTGTTTTACAATAGAAACTTTTGTTTTACCTGCGTTCCTTTTAGTATTCAGTGTTTCGTTATATCCCCATTTGTAGTATAATGCGATAAAGGTATTAGAAAAATCTCAGATAACACAGCAAGGCAGCCGAAAATATTTATTCAATGTTTCATTTGCGTTAAAAAAAGCCCGTCAGCGTGCAAATAAAGTAGAAGTAAGGCGTGCTTATTCGCCATTTTTATATACCTTTGCAGCCGAAAATCAATATATACGCAATATATGGACGACTATCACGCGGAAAATATGAATTTGTAGTGCAGGAGGACAGCAACTCATAACGGCTGGTCTCCCACACATTGTTTTAACCCATGGAGACCTATCTTTATGAGAACATTTTGGAATACAAACTCTACACTTAAGACCATCGGCGAATGGCAGCCCAACTGCTGGATACAGGTAACGTGTCCGACAGACGACGACCAGCAATTTCTGGAAGACAAATTCAACATACCCGACTATTTCCTGTCCGACATCAGCGATGCCGACGAACGTGCGCGCTACGAGTATGACGACGGATGGATGCTCATTATCCTTCGTATACCGTATGTCAAGGAGATACGCTCGCGTACGCCATACACCACCGTGCCGCTTGGTATAATACACAAGCGCGACGTTACCATCACCGTATGCTATTACGAGACAAACATGATGATTGACTTTGTGTCGTACCAGCAGAAGCGCGGCGAGGGATTCACCGACTATGTCGACATGATTTTCCGACTCTTCCTGTCGTCGGCAGTATGGTATCTGAAGCGGCTGAAGCAGATAAACACCCTCATCGAAAAGGCAAAGCACAATCTCGACCATAACGTCAACAACGAGTCGCTCATAGCCCTGTCGCGACTGCAAGACTCGCTCACATACTTCGTTACGTCCATACGTGGCAACGAGACGCTGCTCTCGAAGCTGAAGTTCAAGCTTCAGGTGGACGAGCTTGATGCCGACCTTATCGAAGACGTAAACATCGAGATGTCGCAGGCACGCGAGACTACCAACATCTATTCGAACATTCTTGAGTCGACGATGGATACCTATTCCAGCATCATCAACAACAACATGAACACCGTGATGCGTACCCTTACGTCCGTGTCAATCATCATGATGTTGCCGACGCTTATATCTTCTTTCTTCGGAATGAACCTCATCAACGGCATGGAGGAGAGCCGTTTCGGATTCCTCATAGCGCTGCTCATCTCCGTTGTCATCTCCGCCATGTCGTGGATAATACTCCGACACAAGCGACTCTTATAGAAAACATAAAAGGCCCGAATAGCACTCATTCACAGCGGATTGTGCTATTCGGGCCTTGTTTGTGTTGAAAAAAATCCGATTTTTTATTATAGTATGCAATTTTTTTACTAATTTTGAACCAATTAAAACTATAACCAGTGTCCACGCGGCACAAAAACCTTAACTGTAATGACCATTCAATTTAATATTAATTACAACACTTCTTTTGGCGAAGAATTGTTGCTCAACGTCATTGTGCCGACCGAAGACGGACAGGAGAAGACTGCCGTATTCGGCATGTCGACTGCCGACGGATGTCGCTGGCAGTACACTCTGAACAACATTGACGCTGCAGCCAATCCGCATATAGACTATTATTTCTCGCTCAGCAACGCCGGTAAGGAACTGAGTCGGGAATGGATCACCGTGACCCACCGCCTCGACCTCAACTTGGGTGGGGCTACAAACATAACAGTAAACAACCGCTGGAACGAGATTCCGCACGACTCCTATCTGTATACATCGGCATATACCGACTGCATCAACCGTCATCCGCACCACTCGGTGGGACGCTCTTCATACAGCCGTACGGTGCGTCTGATAGTGCGTGCGCCTCAGCTCAGACTGGGCGAAAGGCTTGCCATAGTAGGCGAACATGCCTCGATGGGCGAGTGGAACACCGACCACGCCCTGCCGATGCACGAGCATAACTACAACGAATGGCAGATTGACCTCAACGCCAACGCCCTCGGTGTGCCCCAGCCTGTCAAGAAGAATGCGGAGGCAGCACCGATGCGCAGCATTGAATATAAGTTTGTGGCAGTCAACACCGACGGCAAGGTGATGTGGGAGACGTGCGACAACCGTAAGCTCAAACTCGATGCGATGGAGGCAGGCGACGTGTGCGTGATAGAGGAGGACCAGTCGTTCTTCGCCATGTGCAACCGACGTCTGGCTGGAACACTCGTACCGCTCTTCTCATTGCGCACCGAAGGCAGCTTCGGCATAGGCGACTTCGGCGACCTTGCAGCAATGGTCGACCTCGTGGCAGACACCGGTCAGCGAGTGCTGCAGCTGCTGCCCATCAACGACACTACCACTACGCGCCGATGGACCGACTCCTATCCCTATTCGTGCATAAGCATCTTTGCACTCAACCCTATATATGTCGACCTGCGCCAGTTGCCGCCTCTGGCAGACGCAAAGAAGCAGGCTGAGTTTGAAGCGATGCGACAGGAACTCAACGCACTCCCGGCTGTAGACTACGAACGTGTGATACGCGCCAAAGAGCAGTACTTGCACCTCATGTTCGAGCAGGAGAGCGAGCGCACCATGCGTTCGGCAGCCTTCAAGAAGTTCTTCCGCGACAACGAATACTGGCTCGTGCCATACGCACAGTACAGCTATCTGCGCGACGCTTACGGCACTGCCGACTTCAACCAATGGCCCAGCCATCGTGAATGGACGGAAGCCGAGCGCGGTCAACTGTCAAATCCGCGCACCAAGGCATACAAGAAACTCGCCTTCTTCTACTATCTGCAGTTTGTGCTTGACCAGCAGATGAGCGCCGCACACGAGCATGCCATGGCACGTGGCGTGATACTCAAGGGCGACATTCCTATCGGTGTAGACCGTACAGGATGCGACGTATGGTTTGAACCCCAATACTTCAACCTTGACGGACAGGCAGGTGCTCCGCCAGACGCATTCTCTGCCAACGGACAGAACTGGGGATTCCCTACATACAATTGGGACCGTATGCTTGCCGACGGATGCCAGTGGTGGGTGCGCCGATTCCGCAATATGGCCAAGTATTTCGACGCTTACCGCATCGACCACGTGCTCGGATTCTTCCGTATATGGGACATTCCGGTAGACTGCGTACATGGTTTGCTCGGACAGTTCTCGCCGGCTCTGCCTATGACCAAGGCTGAGATAGGCAGCTACGGATTTGAGTTTGACGAGGAGCGGCATACACGTCCGTTCATCAACAAGTGGGTGCTGGAGCGCATCTTCGGCGAACGTGCCTTGGATGTAGCCGAAAAGTATCTGCAACCCATTGCCGAAGACGGTACCTTCAGCATGCGTCCCGAATACGACACCGAACGTAAGGTGCAGGCAGCCTTTGCCGGTAAGGACTCAGCTGCCGATACTGCATTGCGCGACGGATTGTACAAGCTCATCGAGAACGTGCTGTTCGTGCGCGACCGCAAGCGCAACTATCTCTATCATCCGCGCATCACGGCACATCTCACCTTCGCCTATGCTGCGCTCAGCGACGACGACAAGCAGCGCTTCTACCGACTCTATGACGACTTCTATTATCGTCGCCACAACATGTTCTGGTATCGTGAGGCTATGAAGAAACTGCCCCGACTGGTGCAGGCTACACGCATGCTTGTATGTGCCGAAGACCTCGGTATGGTGCCCGAGAGTGTAGACTGGGTTATGAAAGACCTGCGCATCCTCTCGCTCAACGTACAGACTATGCCCAAGGAGTATGGCGTACGCTTCGCCGATCTGTCGAAATATCCCTACCGCTCGGTTTGCCTCTTCTCATCGCACGACATGCCTACGCTCCGACTGTGGTGGGACGAAGACAAGGAGGTGGCACAAGACTACTATGAGTCGGTACTCTATCATACGGGAGCGGCACCTCATCCGCTGCCGGGATGGCTGGCACGTGAGATAATTGTACGCCAGATGCAGACCCCGTCGATGTTGTGCATAGTGCAGTTGCAGGACTGGCTTGCCACAGACGAACGCATTCGTCAGGCCGATCCTACCGGCGAGCGTGTCAATGTGCCTGCCAATCCGTTCCATTACTGGCGCTATCGTATGCCTATGACAATCGAGTCGCTGAAGGCAGACCGCGACTTTGTCAACAGCATCAAGGATATCGTCGACGAGACTGGAAGATACTAATAAACCAAATACAAATGCTTAAAAAAATTCTCTACACCGTTGCACTCGTTGCAACTTCATCAACAACAGCCATGGCGCAGCACGGGCTCAACTACTGGTTTGACACTCCAGCCACTATGCGAGGACAAGCCGTGTGGTATGGTGGTAATCCACAAATGTGGAAGGGCGAAAACAAGCCTGACAGAGCGGGCGATACTGTGAAGAATCCCGACCAGGAATGGGAGTCGCAGTCGCTGCCTATAGGCAATGGCTCGATAGGTGCCAATGTCATGGGTTCGGTTCCAGCAGAGCGTATCACACTCAACGAGAAGACACTATGGCGTGGCGGACCTAACACAAGCAAGGGTGCACGCTACTATTGGGACGTCAACAAGCAGTCGGCTGGTGTCATCAAGGACATCCGCCAGGCTTTTGTCGACAACGATCTGAAGAAGGCTGAGTTGCTCACACGCAAGAACTTCAACAGTCCTGTGCCTTACGAGGCAGATGCTGAGAACCCGTTCCGCTTCGGCAGCTTCACTACAGCAGGCGAATTGTATATCGAGACCGGACTGAGCGAGGTGGGCATGACTGGCTATCGCCGCTCGCTCTCTATCGACTCGGCTCTGGCTGTGGTGTCGTTTGTCAAGGATGGCGTCGGCTACACACGCGAATACTTTGTCAGCTATCCTGCCAACGTGATGGCTGTACGCTTCAAGGCTTCGCGTAAGGGAATGCAGAACCTCGTGCTTTCGTATGCCAAGAACCCCGTTTCGGAGGGCAAGATGATAGCCGAAGGCAACGACGAACTCCTGTGGAACGCTCGTCTTGACAATAATAATATGCAGTATTGCATACGTATGAAGGCAGTGGCAAAGGGCGGTACGGTCGACAATCATAACGGCAAGATTACCGTTAAGGGTGCCGACGAGGTGGTGTTCATCATCACAGCCGACACCGACTACAAGCCCAACTATAATCCCAACTTCGACGATGCAAAGGCTTATGTAGGCGTCAATCCTGAGTCTACTACACGCCAGTGGGTCGACCAGGCCGTAGCCAAGGGCTATGAGACGCTGTTCAATGAGCATTACAATGACTACGCAAGTCTGTTCAACCGCGTAAAGCTCAACATCAACAACGCAACAGCCAACGTTAAGGATATGCCAATCAACCAGCGACTCAGCAACTATCGTCGCGGTCAGAAGGACTTCTATCTCGAACAGCTCTACTATCAGTTCGGCCGCTATCTGCTCATCGCTTCGTCGCGTCCCGGCAATATGCCTGCCAACCTCCAGGGTGTATGGCACAACAATGTTGACGGACCTTGGCGTGTCGACTATCACACCAACATCAACGTGCAGATGAACTACTGGCCGGCATGCCAGACCAACCTCAGCGAGTGCGAACAGCCGTTGTTCGACTTCATACGTACTCTCATCAAGCCGGGTGAGGTTACTGCCAAGGCCTACTTCGGTACACGTGGATGGACAACATCTGTATCTGCCAACATCTTCGGATTCACTTCGCCCTTGGCGAGCGAGGATATGTCGTGGAACTTCTCACCGTTTGCAGGTCCGTGGCTTGCCACACACATGTGGAACTACTACGACTACACCCGCGACCGCCGATTCCTTGCCAATGAGGCTTACGACATAATCAAGGGTAGTGCCGACTTTGCTGCCGACTATCTGTGGCACCGCAAGGATGGCGTATATACCGCAGCACCTTCTACTTCGCCCGAACACGGACCGGTAGACGAGGGTGCTACGTTTGCACACGCTGTGGTGCGCGAGATTCTTATGGATGCTATTGAGGCGAGCAAGATTCTCGGTCGCGACGCCAAGGACCGCCGTGTGTGGGAAGATGCATTGAAGCACATCGCTCCTTATCAGATAGGTCGTTACGGACAGCTTATGGAATGGTCGCGCGACATTGACGACCCGAAGGACGAGCACCGTCACGTCAATCATCTGTTCGGCTTGCATCCGGGTCACACCGTTTCGCCTGTCACTACTCCTGAGCTTGCAAAGGCTTCGCGTGTAGTGCTTGAGCATCGTGGCGACGGAGCTACTGGATGGTCAATGGGATGGAAACTCAACCAGTGGGCACGTCTGCATGACGGCAACCATGCATATAAGCTCTATGGCAATCTGCTTAAGAACGGTACACTCGACAATCTGTGGGACACTCACGCTCCATTCCAGATTGACGGAAACTTCGGTGGAACAGCAGGTGTGACCGAAATGCTTATGCAGAGTCACATGGGATTCATCCATCTGTTGCCTGCCTTGCCCGATGCTTGGGCTGAAGGCAATATTGAGGGACTGCGTGCGCGTGGCAACTTCACCGTTGGCATCGTATGGAACGGTGGCAAGCTCACGAAGGCTACTGTCTATTCAGGTGCAGGTGAGCCTTGCGAGGTGCGCTATGGCGACCAGACCGTACGCTTCAAGACCCAAAAGGGCAAGACATACAACGTTACCAGCGTGAATGGTAAGCTGAATGTTAAGTAAGGGCAAAACATTTATATACAAAAAAAACTGGCAAGTCGACCAATTGGTCAACTTGCCAGTTTTTTTTGTATTTAGTAAATCCGTAGATTACTTGTTTATTTGGTTAATCCGTAGATTACTTATTGTCCTCAATAAGGTTCTCGCCAGTCATATCGGCAGGCTGCTCCAGTCCCATGATGTGGAGAATAGAAGGAGCTACGTCAGCCAGACGACCGTCCTTGACAGTTGCTGAGTTGTTGTCAGTAACGTAGATGAACGGAACCGGGTTCAATGAGTGGGCTGTGTTAGGAGTGCCGTCTTCGTTGAGAGCGTGGTCAGCATTGCCGTGGTCGGCGATGATGATTGTCTCGTAGTCGTTAGCCTTAGCAGTCTCAACGACCTCCTTAACGCAGTTGTCAATAGCGTGAACAGCCTTGGCGATAGCGTTGTAGATACCTGTATGGCCTACCATGTCGCCGTTGGCAAAGTTGACAACGATGAAGTCGTACTCCTGAGTCTGAATAGCACCAACGAGCTTGTCCTTAACCTCGTATGCGCTCATCTCCGGCTTCAAGTCGTAAGTAGCAACCTTCGGTGAAGGAACAAGGATACGATCCTCACCCTCATACGGAGTTTCACGACCACCGTTGAAGAAGAATGTCACGTGAGCATACTTCTCTGTCTCGGCTGTATGAAGCTGACGCTTGCCGTTGGCAGCGAGGTATTCGCCGAGAGTATTTGTTACGTTCTCCTTCGGGAAGAGGATGTGTACACCCTCAAACGAAGCGTCGTACGGAGTCATGCAGTAGTACTGCAGATCCTTGATTGTGTGCATGCCAGCCTCGGTGTGGTCCTTTTGTGTGAGCACTTCGGTAAGTTCCTTGGCACGGTCGTTACGATAGTTGATGAAGATGACAACGTCGCCCTCCTGGATAGTACCGTCAACGGTAGAGTTGTTGATAGGAAGGATGAACTCATCGGTTACGCCCTCGTCGTAGCTTTCCTGCATAGCCTGAACCATATCAGCCGACTGCTTGCCCTTGCCTTCAACGAGCAGGTCGTAAGCTTCCTTAACGCGCTCCCAGCGCTTGTCGCGGTCCATTGCATAGAAACGACCTACGATGCTTGCGATGTGTGCACCGTTGTCAGAGCAGCACTGCTGTACCTGCTCGATGAAGCCCTTGCCCGACTTCGGGTCGGTATCACGGCCGTCCATAAAGCAATGTACGTATACGTCCTTCAGACCATACTCCTTGCCAATCTCGATGAACTTGAAGAGGTGGTCGAGTGAAGAGTGTACGCCACCGGTAGAAGTAAGACCCATGAGGTGGAGCTTCTTGCCAGTCTTCTGAGCGTAGCTGTAAGCGTTAATGATTTCCTTGTTCTGGAGAATAGAACCGTCCTTGCATGCGCGGTTGATCTTAACGAGGTCCTGATAAACGATGCGACCAGCACCGATGTTGAGGTGACCTACCTCCGAGTTACCCATCTGTCCTGCGGGCAGACCAACGTCTTCGCCACAGGTGAGGAGCTGTGAGTGAGCACTAACAGCTGTGAGATAGTCGAGATAAGGAGTAGGTGTGTTGTAGATAACGTCTCCCTTGCCATGCTGGCCGATGCCCCATCCGTCGAGGATCATCAATAATGCTTTCTTTGCCATAATTATTATAAAATCTTATAAATGAATTGTTCTGCGATATAAAGGCTCCTCAATGCTTTACACATTGTCACCTTATTATATACAATATGCAAAATTACAATTTTCGATTTAATTGGCAAAATAACACAAAACAAGTTTAACAACAATTATATAGAACCTCTTTAGCCCTGCATTTCGCGCCATTCGCGTGGCGACATGCCCGTGTTGTCGTTGAATATCTTGTACAGCTGGCTACGCGATGAGAAACCGCAATTTACCGATATTGTGTCGTTGTTGAATTCGGGGTGTGCCTTGACAAGGCGTTGTGCTTCGGCAAAGCGTATGCCCGAAAGCCATATGCGGAATGTAGAGTTGAGGTATTGGTCGAAGTATTGGCTCAGTCGTATGCGCGACACTCCCGTCTGTTGTGCCAGTTTGCCTATGTTGGCAGAAGAATCTCTGAATCCTCCGTCTGTCACCCAGCGTTCCAGTATGTTGCTTATTCTTTCTATCTGTCCTTCTGATATTGTTGCCGGGTCGTCGTTTGCAAAATCGTCGCAATAGTTTGATGACGTGTTGCAATTGTCGTCATCTGTCAATACGTCTTCAACGGGAGCCATGTTGAAGCCTAACGCCACGAAGCTTGAAATGAACAGAAACATGGTGAACAGCAGCAACGGACCGACAACAAACAGGGCAGGTAGCCAGGTGATGGCGAATATAAGTGTGAGCGACAGCATACACAGCAGCAGATAGCTTGCCAATGTATAGCGGCCGTATGTGGAAATGTCGCCTCCCGTCTCGTTGCTGATGCGTTGGTAGGTGCGACGTATTATAATGATGGGCGATGCCACAAAGTAAATCATGGTAAGAGTGAACATGATGTACATAACTCTTCGGGTTTGTCCAAGTGCCATGCTGCCACTTGTGTACCATCCGAATGCAAATATACCTATTATAGCCAGACAAGCCAATGAGCCTACAATGGCATAGCGCCGCATTGTTTTGCGTGAGGTTTGTATCTGTACTATCGAACTTGCCAGGAAGAAATCGGCTATTGGATAGAATAGCATGTTGAATACTGTGCCCACATTGTCG
>OQVT01001522.1_pt1 | contig 14640 bp, 4 predicted proteins | sample 1691561 | NCBI WGS metagenome assembly OQVT01 (sample SAMN03418260, study PRJEB22391) | human gut metagenome | biome: human-gut; feature: organic feature; material: feces | host: Homo sapiens | place: Tanzania | collected 2013-01 | reverse complement strand
TCTATATTACTTTTTCCAACCATATTTTATAGGTTTTACGGAACTTTTCCAACCTGTTTTAGACTAGAAATGGAGCTTTTCCAACCCTTTTTAGGGCATTTTCTGCCACTTTTCCAACTTCTAGCCGCTGCAAAGATACTATTTTTCTCCGAAACTCTTCTGTTTAAACAAGAATATTTTCTCAAAATATCATAAATTAAACCAATCTCGGTTAAATACACGCACACATAAAACTTTTTTCTCGAAAAAAGTCTCAAAGTCTCATTATTTGGCAAAAATGTAGGTTTATAGCACTAATACTCAGAATGTTAGCAGAATGAGACTTCTCTAAAAAAGAAGGGAGAAGTATCATAGAAGTATCATAAAATAGCGAGAAGTATCATAAAAAACGGCATTGTGGAGCTATTTTATAGCCAATTCGTGGCTCTCAATGTACGAAAAAACCACGAATTGGCTCCAGATTCATTACCCTTCCTTGATAATCCAGTCGCTGATTGTTCGCTGGGTACTGTCATAGTTTACCCCAACTTTATACAATCGCTTGCCATCAGCGGAATATGGAATGAGATAACCCTTGTCATCAATCTGCTTCAAGGCTTCCTCGGCAGAACCATCATACTTCAGTTCAAAAACAAACACAGCATCAGGCATATACACCACGGCATCAGCCCTGCCTATCGCACTATCCTCTTCTACCCTCATGTGGGCACCCATCAGGTTGAAGATAAGATAGAACACGGTCTGGAAATCCCGTTCGTTCTTATTACTCAACCGGTTGGAGATACTGGCAAGATAGGACTTCAACCGAACCATTGCCCCCTCAATATCAGAATCATATAGTTTTTCCAGGAAATCACCCACAAGACTGTTATTATCCAAAGATATTGGCGAAAGATAGTTGGGCGCAAGACTCTTGAGCATGCCAATCTTAACCTCCCTGTTAGGATACTCCAAAGTATAGCGATGCAGTATCGGATTATACTTCTTGATGGTGAGATAGCCGCTCTGATAGAGTAACGGAAGAGCTGAAGTCATCATTTCCGGCGAAACATCAAAGTCATCCACATCACATGATTTCTTCTCAATATCCATCACGTTTACATGATACTTCTGCAACGTCTTGATAAGATAGGTTGGCGTTCCGGAACCAAACCAGTAAGGGGCTATTTTTTGGCCGTTCAAGGCCTTTACCAGGCTGAACGGATTGAAGATATCCTCAGATTTTTCACTGAAATGATAGCCGTCGTAGAAGCTTGTCAGCTCTGCCAGGCATTCCTCATACGTCATGCCAAGGGCTTCACCCAATGCCTCAATATCCGGCTTCATCTGCGTAGTAAGCTCAGTCTTGCTGATACCGCAGATAGCAGAATACTGGTCGAACATGCTGATGTTGTCGAGGTTGTTGAGTTCGCTGAAGATGCTGAGCTGCGAGAACTTGGTGATACCCGTAATGAAGGTAAACTCCAGGTGTGGGTCGAGCTTTTTCAAAGGACTGTAGAAGTTCTGCATGATGAGACGAAGTGCCGACAGGTTTTCCTTCTCATGCACCACGTCAAGCAAAGGTGCATCATATTCGTCGATGATAACTACCACCTTCTCGCCAGTCTGCTTGTGGGCACGCTTCACGAGTCCATCCAGTCTGTCGTTTGGATATAATTCATCATCATCCCTGCCATAGAGTTTCTCGTATGGCTTCAGCTGCAAGTCGAGATAATGCTTCAAGCCATCCTCGTCAAAGTGCTTGGCACCGCTCAGGTCGAAATGGAGTACAGGATGCTTCACCCAATCCTTCTCATAATCAGCAATGGCTAATCCCTCGAAAAGTTCCTTTCTGCCCTCGAAATAAGCCTGAAGGGTAGAAGCAAAGAGTGACTTTCCGAATCGTCTTGGACGACTCAGAAATACATATTTCATCTTTTTCTCCCGAAAATCCACGATGTATTTGGTCTTATCTATATAGAGATAATTACCCTCTCGGATATTCGAGAATGTCTGTATTCCTACAGGATAGAAATTCACTATTTTTGCCATAATCTTATCTACTTTACGTTTTGCGCTGCTAAGGTACGAAGAAAATCTGAATATACCAAGTTTTCTCCCCTTTTTCTACTATATTCACGATGCCGTTGAAGTCTGCGAAGTACAGCCTGAGAAAACACAAGTAGTTTTGCCCACAGTTGCCCAAGCCTTTGGGCATTCATGCCCAACTATGTAGGGCATCTTTACCCAAGGCTTTGGGCATGGTTACCCCAGACTTTGGGCATCCGTACCCATGTACGTGGGTATGAATACCCCTGTACATGGGTATGAGAGACCATGTACGTGGGCAGAATTGTTTTGCTTCGGCGCGCTCCTTATTAGGGCGTGGCATTAGGTGGCATTAGGTGGTAATAAAAATAGGACTTATTGCCACGCGTAAATCGCTATATACCAATAGGTTAACGCTAAGTGTGATATTAGTGGCATTAAAATAGAGAAAAAAATATTTTTCCCCCATTCAAAATCTGCTGATGAGAAAGGCGGAAATCTTGCAGCGGCTTGCCATTGAGAGTTAATGACTTTACATGATAACTGCCTGATTTACTGGCTGGTGCATAGATTTCGAAGCGCTTTCCGTTCTCCAGATTCAACGTAACCTTCTCGAAAGAAGGCGTACCAATATAGTAAAAAGGTGTGCCTGGACATACCGGATAGAAGCCTAAAGATGAGAAAATATGCCAGGCAGAACGCTGTCCTGTTGCATCTTCACCCGAAAAACTGTCGTTTTCCAGTATCTGATGCACCCTTTCCTGTGTCTTCTCCGGCGCACCGGCTGCCGCATAGAGATAAGCCAGATGGTGGCAAGGCGAATAACTGTGCTGGTACCATCCCTTATCAAACATCCTGTCTAATCGGGAAATCACCTTGCCGTTGCTCATCAGCACCTCCACTTGAGGATGCGCCTTTCTCTCCTTCTTCTCCGCTTTATCAATCTGTTTCTCCTTCTTGTCCATCGGCTTACTGTCATGAATCACCTCAAACAGACCGGCGATATCCTGCGGAACCGACCAGGTATCCTGACTGGCAGAACCTCCCAGGATATTACTGTTACCTGAAAACAGCTCTTTATTCTCCGCCCATTTTCCATTCTCATATCTTCCGTCAGCCCAGCCCGAAAGCGGGTTGATTACGTTGCGCCAGTTCTCAGAACGGCGCATCAGTACCTGGTAATCATCCAGATACTGCTGGCGGAGCGTAGCATCCTTGCAGGAATCAAGCAGCTGCTTTGCCATCTGAGCCACGGCAAAGTCATCGTATGCATACGCCAGGGTGCGGGAGGTGGAAGCGGTAGAAGAACCGACCCCCTCTTCTACCGGAAGATAACCGTTCGGCATATAGGAAGTGATGGAGCGGCGGCCCTTTCCGGCACGGTAATCCTTGGCAAGATATGGGGTAGAGAAGGCATTCATGCGCATTCCCTCGTAAGCCTTTACGGCATCAAAGTTGCGGATGCCCTTGACATAGGCATCGGCAAGCACGATACTGGCATCATCGCCCAGCATCTCCCTCTGCCCGCAGTTGGCAGTTGGAAAGATAGGCATCCAGACACCATCCTGATACATCTTTACCAGAGACTGCATCATCTCTCCCGACAGCATCGGCGTAAGAAGATGATAAAGAGGCAACTGTGCGCGGTAGGTATCCCACATCGCAAAGTCGCCATATTGCAGTTCGCCGACATCACTCAACTCATGGGGAAGAAACGAACTGCGGTACAGGGCGGTATAAAAGCGGTTCACCTTCGCCGTGTCCTGGCTCTCCACATCGATGGTATGCAGACGTTCGCACCACAGATTGGCAGCATACTCCATCATACTGTTGAAGTCCAGTCCACCGTACATATAATTTTCGGCATTGAGATTGGTCACCGCCTGGTCGTGCGAAGTAAAGGAGGTAGCCGACATCCATTCCATCGCCTTTCCAGTCTTGCCCCTGAAGGTGAGCCAGACTCCGATACCCGGCTTGCAGGTCATCATCAGTCCCTTTCTTTCCGCCTGTGCTTCATCAAAGACACCATAGTCAATCAGCTCATCATTATCATAAGCCAGTACGAAATGTCCTCCGAAATCATCCGGTTTCCCCCATCCCTGATATACATGAGGTGCCGGATTATAGGCATAAACCACATGGTTCACGGTATCAATCTCGATGGTTCCCTGTCCGTCATCATTATTGGGCTGGATAACGAGATGAACCAGCTCGTCCTTATCGGGCGTAACACGGAGCATGGAGGTATGGCTCAGGGCAGTCATCTCTGCCTTCAGATGCTCATCCTTCAGATGGACACCATAGTAATGGGGATGCGAAACCTCGTCCTGATGACTGAAAGCGGTGGCACGCTGATCGGGCTGCAGACGGAGTTTGCCTCCCAGAGCAGCAACGGTGAAAGAGCCGTAATCCCGTTTCTCGCCACCTCCCGGCCAATGGCTGCACCGGAATCCCTGCAACTGCGTATCCTTCTCATCATAAGGTGCCACACAAGGCTGTTCGGAATCCCGGGTCTGTGGAGTCCAGAAGTTCTGGCCGTTCGGAACCAGTACGGCAGGAATTGCCTGTCCCGCTCCTTCCATCGTCTGGATGGCATATAGCTGGCGCACATGTTCCAACTGGTGGATGCGCTGGTGCATCTCCTGCTTCCATTCTTTCCAGGAATAATAATGAGTGCCGTAAATCACCTGTCCTACAGGCGAAAGCATGATATCTCTCTCGTTCAGCATGAACTTCACCACCACGCTATCCTTCCGGTTCTTGTAGAATATCATCTGCAGGTTGGCACCCATCGGAACCACGCGGTCCATCCTGTCTGTCTCTGCACCGAGCACCACCTGGTCGGTGTCTTCACGGGCACCGGCAGGAGGCAAGGTGGCATCAAAAAGAAGAGACAGGAGCCGGTAGAGGGCTGTATCATGACCGAAACGGAGGGTGGCTGATGACTGGGAAGAGCGCAAGGCGGCATCGGCTTCGGTTTCGATGTTCTGCCAGAGCGAGATGGCGCTCCGTGCCGGAATCTCTTCATTGGTAGCCATACTGCCGTTGGTGATGTTCATGCGGAGATTGTTGGCTTGATAGATGGCACGGAATTCGGCATCGGTAAAGAGTGCATTCAGGCTGTCTTCCATCTCCTGCGGATAGGCAGGAAAGTTCAGGCCCACATCCTGCAGGGAGGAGGTGAGTCCATACATTTCGGTCATCAGTTTCAGGGGTTCATCTATCTTTGCGGTATTCTTGAATAGTTGTTGCAGAAACCGGCGTGGCGAAACCTGAGCCTTCACCCTGGTGCGTTTCTTCAGCGCCTTCAGTTCGGGAGATTCGTAGGCTATCCAAGCCATATCGGCTGAATCGGTCTTCACATCCAGATGCAGCTGGGGCTGTAGACTCCGCAGCTGCGAAGTGAAGGCGAGCATACTCTTGGCACAGCGGTCGGAAACACTGGAGCGTGCCTTTACCTGGTGTCCGGCAGCAAAGATCTGTGGATAATGGGCATACATGCGTCGGGCAATGGCCTGATGCTGTAGTTCACCCAGTCGGGTCAGCTTGCCGCCGTTCCCCTTTGCATTCTCACATATCCGCTTCACGATACTCTTAATCTGAAGTCCGAGCGGAGTAAGATTGCCGTCATCAGCAAACTGCTTTTCTATCCAGAGATAGCGTTCATCCCTCGACATCCATCGCGATCCATGGCGCCCGTAATGACTGATATAATAAGGTGAGAAACCGGCAGGCGCCTTCACTGCCGAAGCATCGGTTCCGGCATTATCCGTTACAGGGTAAGCATAATAGATGCCTCCCATTTCGCGGCGGCTCTGTGCTTGCAGTCCCAGGCAGCAAACCAGCCATAAATATATAAGATAACTTACTTTCTTCATAATAAATAAAAACGGAGAAAACCGCTGTTTATTATGAATGAGTGACAGAACCACTTGCGAAACTTGCCTGTTATTTCTCGGATTTGGATATTTTAGCGCGAATTATTTCTCGGATTTGAATATTTTAGCGCAAATTATTTCTCGGATTTGAATATTTTAATTATCTTTGCTGCTGATATTCAAACAATTATAGATATGACAGAATATATAAAAAGAAATATAGATACTCAGCTTATAGCATGGAAAGAAGATTCCATGCGAAAACCGCTGTTGCTTCGTGGTGCCCGACAGGTAGGAAAATCATCTGCAGTTAAACATTTTGGAAAGCAGTTTAAGTATTTTGCAGAAGTGAACTTTGAGCGCAACAAAGCTATTAAAACCTTTTTCCATGGTGATCTTGATGTGCGTTCAATAGCTGAAAAGATCAGCAGTTACATTAATGTCCCTGTAGAAGCAGGCAAGACGCTCCTCTTCCTTGACGAAATACAGGAATGCCCAGAGGCCATTATGGCTCTTCGGTTTTTCAAGGAAGATTATCCTGAGCTGCATGTCATCGCCGCAGGCTCACTTCTTGAATTCACACTTCAGGAACTTCCCACTTTTGGAGTAGGAAGAATTCATTCTCTCTTTATGTACCCGATGACATTCGATGAATTCTTGTATGCCAATAATGAAGAGGGGCTAGTAAAAATGCGAAATGATGCTTGTGGAAATCGTCCCCTAGAACAGGCTTTCCATGATAAACTCGTGGAATACTTCCGTATTTACCTGCTTGTTGGAGGTATGCCGGAATCTGTGCTTGCCTGGACACGTACTCATGACTTCAACCGATGCAGGAACATTCAGGAAGATATCGTGCTGACGTACGAAGATGATTTCAGTAAATATAAGAAGAGAGTCAATTCTGATCTGTTACGCACTACGATGCGTGGCGTCTGCCACCAGGCGGGCGAGAAGTTGACATTCAAGCAAATATCAGCCGACTATCAAAGTTCGCAGATTAGGGAGGCACTCCGTTTATTGACCCTGGCAGGTATCGTAACTCCTGTAGTCTCTACCTCGGGCAATGGTATTCCTCTGGATGCAGAGGCAGATGAGAAGAGCATGAAGGTACTGTTTCTGGATTCCGGATTACTGCTGGCTGTGCTTCAGTTGGAAGGCAACCTGGCGCAGCAACTTATAGAACTCATTTTGGCTGGTACTCCTCAGGAACTTGTCAACAAAGGTGGACTTACGGAGATGGTTGCAGGACTTGAGATTTTGCGAAACAAACCGTGTATCCAACGTCAGAAGATGTTCTTCTGGGAACAGAAGGGGAAAAGTGTGGCAGAGATAGACTATCTGGAGATTCATAAAATGAAGATTACTCCTATTGAAATCAAATCTGGAACACAAGGCGGCATGAAGAGTCTCTGGCTATTCATGAGAGAGAAGAAACTCACCAATGCCTTCCGGTGCTCTCTAGAGAATTTTGGAGCGTTTGATTATATAGACAAGGAGGATCACGATGCAGTAAGGCATGTTACCATTCTACCTCTCTATGCATTATCATTATTGTAAATAAGTGAGACTTGCGAAACTCCCTTGTAAAGTTTCGCAAGTAAAGTATAAAGCTAAAAAAGGGGGAAGCCAACGCTTTGGCTCCCCCCTTTGGGTTCTTTATAATTCCCTATTGATATTAAAAAACTAGAATATACTATCTTACGGCAATCTTCTGACCCTTAGCCTGAGCACAGGACTGGGTAGATGCCTTCACAATGTAAACTCCGGATGTCACTCGCAGAATCATTCTCTGCTTGTCTGGCAACTGATAACTGTGAACCATCTTGCCATCCAATGTAAATACCTGAACCCTGTCGAGCTTCTCACCACCCAAGGCAGAAACAACGATCATGCCTGCAGCTGGTGAGTAAACCTTCACCGGTGCGCTCTGCTCTTCAGCCTCCATGCGGTCGATGCCGGTTGAGGTACGGGTCTGGGTGAGGAAGTATCTTCCGTGGTCACCCGCCTTCACCTTCACAGCCTCGCCATCATGAAGTTCTGTAAAGCTTGCCGATGCAGCATCGTAGAGATAAACCGGAGCATCGAGCTTGTTCACACCCTTCAGGGTAAGTGAAACCTCTTCAGCCTGCTGGCTCACGATACCGAGTGGAATCCATGACAACTCAGGAACTGCATTCACAGCCACCGCCTCGTTTCCGGCAACGGTATAAACCTGCGGAATATCCTTGAGGTTCTGATCATACAGCAGATCCACATCCTCCTGATCATCATAGTCGGCAGAAGCCTCCGGACGCAAAGCGATGCGTGCCCTTGAGGTCTGGCCGTTGGAATTCTCAGTCGTCGCTTCAATGCTCTTTAAGTCTGATGCCATCAACAGACCTGGAGTAATGGTGCGGTCTATACACATCGTAGAAGTGAACCTTACATCTGTAACCGTTGCGTCATTCTTCTTGACAAAGAACGACTGGGTAGGTTGGATAGCGTAGTTCTTATAATCCAATTCTGTAGAAGTCGCCTTCACCTCACCATTCTCTACAATCCAAATTGCCTTCTTCAAACCTGAATTACCCTCGAAGAACTTAGCCATCGAGATAGAACAGGTATATGGATTGGCCACGAGATAGAAACCGCTGTTGTTATCAGCTCCCAAGCTCTGGGTCTTCTCTGCGAGATGCTTCTCATCGTTGTTGAAAGCAACGAGAAGTCTGCCACGACCTTTAGGATCCTTCGTAACCGAAGTCTTACTTGAAGAGTTCCCAGTTCCGTTATAATCGAAGTACTGATATTCTGTATCAGACTTTGGCAAACGGAGGAGTGCCTTCTTGGTCTGATCCTTTGGCAAGAGTGCATTACCCGCCTTGATAGAGAAACCACCGAAGGTTCCATCTGCGGCATCGGCATAGCTCTCATCCACCTTATTATATACATGGCTCCAGTAACCGAGATTCATATCAACATCTCCAGTAACAGCACCAGTAGGATAATGAGAAGCGGAATACTTATCAGTTGGTGTAATCTCTTCTACTCCACTTTTCATCCAGGCTCTCTGATAAACCGGATACTTGCTTCGGCTATACGTATTAGTATCAAACGTGATATCAGTAAACGCCTTGGTTTCCTGTCGGCCATCCTTTGCTGGCACATACATATCACCGGCGTAGATATACTGCAGAGGCGAAGCCATGGTGTACCACCTGTTAGGCTCCAGCTCCTTCTCTACCCAAGCCTTATCATATATCAGATAGCACTGGTCACGAAGCTCGCCCTGAGGCTTGAAGTAAATCTGATGACAGGTATTGCCATAGAACTTCTCACACTTCAGATTACCTTCTGTATCCAATCCCTTTTCAGTATCTGCCTCATTCCAGAACGCCATGATGTCATACTGGATATACTTCGTAGCCTCATTACCCTTGCCATTGGTCAGCTTGGTAGCAATCTTATTGGTGCTACGGTAAACCACATTACCGAGGTCAGGGAATGGCAATCCCTTCAAGTTATCAATAGTTACCTTGGTAAACTTCATTGGCACATAGCTGTTCAGCGTTGGGATCTCTATCTTCGATGCAGATGCTGCCGCAGAAATTGTACTACCATAAGTCTGATAATCGGTATAATCCTTATCATACAATTCTTTAGAAGATGAGCGATGCCAGTTATCATCATTGTTCCAGTTGGCATTCATACCGCCATCTGCAGTAGGAGTCCAGGTAATGAACTCCGGTACAATCTTCACCTTGAGATAAGACTCGCCAGGGCAGCTGGTAGTAGCCGCAGAAGCAGCACCCTGCTCGAAGACGAATCTAAGCTCGTAGTAGTATCCCTCGTGGAAATTATTCAAGACATCATCAGAGAACTTGAGGTCGAGGGTAGACTGTGTAACTGCCACGATTTCAGGAAGAGTCTTAGAACTCAATGTTGCAACAGGAGTTGACAGTAATGTTGCCCCATCTGCATTCCACAATGGATCATTGGTAGTTGCAACATAAACATCAGCCGAAGCCGTACCTGTTGTAGACTTACTATCATCAATGAAGGTCAAAGTCTTGTCGCTTTCCCCGTTTTTATAGCTTGCGCTATGCAATGGAACCTGCAAGTATCCATTCTTTTCCTTCAGCTTCTTCAATTGTGGCAAACCGATACGAAGCGATGCCTCATAACTGCCGTCTTTAAATGGATAATCCACATCATTGAATCCGAAGTTTAGCTGTGGTCCATCCTTCATTACACGCAATGGTACTGGTATTGCACTAGTACACAACAGATAGGTCTTACCATTGATTTCGTATGGAATATAGCCATCTGCATTTGGAATTCCTTTTGGCAACATAAAGATTTTATGTATTTCACCCAAAGGAAGCTTTTCCTTGCTGATAGTGATTGTGTTGCTGGCTGTTTCGTTCAGTTTGTTGGAAGCTACTGCAGGATCATCAATATACCATAAGAACTCCACATTATCCAATGTTATCTTACCGCCTGTATTAGGGTCAGTTGTAACCAATTGTCCCTTGATATTTACCGAATAGTTGTCTGCTTGATCGCAAGGAATCTTATAATCCGTAATGACGTTACCATAAGTATCAGTAATGATTGGATGCTGGCTAACCATTTCAAACCAGTTACTGTACAACGAGCAGACCTCAGCAGGTGTTCCCCAGTTAGCCTTACCTGTCACTGGGTCAGGAGTTTCTGTAGCTACAGATACATAATATTTCTTACCTACTTCAAGAGGATAATATCTATTACTGATAACGATATAAGTTTCACCTTCGCTATCCTTCTCGATCATAGGAGTACCATCTATAGTATACTGGTTGCAAGTTCCCTCTGAATCGAATACGTCAACAGCTCCATATTTATTGCTCTTGTAAGTAATATTCTTTGAATCATCTGTAGCATGCTTCTGTATCGTCTGATAGTAATCAGTACCTTCTACAGGCTTACCATCCTCATCGACAAAACGGAAGTATATTTTAGTCTGTCCTTTATGTCCAGTAATAGCATTCAAAGTCTCATGGATAGCACGAATCTTCAGCTTGATATTTCCCGTTGCAGCACCATCACAAATAGGCTTCTCCTGAATCACCTGAACCTTAGCCGGCGCAAGATACATACGGATATCATCTACGGCATAGTCGGCACCATCAGTATTGCTACAGTAATTATCAATCTCCAGTCGGAAATCTGAATACTGCTCTACATTTGACTCTTTTTGCAAAGTAATCTTACCGTATACCTGATACCAAGTCGCTGGTTTCAAGTCTTCTACATTTTTACTTTCATTATTTTTTTTAAAATCACCAGATGAAAAACTATGTATCAGGTGTTTATCAACAATCTCACCATTGACATTTCTGTTAACGCCAAATAGTTTAAACATAATCTGTGGCTTGGTACTGGCATTTGTCATGTCAGCAACTCCCGCTATGAAGATAAGCTGCTGTCCTGTACAAAGATCTGCCGTGAAATCTGCAGCAGCAATTTTTCTACTTTCATCAGATGCGTCCACATAGAGGAAATGACCATATTGAGAACCATTGGTCATTTCGTATGTTTTATCATATAATGTAGTATTGTCCCACCAAAGATACTTTTCATTACTAGTAGAAACACCACTAACATTTGCAGACTTATACAAGCAATAATCTCCATGAAGTGGAGAATGACCGATAGTCTTCAGACCATTATAATTAGTAGCATCATAGTCGATCAAATCACGATATACGAAACTATAAGCACGGCGATCCCATTTAGATGGTAATCGGTCCTGGTTGTTATCTGGAGTTGTAGGAGCTGACAAAGTCTGTTCTACATCATCATCATCAAATGTAATTGGCTTGGTAGCCATTTTATAATGCTCGTCTAGATAACTAATAAGTCTGTTATTCAATCCAGCCTTAGTTATCTCATCTTTTGTCATTGGATGATTATTCATGAATCGAACATCAAAGTTGGCTATAGGGCAACGGTGATTTTCATCATCCATAGCATATGCAACGATGTATACAGGATCTCCATAGGTAAATGTAAAGCTCTTCAAAGATCCATCCATAGATACAGACGTCCACGATAGTTTTCCAAGATTCTCCATCGTTAAATCAAAGAAGCGTTTGTCTGTTGTTCCTAAATTGCGACAATAAGTCTTGGTCTTATCGTATGCCCACCATTCAATCTTAGTTGCCTTGCATAATTTATTTTTATCGAAGTTGGATTCTACGAGTTTGTCCTTTTCATCTACATAATATACTCGATTCGTGAAACCTTCTGAAGAACCATTTTTCTTATATATATCATCAGCCAATGGATGGAAATAATATTTCTTAGCATCAGACAAATCCAGTCGAAGGGTCACAGTAGAACTTTCATTCTTCATGCCTACTGTCAAATACTTACCATCCTCATAGGTTCTATAACCTGCTCTTTTAGGATTATTACCAATAGCCGTATTCATGATATCGTCTGCTAACTGCTTGGCAGGACGGATATGGAAAATGTATCTGATAGAGAGTGTTGGCTCATGCACAAGATAAGTTTTTGTAGCATCCAAACCATCCATATAACGGCTTATATCACAGGCAATATCTTCACCAACCCACCCTTCAGATGAAGCTTCTGCTGGTGCAGTATATGTAACACCAATATTTTTACTAACTGGTAATTGAGGGAGATTGAAAGCAAACAAGCCATAGTCAATTCCTCCTGATTTTATGTTATGTAGAAGAGTTGATGCTCCGGTCCCTGTAACTGGCTTTAAATTATCATTTGCTTTATCTGTTTTAAAATCATACCATCTGAAATAGCCCTGTGGCTCAAGTGGTGATCCCGATCCTATTTCATTTTCATATTTGTCGAATGGCAATACCAACTCAACTGTCTCATTATCTTCTTTCACATAGACATAGTACTCCCACTCAGCTGTCTGCTGCATACCATTTTCATCTAATGCAGTATTAGCATGGCCTACATAATGATTGAAAGGCATGCTATACTTATCCAAAAGCTGAACATTAAACTTTGCTTTCAAAGTTGGCTCTTTCTCAACAATACCATATTTTGTAGTCAATTCAGAGACATTTTTGGAAATAACAAAAGATATATTTATGTCATCCCAAGACTCACCACTAGGCAACTCTAAGGTAACATCCAAGTCTTTTGCTTGAATTGAGGAACCGGTATTATTAAAGTAAATATAGTCAAAATCATTACGCTTCTGTATTTTTCCTGAAGAGACAGTAAGATTACCTACTTTGGTGTCATCTGTATGCTTTATAGTCCAACGAATATAGAAGTCCTTAATATCTTCTTTAGCCGAAATTCCTAAAATAGATTTAATCTCATCATATATAGAAGACGCACTGAAGATACATTTGTTTCCTTCTTTTAAAGCATAAGTAGATTTCACCAAAGTAGGATCAGTTGCCTTGGTGAAAGTTACAGCATCAATATCACTCTGAGAATAAAGCTGATAAGTATATGTAACATCTGCCGTTGTCTTATCTGTTTCAAAATTATTCGTATTAGAAGCCTTTACGACAAACTTATAACCAGAGAGATTTACACCTGTAGTATTTATCTTAAACCTAAACAAATTATCGTATCCCCATTGATTTTTTTCTTTGTAAAAAAGAAAATAATTAACGGTCTTCTTGAAGCCACCACCATTAAAATCCGAATATGCATCATTAGATTCCTGATTCCACAAACCGAGTTTAATATTACCTAGATCTACAATAGCATCAGACTTGTCAAGAAAATAAAACTCAATATAATTATATTTTGCCTTATTATCACTACCAACAAAGATACTTTGCATATCAATAGATACGCGGTTTACATCGGTCAAAAATACATTATTCGTATAAATTTCACCAGCCCATATAGCATTTGGCAGCAATGCAAGCATTGCTACCAACATATATCTCATTACACTATTAAAAATCTTAGACTTAAACATAAGCTTCAATGTTTTTTAATATAAGTATTATTGTTTTGTTCTGAAATAGTAACTCTGTCTCGTATATTTACGAGCAGCAAAGCTTCTCAAATCCTTGGTGAAAAGTATCTTGTATGTTAGAGACTTGCCGGTTTCGCCAGGCACAGGAACTGTGACCTGATAGAGGGCACTCTGCTTGTCGGCATTGTCATCATTGAAGGTACCTTCAAAATAGCCGGTGGTCTTATCCCATGATGGAAGACCTTTAAATACCTTTTGGGCATTCGCTGTAGCAGCTGCGGCATCAGCCATATCATCTTCTTGGATTAACTCCCATTTTACTTTGGTATAATCGATGGTTCCAGACACATCGGTGTCATCACCATTTACAACCTTTGGCTGAATATGGAATTCCTCTTCCGGGTAATAACAAGTATAGGAAAGAGTGGTTCCGTTATCTGTTATGGATGGATAGAGACCGATGGCAGAGAAGGACTGAACATCAAACTTCAACTTGTAATCATCTAATTTGATTGGGAGAATGTGATGGTCGTTTCGAGCTATCGTTGTCCAATCCTTGAACAAGGCGTAACGCTTGACTCCTTCAGATGTATTCAGGTTGATGATGAAATACTTGGAAGTATTGCTCGCTGCGCTTTCATTCACATAGAACGAAATCTCATTCTCTGGTTTATAATCGGTTACACCTGCCTTTATCATCTTTGGCGAAGACAGCGTATATCTATAATTCTCCGTTGCAGCCTGCCCTACCAGATTTGGAGAACATGTAACTTGCTC
>OQVT01001521.1_pt1 | contig 14652 bp, 10 predicted proteins | sample 1691561 | NCBI WGS metagenome assembly OQVT01 (sample SAMN03418260, study PRJEB22391) | human gut metagenome | biome: human-gut; feature: organic feature; material: feces | host: Homo sapiens | place: Tanzania | collected 2013-01 | reverse complement strand
TACTCTATAGTTGTTTATAATAAATACAAAAGCATACGGTGTTACTTTTACATTAACAATACTGCTAAAAGATGCAATATCGGTAAGTGATTCCATTACATATATCATAGCCACAAATATTGCAATCGGAATTCTTATATTCTCATATAACATACGGAGATTATATCTTGATACCCGGTTTGCTTTAATAAATAGTTCCACTTTTTAAGCCCTCCTTCATTTTTCCAACAAAAAAAGCACCTATAAGTGTGACAATTGTAAGTGATATGGCAATAGCTATAATTAGCGTCAATCCACTTGATTTTATAACTACCTGCCCTATAAGAATCATATCCGGTCTAACCATATCAGGTACCCTTATTATCTGAAATATCCGCACCAGCACATAGCTTCCCAAAAAAGGAGAGAGAAATACTACCATAAAATCGCTTGTATACAATGATACACAAAGAGCCAGACTTGACCATATAACACCACGACAAAATGCCAATATACTCAACGTCAATATATATAACTGCGGATAATATACAGCGCTCCATTCATGAAAATAATCTGATACTACTGCCCCCTCAAACTCATCTCCTGCAATAGGAAATCTCATTGCAAGCATTAAAAACAACAATACAGTTCCACATGCCGCTTCATGGAACACCACGATGACATGAAAGGCCCAATTTTCACTGTTTGTGTGCATGAAAATGCCTAGAAAGGCCGGTTTTTGATGTTTTCATGTCATCCTTGGAGATCCAGAGGATGTCGTGGATGCAGCTGGTTTCTTCCATGAACCGGAAAAACGGGAGTTTGGAAGGTTTCTTCAAAAAGGGCCCCAAAACCCAAAGGAAGAAGAAACCTTTTTGTTGCGAACCCCGCATTTTCGTGCAAGAGTACTTTTTAGCAAGAGCCGTAAATGCAAAAGGCGAAACAGGAATACCTGTCTCGCCTTTTTAAGGTGCCGACCGGATTTGAACCGGTGAACAACGGTTTTGCAGACCGCCCCCTTAGACCACTTGGGTACAGCACCAATACCCTACCAACATAACAGAAAAAGAAGCCCGTTGCAAGAGGACTCAATACAATCGGCCTTGCTATTTGGAATGAATTGGACGAAAATGCAAGTAAGCACGGACGGTGGGCCTGTCCAAGGAGGTTCTATGGCGGAAAGACAGCATATGATAAGACTCGATGGAAAGGGAACGACGTACATCATGCGTATAAACGAGGCAGGGCACCTCGAGAACCTCTACTACGGGAAGAAGCTCAGGCAGGATGCCATGGTGGATGCGCTGCTTCCAAAGAGGGAGGCACCAATAGGGATAGGTACAGGATATTCTGAGACGAATCCCCTTCTATATCTTGAGACTTCGTGCCTAGAGACCAGCACGCCGGGCAAAGGCGACTACAGAAGCCCTGCCGTTGTGGTGGAGTATTCCAAGGGGATGCAGACGCTGGACTTCGCATACAAAGCCCACCGCATAATCAAAGGCAAGCCAAGCCGTTTCGAGAATTTTGCCCAGTCGTATGCAAACGAAGAAGAGGCTACAACCATAGAGATACAGCTTGAGGACAAAGTGCTTCCAATAATGCTGCAGCTCAACTACACGGTGTTCCCAAACTGCGACACGATGGTCCGCAGCGCCACAATAACCAACAAAACAGCAACTACAGTGCTAATAAAGAACATCGCAAGCCTCCAATTGGACATCCCAAGCGCACAGTGGAACGTAGTGAGCTTCGACGGAGCCTGGGCACGAGAGAGACATATCACAAGGCAGGTTCTAAGGTCTGGAAAGCTGGAGTTCAGTTCAACTGTTGGAGTCAGCGGAGCCGCACACAACCCCTGCATATTCCTTGAAAGTCCAGATTGCACTGCAAACCGCGGCAGCTGCTACGCATTCAATCTCATCTACAGCGGAGACCACAGGGAGGTCGTGGAGCTTTCACCTTATGGAATCACAAGGTTCCAGACAGGAATAAACCCACAGTCCTTCACATGGAAGCTCCTTCCAAACGCAAGCTTCACCACACCTGAAGCTGTCATGACCTACTCCAGCCTAGGCAACAACGGAGCAAGCGCCAACCTCCACGAATTTGTAAACAACCACATTGTACGCGGTCATTGGAAGTTCAGAGAGCGCCCAATACTGTGCAACAACTGGGAAGCCACATACTTCAACTTCAACGAAAAGAAGCTCCTTGACCTTGCAAAGGCCGCAAAGGACCTTGGAATAGAGCTCTTCGTCCTGGACGACGGATGGTTTGGAACACGCGACGACGACACCACAAGCCTTGGAGACTGGATCGTAAATGCAAAGAAGCTTCCTTCAGGGATAACGAGGCTGTCAGAAAAGATACACGAAATGGGACTGCTTTTTGGAATCTGGGTCGAACCTGAGATGATAAGCCGCAAGAGCCTTCTCTTCGACAAACACCCCGACTGGATGATTGCCATCCCGGGAAGGGCTCCATCCGTTGGCAGGAACCAGTTCATCCTAGACCTCACCAGAAAGGAAGTGAGGGACTACATATTCGAAGCCTTGTCCGAAGTCTTCAACCTTGGCATGGTGGACTATGTGAAATGGGACATGAACCGCACGTTCACTGACATGTACAGCACCTTATTCACAAGCATGACCGAGTTCAATTACCGCTACGTCTCCGGACTGTATGAGCTACTTGGCCGTCTTACCGCCAAGTTCCCCAAAATCCTGTTCGAAGGCTGCTCATCGGGCGGCAACCGCTACGACCTTGGAATGCTTTGCTATATGCCGCAGATATGGACCAGCGACAACACAGATGCCTACTGCCGCACTCTCATACAGGGCGGAACCTCATACGGATACCCTGTATCGGCCATGGGCGCACATGTATCGGAATCGCCAAACCACCAGACCCTACGCCGCAGCGACATAGAATCACGCTTCAACGTAGCGGCCTTTGGAGCCTTTGGCTACGAACTGGACCTCACCGCCTTGAACGCCCAACAGAAGGCCACGGTCAAAGCTCAGATCGAATTCTACAAGAAACACCGTGCCCTTCTTCAATACGGACGCTTCATCAGACTTGAGGAGAATTCCAATGCCGATAGCTCTGTGATAGCCCATTCCAGTGGGAAGACCCGTTGGGCTGTTGTGAACGACGACCTAAGCGAAATGCTGGTCCTTGACTTCCAAACCCTCAACGAGCCAAATCCAGGGCAGGATACCCTAAGGATTCCTTTCGCCCGCCCAGACTTCGACTATGAAGTATCTCCTCGGCTGCAGCGTATAAGCCTAGATGTCTTTGGAAGTCTCATAAACATGCTTGCACCTGTGAATCTTTCAGGAGAAAGCCGCCTCAAGCAGATGCTTCTTGACAACTACACTCTCAAGAGCGAAGACGAACACTACATAATCTCCGGAGATGTCCTTGCCTACGGTGGCCTGCATCTAGACCCACAGTTTGGAGGAACCGGCTACAACAACAAAGTACGCATCCTAGGAGACTTTGGCTCAAGACTCTACTACATTGTGCGAATCAAAAAGAGCAGATAGATTGCAGATAGAATCGACCTCGTTTGGGACCTCTTTGGAACTTCTTTGTGACTTCATTTCAGAAACAGCTCAATAAGTTCTACCATAGACGCAGTTTAGACTTTTCAATGGAATTTCCAAACAAAAAGTCTAATCATTAGACTTTTTTGCTTGTTTTTTCATCAGAAAGTCTAAAACTATGAAAGCATCACGCAAGAAACCCTTCGAGTTCAGAGGAAAAAGCGGCAAGCAACGACGAGAGAGCCCGTCAAACCTCAAGCAGTCCAGACTTGCGGGCCTCCCTCAGGAAGAAGAAGCCGGCCATGAGCATGATGCCGTTGTCCATTTCGCCGGTACCCAGGTGGTCGAGCACATAGGAAACTGGGATTGACACCAAGTCTATGGATTCGTTTGCATCAAGGCGGCGCTCATCCTCAGCTGCGACCAACTCCAAATCCTGGGCGAGAAAAAAGTTGGCGGTATTGTTCATGAAGGCTGAGTTTGGACACACGGTTCCTATGAGCTTGAACGTATGCGCGACAAGCCCGGTTTCCTCGAAAAGCTCCCTCAGTCCTGCATCACGAGGACTCTCACCTCTTTCGACGAGACCTGCAGGGAACTCCAAGGTGATGGAGTCCGAACCATGGCGGAACTGTCGCTCCATCACAAAACGTGGAACTCCGTCTGTTCCAATGAAGTAAGGAAGCACGTTGACCCACTGCGGAGAATCAAGCTCAATGAAATCGGCCTCTCGGCCATCCCTACTCCTACGATGCACGCTGTTTATGTTGAAGATAGGCGTGTCGTAGAGGCGATTTCGTGAAGTGGTCTCCCAATAGAGGCGAGCAGGATCAGAAGCGGCCTCCAAGGAATTGAATGTGTTTTCGTCTATGCGTTTCATGGCAAGCTCCAGGCAAAAGATCCAAAGCTACTCCTCGTCCTTGTGGACTCCGGAAGAACCCTTGGACGGGCAGTTTGCGGTGCATGATGCACATGAAGAAGGAGAGCAGCTTGAGAGCTTAGGCACGTATGGAGTATGGACGACCTTCGTGTTGGCATGGATGTAGTCAGCAATCCCCATAAAGGCCTTTGCACTCTCGCTGCAGGGGTTGGAGGCTATCCAGTTCACGCCCTCGTCCTCATCCTGTTGCAGTCCAAGCTCCATTGGCACGGCACCAAGGAAATGCACGTCCATCTCCTCGCACACGTTCTTGCCACCATCCTTGCCAAAGATTGGAATATGCTTGCCGCAATCCGGACATACAAGGTAGCTCATGTTCTCCACTAGGCCGATGATATCGACACCAAGCTGTCTTGAGAACGTTATGCTGCGCCTGACGTCAAGCACGGAAACCTTCTGAGGAGTGGTGACGATGACCGATCCAGTCATATCGGGGATGGTCTGGCAGACTGCGAGTTGCTCGTCGCCGGTTCCTGGAGGAGAGTCAATGAGAAGGTAGTCCAAGGCTCCCCACTCAACATCCGCAAGGAACTGCTTGATAACGCTTATCTTCATTGGGCCCCTGAAAATGATGGCCTGATCCGGGTTTGTAAGTGCAAAACTCAGGCTCACAACCTTGAGATTGGGCATTGGACTTACTGGAACGATAGAGCTTCCATCCTCATTCGAACCAAGGATGGCTCCTTCGCAGCCAAACATCTTGGCAATGTTTGGGCCATGTATGTCGGTGTCAAGCACACCAACCTTGAAGCCCTTCTCCAAAAGGGCATTGGCCAGGTTCACGGTGACGGTGCTCTTTCCAACGCCGCCCTTGCCGCTCATGACGATTATCTTGCGGTCTATCTTGCTCATTCGCTCATGGATTCTGAGCTCTTGAAGTTCCATTTCATCAGGCATAAAGGCCTCCCAGAACCAAGATAACCCCTAAAGAGAGATTGGGCAAGGGGCGGTTAAGCCTTAGTTAAGACAAAGGAAAACCATGTAAGCATACGAACACCCCTCACAATATATATAAATACAAGGGCTTGAAACGGTAGTTGCTAAAAGGCTAATATCTTGGGTAGCATCCGACGATTGGGCTTTGCGCTCAATCTATGCAATATTTTGAAGGGAGTGCATATGTTCTTATTGGCACAACTACCTGCAGATCAGCTCTCCTTGCAGATCAGAAACGGACTCATCCTTCTGGTCCTTGGAATGGCGATCGTGTTTGTGTTCCTTACGATTCTGGTATTCTCCACTCTTGGAGTCTCCAAGCTCGTCAGGAAGTTTGAAAGCAAGCGTCCTGCCCAGGCAGCGGCTGCACCGGAGGTCACAATTGCTCCAACGGCAGCATCCAACGACGCTGAGGTTGCAGCGGCAATCGTAGCGGCTGTGGCGAAATCAAAGAATTGATTGAGAAAGGGAGGACAGAATGAAGAAAATCAATTTCATGTGTACTGCATTCAGAGACGGCTTCCAGTCAGTCTATGGCGCAAGAGTTTTCACAAAGGACTTCATGCCAGCAGTCGAGGCTGCTCGCAAAGCAGGCATAACACATTTTGAAGCAGGTGGCGGAGCAAGATTCCAGTCCCTTTACTTCTATACAAACGAAGATGCATTCGAGATGATGGACGAGTTCCGCAGAGTCGCAGGACCTGATGCAAACCTCCAGACACTCTCAAGAGGCGTAAACGTCGTAGGTCTCGACTCACAGCCAAGAGACATCATCAAGCTCCATGCAGACATGTTCAAGAAGCATGGAATGACGACGATCAGGAACTTCGATGCACTCAACGACGTCAACAACCTCATCGACAGCGGAAAGGCAATCCATGATGCAGGTCTCAAGCACGAGATCACAATCACGATGATGAGCCTTCCTCCAAAGACAACTGGCGCACACGACCCAGACTTCTACGAAGGCGTCCTCCGCGGAATCCTTGATGCAGGAATCCCTTTCGACAGCCTTTGCTTCAAGGATGCATCCGGTACAGCCACACCAGCTGTCGTCTACGAGACAATCAAGAGGGCAAGAAAGCTCCTTGGAAAAGACATCACAATCGTCATGCACAGCCATGATACGGCAGGCTGCTGCGTACAGCAATATGTAAGTGCCCTTGAAGCCGGTGCAAATCAGCTTGACCTTTCCATGCAGCCGGTATCCGGCGGAACATGTCAGGTTGACATCATCACCATGTGGCACGCCCTCCGCGGAACAGAATACGACCTTGGAGTCGATATCCACGCCATCCAGAAGGCAGAGGAAGTATTCCAGGAGTGCATGAAGGACTACTTCCTGCCACCAGAGGCAACAAGGGTCAATCCAAACATCCCATTCTTCCCTCTTCCAGGCGGAGCTCTCACAGCAAATACACAGATGCTCAGAGACAACGGTCTCATGGACAAGTACCCACAGATCGTCGAGGCCATGGGCGAAACCGTTGCAAAGGGTGGCTTTGGAACATCTGTCACACCGGTTTCACAGTTCTACTTCCAGCAGGCCTTCAACAACGTAATCTACGGACCTTGGAAGAAGATTGCAGAAGGATACGGAAAGATGGTTCTTGGCTACTTTGGAAAGACTCCTGTAGCTCCGGATCCAGAAGTCGTCAAGATTGCAGCAGAGCAGCTCAAGAAGGAGCCTACGACAAAGAAGGTCGTAGACATCAACGATGCAGATCCAACAAAGGGCCGCAAGGCAGCCATCAAGATGCTTGAGGACAACGGCATTGCAGTGACAGAGGAAAACATCTTCATCGCAGCATCCTGCAAAGAGAAAGGAATCCTCTACCTCACAGGAAAGTCAAAGGTCAATGGTGTAAGAAAGATAGATCCAAAGGAAGAGGCGGCAAAAAAGGCTGGCGAATACACAGTCAAGGTCAACGGCAAGGCATACGGTGTCAAGCTTGGCAAGGACAGCGCAACGGTCAACGGTGTCTCATATCCACTCAACCTTGAATTTGGAATCGATGAAGCTGCAATCAACGCCAGTGCTGCCGCTCCAGCTACTGCACCAGCAGCCGCTCCAACGGCTTCTGCAAGCGCAGCCCCTGCCGGTGGACAGGAAGTCTCAGCTCCAATGCCGGGCCTCGTTCTTAGACTTGAAGTCAAGGAAGGACAGGCTGTCAAAAAGAACCAGCTTGTCATGGTCATGGAAGCAATGAAGATGGAGAACGAAATCTACGCTCCATGCGATGGAACAATTGGAAAGATCGCAGTCTCCGCAGGTCAGCAGCTCACAGCAGGTGACCTCCTCATGACAATCGTATAATAGGAGCTGACAGATGGGTGAATCGTTAATGAATCTGTGGCAGTCCACAGGCCTTTACGCCTTCCTTGGCCTTGATCCAGCATCAGGCTTTGGCTGGCAGAACCTAGTCATGATTCTGGTAGGACTTCTTTTGTTCTACCTCGCAATCAAGAAAGGCTTCGAACCTCTTCTTCTCATCCCAATTGGAATGGGTTGCGTACTAAGCAACATCCCATATGCATACATTGCAGGAGCAGACCCCTCGCTCGCAGCGGGGGCACAGGGCGCAACAGGATTCATCAAAATCCTGTTCGACGCAGGTATCCAGAGCGGACTCTTCCCTGTACTCATCTTCATGGGCGTTGGTGCCATGACCGACTTTGGACCACTTATTGCAAACCCAAAGACACTGCTCCTTGGTGCAGCGGCACAGCTTGGAATATTCGCAGCCCTCATTGGTGCGTTGCTTCTAAGCTTCATTCCAGGAATCAACTTCGACCTCCATGCAGCGGCCTCCATTGGTATCATTGGCGGAGCCGATGGTCCTACGGCCATCTACGTCACGACTAGACTTGCCCAGGATTTGCTTGGCCCTATAGCAGTTGCCGCCTATTCCTACATGGCCCTTGTACCAGTCATCCAGCCACCTATCATGAAGGCTCTCACGACAGAGGAAGAGAGAAAGATCAAGATGCAGCAGCTCAGACCAGTCAGCAAGACAGAGAAGATCATCTTCCCTATCTCAGTCATCTTGGTCTGCTCCATCCTGCTTCCTAGTTCAACACCTCTCATTGGTGCCCTCATGTTTGGAAACCTCCTCAAGGAGTGCGGATGCACCGGCAGACTTGCAGACACAGCAAGCAATGCAATGATGAACATCGTCACGATCTGCCTTGGACTTTCCGTAGGTTCCAAGATGGAAGCATCCCACTTCCTGCAGCTCAACACCCTTGGAATCCTCCTTCTTGGTGCAGTTGCATTCTCGTTGGGAACTGCAGGTGGTGTCCTCATTGCAAAGCTCATGAACAAGTTGGATCCAAAACATCCTGTCAATCCACTCATTGGAAGCGCAGGCGTTTCAGCCGTCCCAATGGCAGCCAGAGTATCCAGCAAAGTTGGACAGGAAGCCGATCCTCAGAACTTCCTCCTCATGCACGCCATGGGTCCAAACGTATCCGGTGTCATTGGAAGTGCTGTTGCAGCAGGTGTCCTTCTTGCCTGTGTTCCAATCATGGAACCTCTCATCAATGGAGTAAGACCAGTTCTAGCACTTCTTTGATTGGAAGTTTGCTAAATAATTAAGGCTGTCGCATTTGCGGCGGCCTTTTGTTTTGTCTTGAATTCACAATGAAGTTTTCCCGACTGCTCAGCAAGTTTTTTGGCTCTTCACGCAAAAGTCGGGGATTGGGGAAAGGGCGGTGCTGCCATTGTCCACTGGTAGCTTTGATGGACGTTGTGTGGCGGAGTGTGGCGTTGATGGGCGTTGTAGGACGCTGTGGGGTGGTGATGATTCAAGGCCTTCAAGCCCCCAAACGACCCTGTAAGCTTCAACGGCCCCGTGGGCCACAGACACTGGAATGTCAGCGTTTCGTGATGGTGGTGAGTTTGGTGAGCATGGTGCGTATGGTGGGCGAGGTCGAATCTGTGGCGCATCTGTAGGGTCTGTGGCGGTTGTGGCAAGTGTAGCATGTGTTGCATCCGTAGCGGTTGTGGCATCTGCTCTACGGGGCGCATGGGGCGCACGGGACGCACGGGCTCACGGAACGCATGGGACGCACGGAAAGCCTACGGATTCATTCGCCTCATCCTCATGAGTTGCCCATTTCAGCGCCTCCGTCAATAAGGGGCGATCCTCTCGGTTTTTCGAGTCCCAATTACAAACACTGTGCAGAAGTGGGGTTTTTCATAAAAATCTCCTTCACACCTAAAAAAAAGGTGTGACATGACTTAACCAACGAGAAACTAAATGGTTACAAAACTTTGGGAAACTACGATACGCCTAACCTACACAACTGGTTTTCGCAATTCCTTCAAGGCGTTCTCATGCGCTTTGGAGAACGCTGCTTCAAGCTCCCTGCTTCCAACAGGTACAAAGCCTCTCCAATCCTGAGCCTTCGCCATACCAACTATATCCTGTTTGGCAAGAACTCTTGAAGCAGGCACATTTCTACGACGAGCCACACTGTCACGAGCAAGGAAATAGTGCTTTATGAACACCCTTTCTCTATGCCCCAGAAGTCTGTAGTTGCATATCTTCTCCCACCCCGGACGTTCAGGGTTCTTGGCAAGAGCGCAGCGCTTCATCTCGTAAGCAATCTCCTTTTGCTTTGAGACGGAAAGCGTCTGCGAAACCTCTTCCTCCAAAATGGCCCTCAGCTCAAAAAGATGCTCCACATCTCCCAAAGCATAGACGATCTGGTCCCTTGGAATTGGACGGCGCATCCAGTTGGCGGTCTGGAACTTCTTCTTGCTACCGTAGAGAGGAGCCTCCAAGGAAGGGGTCTCAGAGACATCGGCCTTGATATATTTTTCCTCAAGGGACGAAAGGTTGCCGTTCATTCCCAAGGCCATCGCAAGCACGCGGATGTCGTATATGTTCGCAAGCTGGATGCCAAGCGTCTTGCGGGCAAGTGCAGCATCGCTCTGGCATGCAAACATCACCTTCTCAATTGGCCCCTCTAGGAATGCCTTGAGACTTGCACGCCCCTCATTTGACCTGGCAAGCGCCAAACAGTCCACCAAGTAATAGCGACTTCCATCAAACAGCTGCATGGTACACACATACTCGCCATAGCAATGAAGGTTAGACTCCTCTTCAAAGTCCATGGCCACGCTCGCCACGCCATCGCTACCCCACTTGGCAACTAATTCGTCTAGACCGATATTATTGTCGATGACGCTGTAGACAACCACTGCAAACCCATCCTAATTCATCCAGTCTAGGAATTCCGAACCCTCTTCCTGACCGTTTATCATGCCTATCATCTTCTTCGCTGCAAGAGTTCCAAGCTCATCCTTGCGATGTCCTATCGAGATGATCTTCCCTTTGTACGCTTCGCACAGATAGCTATGGTCGAAACTGAAAACAACAGGAAGGTCTCTGCTTTGCTGTTCATAATGGCGAACCAGCGCCGCAGCAATTTGGTCGTTGTAGCAAATGAAACCATCAGGAGAACTTGGATCGGACTCCAGCATCTTTGAAACAAGCAAATCCAAGGAATCCATATCCTCCGTCGTGTACCATTTTGTCCTTGAGCATCCAAGGTCTATCCCAGAATCCAGCAAACCTTCGCAGAAACCAGCATATCGCAGGAGACCCTGACGGTCGTCTGACTTGAATATGGCCTTGAATGTTCGACACCCTTTGGACAAAAGGGTCTTCGCCGCAATCACGCCCCCTTCCTTATCCTTCATCCCAACCACTATTGCATTGGCAAGTTCCGGATAAGAGCAATGAAGAAATACCACAGAGACACCCATCTTCTCAATGCGTTCATAGAGACCTACATTTGGATTTGGAAACCCAGTCTTGGTTCCCTCCACGATTATTCCATCCACTTCCTGGCCTTCAAGGATCTTTTGGAGTATATGCCTCTCGGTTTCCACTCTGTTGCCTGTGGCCACAAGATTGACGATGTAGCCTGACGACGACAACTCCTTCTCTATGCCTCTTATGATACTTGGGAAAATATAATCGCTTATGTACGTGCATATTACGAGGACATTCCCTCCCCTGCGTTTGTCAGCCGTCCTTTTCGTTGCGGAGGACGCTACGTATGTACCACTCCCCTGAACCTGATAGACAAGGCCTTCACTCTTCAGAAAGGCTATGGCCTGCCGTATGGTTTGACGACTTACAGAGAACCTCTCAACAAGCTCGTACTCGGTAGGGAGCTTTCCAGTTAATTCGAACCCTCCTCCAAGTATCTCTTTTTCAATGATCTTGGCAATATCGATGTATTTTGCCATTTCCACCTCTTTTGATGACCATTATATTCAAAAGCAATACAAATTTCCATGGAATAGAATGTATTTGTCTGTTTTTATGATAAAGAGGTGAAAGGGTTCTTTCTCTGCGATTGTCTCTACTTAGGAAAACCCATGGACACACCCGCCTCAAAAAAGCTCTTCATCCTCTCACCTCGCTAGAAACAAAAAGGCTGTGGCTCAGTTGCTTTACGCAAAGGCCACAGCCAAAAGGATTCAAACTATCCAAACAAACCTACAATCAGTATATGCCCCAGAATGCGGCGACTTCGTTGTTTCCATACCACATAAACTGATGGGATATATAGCCTGCACATCTCCAAGCGATGAGTATGGCGACAAAGAACGCTCCAAGCCATACACTACCAGTAAGCTTATACAACTTCCTATATAGGTAATTGCAAATAGGAACCAGTGGAATTATAGATAGGATGCACTGTATATGCAGTATGTCTCCGTTGTTCTCTCCCGAATATGTGTAGATGTAAGCGATGAGAACGAGTACTATCATTCCAAGAGATGTGAACAATACATTGAAAGCCGTGTCAGCACTGTCAGATACATTCTTGAACGACACCATATTGTTCAATGTACTTATGATGAAAGTACATGGGAGAATAATGATGAAGTATCTAGCCATTCTACCAAAACCATATCCCTTCATGAGCTCGAAAGCACCATCTATAAGCATGAACCTGGAATCGAAGAACGTATTTATGAAATTTGCCGCAGCATAGCAAAAAGCGAACATTATGACAGCAATACCGAGATATTTGAATACGTTAAGGACTCCACCCCCATCAAGCTTCATCTCCGTGATGGATGAAAGGCTCTGTTTGTTGTTCTTTTTTCCAATAAAACCAAGAATAAGGTAAAGAACTATACCTACAACAGCTGTCAGACCAAGCATGAAGAAGGTTCTTACCTGACCGGGTTCCCAAGGAAGCCATAACGACATAGTCTTGTTCGACACCTTGAAGCTCTGATCAGCCATCTGAGCACCGTAAGCACCTGCAAAGCCTGCAATGGTGGTTGCAACTACATAGAGAACGAAATCTAGACCCTTCATTTCCATTCTTGGCTTTGGAAGCGGCAGCATGTTACAGGTTTTGAATACACAGGTATTAAGCAGCATAGCTGCAACAGCTACAACGGCACCAATCAAAGCAACGAATGCCAATGATGTGCAAAGGAGTGCGCTATAACCAACAATACAACTCTTGGTGTCTATTGGTTTTGTAGCGGGATCGGACAACTCGCCATTGTTCCATCCCAAGGTCTGGCAGTAGAATTCTACAGCCTCACTGACGGCAGTCCAGCTCCACAAGTTTCCGTTGTGCATTGTTACAGGACTCAGGAAGAAGCGAGCCGTTCCTTTTTCACAAGCCTGTTTTAGCTCAGCAGAATTGTTGATTGTGGTTGAGAAACAGGCTCCAATGAGAGAAGACTCTGCGCTTGTATCATGTATATAGTCGCATATGTCATACCAACAGTTTCTTTGAACCCCTGTTGTCACATGGAAAATCTTCTTATACTGATCCGTCTCCCCCAAATAGAAGCTGCCAGTTTTTCCCGAAAGCTCGTGGGTTCCAAGACCAATAAGAAGATTCATCTGAGGATCGCGTATAACATCATAACCAGCAACCTTTGCTTTCACGCCATAGGCACGTTCAGTAAGTCTTGCGGCCTTGAGGTACTTGCTTACAATATCTTCCTGTTCGGCCTTCTTGACTAGATATTTCCCATAGTCAATGTCACTCAGCCTCTCCTTCGCAATGACATCTGCATCAAAAAGAATTTCCTCTTCCTTGAATTCAATACCAAAATCATCATGCAGAACGTTTATAAGTCTGTCGTTGAGAGTAAGGTTCTGACCAAAATAGCTGACCATCTTTGTAAAGAGGTGTCTGCCTGTGGAGTGCGCCCATGCAGCGATACGTGTAGAATCAACGAATTCAAGGGTCAATGCATATTGATATGCATCCCACATTCCCATCGTAGCACCTCTATTATACTTTCCCCCATTCATCCCAGTAGTTCCATCCTCAAGGATGTTTGGTTGGTCTGAAAGTCCTGCGCCATATGCACTTATATTAAGAACAACAAAACCCCTTCGAGCAAGCTCCCAAGCCATCATGCTGTCCGCAGCTAGGCTCTCTGAACCGCCATGCGTAAGAAGGACACAAGGATAAGCCATTGTACTATCTGCATTCGCAGGCCTATAAAGCTCCATATGGAGGTCTCCTCCTCTCACATCGAGCACAATATCTGAAATTTCAATCTTGTGATTCCTTGTCGTAATGAGCTGTGCGGCAAGGCTAAACAGGACGATAAGCACAAGGAACAGGCAAAGTAGCCTGAAACAACCTTTGGAAGTACCAAAGGTAAAGAACTTTTCCTTTTTCTCCATAAAAGCCTCCTTCTAGAGAAAATTGCATTTACAATACCATAGATTATTGCAGCAAAACATAAGATTTGTAAATACATTTTTAAACACATGCTTAGAAATAAACCTTTTTCTATAAAAATGTCTTGAATTTGTACTGTTTTTTGTTAAACTGTAGAAAAGGACGCATTCTATGAATCTAAGAGACACCACAATAGGAATAGAATTTGGATCCACTAGGATAAAGGCTGTCATGATTGACAGAAGGCACAATGCAATAGCCTCTGGAAGCTATGGATGGGAGAACACCCTATCCAATGGAATATGGACATACAGCATGCAGGAGGTGCTTTTTGGGCTTCAGTCCTGCTTCAAAGACCTGAAAATGGATTTTGAAAGAAGGTTTGGCCAAAGACTGACCGCCACGGGCGCCATTGGGATATCTGCAATGATGCATGGGTACATAGCGCTGGACGACCATGACAGACTTCTTGTTCCATTCAGAACCTGGAGGAATACGACAACAGGCGGCGGCGCCGAGCTATTCCTCTATCAGTCGGGCTATCTTACGATAAAA
>OQVT01001520.1_pt1 | contig 14655 bp, 12 predicted proteins | sample 1691561 | NCBI WGS metagenome assembly OQVT01 (sample SAMN03418260, study PRJEB22391) | human gut metagenome | biome: human-gut; feature: organic feature; material: feces | host: Homo sapiens | place: Tanzania | collected 2013-01 | reverse complement strand
CAAGGAGAAGCTGTTTGACGCGCTTGTGTCCGGGCAGTATGAGCATCTTATGGAGATGTATGTGAACACGCAGAACGGCTTTAAGAAGCTTGAGCCGGGTGCACAGCAGGAGAACATGGGGAAGGTCGGCGGCGACTGCCTGGAGCAGATGCTCGACTATATGTATGAGAATGAGGATGAGTTCAGGCTTATCCTCACCTGCTCTAAGGGGACGCGATACGAGAATATGGTGCATGAGATGTCGGAGATAGAGGTTCAGGCGACGCATGATTTTGTTGAGCTTATGAGAAAGAACGGCAATGATATAAGACAGATAGATCCTAAGCTTGAGCATGTGCTCGTGAGTGGCATGTGTAGCCGTAGAATGCCCCCGTCGTCACACCCGCACTCTTCACAATATTCCTGAGTGATGCCCCCTGAAAGCCCTTTTCAAGGAACTCCCGCTTTGCCGAGGCATGTATCCTCTCCAATGTCGTCATTTCACCATCCATGTACAGTCCACTCCATAATAAGGCAAAAGGTAATATAGCAATGTTATATAACACTGTTATATTTCTTTTGGAGAACAACAGATATGTCCATTAAAGCAGATACCACTAGAGAAAATATATTAAATACTGCAAAAAAGCACTTTTTAAGAGATGGGCTTGATGGTGCTTCTTTAAGAAATATCGTAAAGGATGCCGGACTTACTACAGGGGCATTCTATAAATATTACCCCACAAAGGAAAGCCTTTTTGACGCTCTTATCGATCCGTATGTGGAGCATATTTATAAGATATATGACAACGTGCTTGCTGATTTTGAAGAGCTTTCGCCAGAAGCGCAAACCAATCATATGGCAGAATCCTCCGATGATGGAATGAATCAGATGATTGATTATATTTATGATAATTATGATAACTTCCGTTTGCTTTTAAAATGTGGGGACAGCGGTAAACATGCAGCTTTTGTACATAATATGGTGGATCGTGAAATACAATCAATGTTGGACTATATGGAGACCATGCGAAACGCAGGTATTGAAATTCCAATTGTTGAGGATAGCCTTATGCATATGGTCAGTACCGGTTATTTCTCTGCTGTTTTTCAGATTATGGAACATGATATGGAAAAAGAAACTGCAAAGAAAAATATCGAGCAATTAAAAGAATTTTTAAGGGGCGGTTGGGAACGGTTGCTTCATGTCACGTTTCCGGACAGCTGATATTATAGTTATACATAGCAATAAAATCAAAGTAGCTGTTAATCAAAGGCTGCTTGATTTTTTGATAAATGGTTAGTTTATACTAACTACTGAAATGTTAATAATCAGGAGGAAAATTAAGCATGAAAGAAGCAAAAAAATCTTGGGCAGGCTGGTTGCTAAACTGGGCAGTCCCTCAAAAAACACTTTATCTGTTGAGTGTATTGCTTGCAGTAGGCAATGTGATTTTAAAAATAGTTCCATATTTTTTGATTGCCGATGTTGTAAAGATGTATCTAAGTGGGGAAAAGGACTTTGAGGCTTACATAATAAAGACAGTTCTTATTGCAGTGTCATTTATAATTGCCGAGCTTTTTCATTCTATATCCACAACGCTTTCGCATAAAGCAACATTTGCAGTTCTTGCGAATATGAGAAAGGCATGCTGTGACAAGCTGGCAAAAGTTCCGCTTGGATATGTTAAAGATACCTCATCAGGTACGTTCAAAAATATTATCGTAGAGCGAATCGACAGCATTGAAACTACACTTGCGCACATTGTGCCGGAATTCACATCGAATCTCCTGGCACCAATTATCATCCTTATTTATTTCTTTATGACAGACTGGCGCTTAGCACTTTGGTCTATGCTCCCGGTTGTGGTTGGAATATGCTCTTATTTTGGAATGATGATAGACTTTCAGCCAAGCTTTGAGAGAACAGTTAAAGCCACCAAGAGATTAAATGATTCAGCGGTTGAATATATTGATGGTATTGAAGTTATAAAGGCTTTTGGTAAAACAGAAAGTTCATATGCAAAGTTTACACAGGCAGCCAAGGAATACGCAAACTCTTTTATAAGCTGGATGAAACGCTGCTCGATTTTTCATGCATTGACGATGGTGGTAACACCATATACGTTGCTTACCGTATTACCTTTTGGAGCACATTACGTAGGAAATGGAACATTATCCCTTTCGGACTTTGTTATGTGCATTATTTTATCACTGGGTATTGTAGGTCCACTGATTACAGTTGCCTCTTATACAGATGACTTAGGTAAGATTAATGTTATCGTTGGCGAAGTTGCTGATATTCTTCAGCAACCGGAAATAAATCGTCCGGAAGTAAGTGTTGAAATACCAAAGGACAATTCAATTTCTATCGAAAATGTAAAATTTGCTTATCATGACAAGGAAGTTCTGCATGGTATCAATATGGAGATGAAAGCTGGAAGCGTAAATGCGATTGTCGGACCTTCCGGAAGCGGTAAATCAACCATTGCGAAGTTGATTGCATCTTTTTGGGAGGTGGATTCCGGTAGTATAAAGATTGGCGGAGTGGATATCAAACAGATGTCCTTTGAGGATTTTAATAGGAAAATCGCTTACGTATCCCAGGATAACTACCTCTTTAATGAAACAGTTATGGAAAATATCAGGCATGGTAAACCATCGGCGACAGATGAGGAAGTTATTGAAGTTACAAAGAAAAGCGGCTGTTACGATTTTATTATGCAGTTGGAAAACGGTTTTGACACCTATGTTGGTGATGCAGGAGGTCATTTATCAGGTGGAGAAAGACAGAGAATTTCCATTGCAAGGGCAATGCTGAAGGATTCTCCAATCGTTATCCTTGACGAAGCAACCGCCTATACAGATCCTGAAAATGAAGCTATTTTGCAAAACTCGATTGCAAAACTTGTGGAAGGAAAAACACTCATTGTAATCGCTCACAGACTTTCGACCGTTAAGGACAGTGACCAAATCTTTTTGGTGAATGATGGATATATTCAGGGCCATGGCAGACATCAGGAGCTTTTGGAGTCCAGTGCACTTTATAAAGAAATGTGGGAAACACATATTTCTGCAAAAGATACGGTAAAGGAGGAGAGAGATCATGTTTGAAATATTAGCAAAATTCTTTAGATTTTCCGGCGAAGAAAACAGTAAGAAATTTAAATTATCCATGGTGCTTGGCGTTGTGGAGGCTCTTGCTTCCGCTATGAAAATTCCTGCCATCATGTACATACTGATAGGGTTGATGAGTGGAGAACCTATGGGGAAATATATCAGAGGTTCACTGGTGATTATGGTTGTTGCCATTGTTACTTCTGCATTTTGTAAGAGATATTCCACGGTCCTTCAAACCGAAGGCGGTTACAATGCCAGTGCTTTTATGAGGATAAAGATTGCGGAACATTTGCGCTATCTTCCTATGGGATATTTTAACTCCAAGAGTATTGGTGAGATTTCTTCTGTTACTACCAATACCATGGAAGCACTCGGAGATATCGCTACCCGTGTGGTTATGATAACAACCCAGGGAATTTTGGAAACAGCAATGATTGTTCTTATGCTCTTTTTATTTGATTGGCGAATTGGTCTGGTGGCAGCAGTTGGTGTAATTGTTTTCTTCCTGATTAATTCGAAAATGCAAAAGGCGGGCAAAAAAGATTCGGAAGATAAAATTAAGTGCGATGTTGAATTAGTCAGCCAGATTATGGAGTATTTACAGGGAATTGCAGAGGTAAAATCTTATAACCTGTTGGGAACACAGGCGAAAAGATTAAATGATGCAAACAATGCATGTGCAAAAGTCAATACAAAGATGGAACTGACTTTTATTCCATATCATTTTTTGCAAACAGCAGTAACTAAAATTACAGGTGCTGTTATTGTGGCATGTAGTGCATATTTCTATATAAACGGTACGATGAGTGCAGTTTACGCAATCGGTATGACAATTACTGCTTTTATGCTTTACGCAAGTCTTGAAAGCGCAGGAAATTATTCCTCTCTTTTACGTACGGTCAGCGTATGCGTAGACAAGGCAAATGACATTCTGGAATTGGATACGATGGATATTGATGGAAAGGACATCAAGCCGGAAAGCTATGATATCAAATTGAATAACGTTTCATTTTCCTATGATAAAAGGAAAATTATTGATGACGTTTCGCTTTCTATTCCGCAAAAGACAACGACAGCTATCGTAGGTCCGTCAGGTGGAGGAAAATCGACTCTTTGTAATCTGATTGCAAGATTTTGGGATGTTGATTCCGGAGAGATTACGCTTGGCGGTGTTAATGTAAAGGATTACAACATGAACAGCCTTATGAGCAATTTTGCTTTTGTTTTCCAGTCGGTTTATCTTTTTGCAGATACGATTGAGAATAATATTAAGTTTGGACGTCAGGATGCAAGCCATGAAGAGGTTGTTGAGGCTGCAAAGAAAGCTTGCTGCCATGACTTTATCAGCAAACTTCCGGATGGATACAATACAGTAATCGGCGAAGGTGGAGCAACCTTGTCCGGTGGCGAAAAGCAGCGTATTTCTATCGCCAGAGCTATCATGAAAGATGCTCCCATCATCATTTTGAACGAAGCAACGGCGAATGTTGATCCTGAAAATGAAAAAGATTTGATGGAGGCTGTAGAAGCTTTGACGAAGGAAAAAACAATCATAATGATTGCACACCGTCTGAAAACGGTAAGACATGCAGACCAGATTGTAGTCGTGGACAAAGGAAAAATTGCACAGCAGGGTACACACGAGCAGCTTATGAGGGAAGAAGGTATCTATAAAAGATTTATAGATGCGAGAACGCAGGCTATCAGCTGGAAATTAGCATATGCATCAGAGGCTTGATTGTTTTATTAAATAGTGTTACTTTAGTCCTAATTGAGGATGGAGTAATGAAATGATATTAAGTGTAAGCAGAAGAACGGATATTCCCAATTATTATTCGGAATGGTTTTATAATAGAATAAAAGAAGGTTTTTTATACGTTCGTAATCCGATGAATCCTCATCAGATAAGTGAGATAAAAATAACTCCTGAGATTGTGGATTGCATTGTGTTTTGGACCAAGAATCCCTTGCCGATGATGAAAAGGCTGGATGAGATAAAAAAATATAATTATTATTTCCAATTTACATTAACCGGATATGGAAATGATGTAGAGGTAAATTTACCAAACAAAAAAAACACAATGATTCCAATATTTCAGGAGCTATCACATAAAATTGGGAAACAAAGAGTTGTTTGGAGATATGATCCTATATTTTTTTCTGACAAATACACGGCAGAATATCATTTGAAAGCTTTTAGAAGCATTGCAGAGGCTTTAAGAGGATATACAGAAAAATGTGTGATTAGCTTTGTTGATATTTATTCCAAAAATAAAAAAAGTATGGAAAGATTGCTACGCTATGAATTAAATGATTATGAGTTGAAGGAATTTGCTAAGGAATTAAGCAGGATAGCGGCGGATAATCATATTGAAATTGGAACTTGTGCAGAAAAAATAGATTTAGAGGAATGCGGTATTGTTCATAATTGTTGCATAGACAGGGAATTAATTGAAAAGATTGTTGATTGTAAATTAAATGTTGGTAAAGACAAGAATCAACGTACCGAGTGTGGATGTGTTGAAAGTGTTGAAGTGGGCACTTATAATACATGCAAAAACGGATGCATCTATTGTTATGCAAATTACAGTTCAAAAAGTGTAGAAACGAATGCTGCAAAGTACAATCCATTATCCCCACTTTTATGCGGTCAAGTTGAAAAAGATGACAAAATTACAATTAGAAAAGCCACATCGTTAAAAGAAACCCAGCTGACGTTAATGTGTTGACAGGAATGACTAAGAATGGTATATTAACCAACAAAACAAGGAGAGCACACATAAACCAAGAATATGAGAAGTGATTTTATATATTACATCTAAGATTGGATTTATCGCACTGGACATGAAATGTTTGGTGCGATTTCAAGTTACTGGAGAAGTGAAATATACAGGCATTTTGTTAGTATTAATTTATGGTGCTTCGGGTTTGTAGATATGATATAATCAGTGCAGAGAAAAGAAGGCTTTTAAGCTGAAAGGGTAAATGATAATGAAACTTATCATAACAGACATGGAAGATTTCGATATTCCGGTAGAGGGAGAATACAAAGTCATTAAGGCGAATGGAGATATCCACCATTGTATCGGATGCTTTGGATGCTGGGTAAAAACGCCGGGAAAGTGTGTGATTTTTGACGGATACGAGGAAATAGGCGGAAATATCGGAAAATGTACAGAACTGATTCTGGTCAGCCGTTGTTATTATGGTAGTGTAAGTCCATTTGTAAAAATGGCACTGGACCGTGCGCTTTCCTATATTCATCCGGATTTTGTGATTCGAAGGGGCGAAATGCATCATAAGCGAAGATATCATAATATTATTACGTTGTCATCATATTTTTACGGGGAAAATATTACAGAAATAGAGAAAGAAACGGCAAAAGAACTATTGAATGCAAATGCAGATAATTATGATGGTCTGGTAAAGGGTGTTTCTTTCTATAAATCTGTAGAAGAATTGAAGGATGTTATCTTATGAAAATTGCGTTAATTAATGGAAGTCCCAAGATAAATAATAGTGCCAGCAGTACACTTTTAGCAGATATCGGGGAATACCTGAGGGAGCAGGCAGAAGTTGTTAATTTAGGGTTTCATTCACCTACAGTTCAAAAGGAGATAGTGGAAGAACTGACAAAGATGGATGCATGGGTGTTTGCATATCCGCTTTATGTGGATGGAATTCCAGGACATTTATTATCTTGCCTGGTTCAATTAGAAGAAGCGCATATACAAAATCCGCAGATACATATTTATGGTATTGTTAATTGTGGCTTTTACGAAGGGATACAAGCTGAATTAGCACTGAAATTATTACATAACTGGTGTTTAAAAACGGGCTTTACCTGGAGCGGCGGCATTGGTGTTGGTGGCGGTGGAGGATTGGCAATGATGCCAAAACTGGAATCCGGATATGGTCCAAGAGCACCGATTGAGAATGCATTAGCAGAACTTTCTGCGGTTATTCTAAAAAGGGAAACACAAGATAATAGATATGTAACGGTTGCGTTCCCACGTTTTTTATACAAAATGGCAGCAGAATTTGGATGGCGTCAGATGATTAAGAAAAATGGCGGCAAGACCAGAGATTTGCGGAAAACTCTGCAATAGATCAGAAATCATATATTTGACACCTCCCCCATCTTATGCTATATTACCCTACATAAAACCCCTCGGGGAGTGGATTTTTCAAGAGGAATCTTTTTTTCGCCACACGACAGTGATGTTGTGTGGCGTTTTTGTGCGCTTCATAGTGGAAGGGATGTGAAGCAGAGTCTTTCGGAACGCGCAAGTAAGTAATATGAAAACAAAGGAGTTTTTAAAGATGGACCAGAATTTTATGAAAGAAAAGAAAATATTACCGTTGGTAGTTTCGATGTCGTTGCCGATGGTGATTTCGATGGTGGTAAATTCATTATATAACATTGTGGACAGTTATTTTGTGGCGAAAATCAGTGAGGATGCAATGACAGCACTTTCGCTGGTGTATCCGGTGCAAAATTTGATGACGGCGATAGCCGTCGGCTTTGGCATTGGAATGAACGCACGAATTGCATTCTGCCTGGGAGCAGAGGACAAGGAGCAGGCGGATCAGGCAGCAGCAACCGGTATGGTGTTAAGCTTTATTCATGGCGTTATGCTTATGCTCGTCTGTATTTGGGGGATGCCATGGTTTTTGTCACTTTATACAAAGAATGAAGCCATTATGGACATGGGACTTGCTTATGCAAACAGGGCATTTCTGTTTTCGGTAATTATTATGCTGGGAATATCGCTTGAAAAAATCTTTCAGGCAGTCGGAAGAATGAAGGTATCCATGATTAGTATGATGTGTGGGTTCGTGACAAACATTGTGCTGGACCCGTTGATGATTTTCGGTATTGGTCCGTTTCCGAAGATGGGAATGGCAGGTGCTGCGTATGCAACCGGAATCGGTCAGAGCGTTACATTGGTGGTCTATGTATTGTTCTGTATTTTCCGTCCGTTGCCGGTATCTTTTGGAAGAAAAAATATAGTGTTTCGCCGTGATTTGCTTGTAAAGCTATATGCGGTAGGAATTCCGGCGTCCTTAAATATGGCATTACCGTCGCTTTTGATTTCTTCCTTAAATGGAATTTTGTCGGCTATTTCAGAGAAATATGTGCTGGTACTTGGTGCTTATTACAAGCTGCAGACATTTATCTATCTCTCTGCAAATGGTATTATTCAGGGAATCCGCCCATTAATCAGCTTTAACTATGGGGCAGGCGAGCATAAACGAGTACAGCAGATTTTTAAAACATCGCTATTGCTGACAGGCGGTGTTATGGCAGTAGGAGTTCTTTTTTCCTTCCTGCTTCCATCACAGATGATAGGACTTTTTACGTCGAATGTGGAAACGATTGAGATTGGAGTGAAGGCACTTCATATTATCAGTATCGGATTTATTGTTTCTGCGGTATCTGTTACCTGTTGCGGAGCTTTGGAAGCACTCGGAAAAGGAATGGAGTCACTGTGGATTTCTCTTTTGCGGTATGTCATCATTATCATTCCGGCAGCTTTTCTGTTTAGCCGCATGATTGGTGCAGAGGGCGTTTTTGCAGCCTTTCCGGTAACGGAAACGATAACGGCAGTGGCATCCTGCTTTATTTATCGTAGAAGCAGTAAAGAGTAGTTTGCAGAATGCAATAGCAATGATTGCCGGAAATGGAAAAAGGCATTGTATTTTAGAGGGGAATTGAGATACAATTAGAAAGTGTAAGTTACGAAAAATACAAGGGAGAATCACAGAATGAAGAAAGAGTATGTTATGGGGAACGGCGCCATTGCACTGGGGGCTTTGTCTGCCGAGGTAAATCTGGTAACCGGATATCCGGGAACGCCTTCCTCGGAAATTCTGGAAAATATTCAGAAATATTCGGATGGAAGTGTTCATATTGAGTGGTCCGTCAATGAGAAGTCCGCGATGGAGGTAGCAGCAAGTGCGTCCTATTCCGGAGCACGTACGCTGGTTACGATGAAACAGGTAGGACTGAATGTGGCGTCTGACCCGTTAATGTCATTGGCATATGTCGGGGTAAAAGGCGGTATGGTAATTGTTTCCGCAGATGACCCGGGACCAATTTCTTCTCAGACAGAACAGGATACCAGAATGTTTGCTGAATTCTGCAGAATCCCTGTTTTTGATCCGGCATCTCCGGAGGAAGCTTATCAGATGATACAGGATGCTTTTGTATATTCTGAAAAATATAAAACACCGGTATTGTTCCGGCCGACAACGCGTGTATGTCATGCCTATGCTTCGGTGGAAGTACCGGAGAACTGGGATTATAACAAATATGAAGGATTTGTAAAAGATTCGAAGAAATGGGTAATTTTTCCGCGACTTTCCTTTATGAATCATGCCATGATTGAAGAACGGAATCCGAAAATCGGTGAGGACTTTTCTTCTTATGGAATGAACTGTATGCAGGGAAGTGGCAAAAAAGCTGTTTTTGCATCAGGAGTCAGCTATGCCTATGCAAAAGAGTGCCTGCAGGACTATCCGAACGTACGTTTTTGCAAGATTGGAACTCCGTATCCATTTCCGGAAAGCTTTGTACTTTCCTGTTTGGAGGGAGTGGAAGAGGTTCTTTGTGTGGAAGAACTGAGCCCTTACATAGAGAGTGCATTATTAAAACTAATCGGAAAACATCAGCTTCCGATTAAGATTTATGGAAAACTTACCGGTCATATCGCATCAAGCGGTGAAAACTCGACCGATTCACTTCGGAAAGTACTGGGAGATTTTCTTGGTATTACGTTGGAGCAGGAGCAGATGGATTTATCGGACAGTCCGTCACTCCCGATAAGACCACCCGTATTATGTGCCGGATGTCCGCATAGAGCTTCTTTTTACGCGGTAAAAAAGGCAATGGTTGGAAAAAAGAGTTATTTCTGTGGAGATATCGGTTGTTATACTTTGGGAAATGCAATGCCGCTTGATATGGTAGATACCTGTCTTTGTATGGGCGCCGGAATCACAATGGCACAGGGATTTCATTGGGTAGATAAAGATGCGACTTGTTTTGCATTTGTCGGAGATTCTACATTTTTTGCATCCGGAATGACGGGCGTCGTGAATGCTTTGTACAATGAAGCTGATATGATTCTTTGCGTGCTGGATAATTCCACTACGGCAATGACAGGACATCAGCCGCATCCCGGAACCGGAAGAAATATGATGGGAGATGTGGTTGCGAAGGTTAGCATTACAAAAATTCTTGAGGGAATGGGCGTACAAAAGGTCGTTACCGTGAATCCGTTAAATTTACAGGAATCGGTGGATGCAGTTAAAGAATGTGCATCCCTTCCGGGAGTAAAAGCAATTATTTTCAAATCCCCTTGTGTGGCAATTACGAAGCCCATGGGAACTGCCGTTATTTCAGATGCATGTATTGGCTGTAAAAGATGTATTCGTGAAATAGGCTGTCCGGCAATTGTTGTGAAGGACGGAAAAGTGACCATTGAAGAGGGATTATGTACCGGTTGTGGACTGTGCAGTCAGATTTGTCCGGTTCATGCAATAGGAGGTGCGTGCCATGAATAAAGATATCTTATTATGCGGTGTAGGCGGGCAGGGAACTGTTTTGGCATCAAAATTGATTGCATCTGCGGCAATGCGATGTGGAAATGTGGTTCACTCCGCGGAAACAATTGGTATGGCACAACGTGGCGGCTCTGTTACAAGTCATATCCGGATTGGTGAAAAAGCTTCTTCTCCATTAATTCCACATGGAAGTGCCGACATTTTGATTGCATTTGAACCCGCTGAGGCGGTCCGGAATCTTTCTTTTTTGAAAAAAAATGGAGTGGTTATTGTCAATCGTACACCGGTAAAACCGACGACAGAGGCATTGCAGGAAACCGGCTATGATGGAACAGAAATGATTGATTATCTGAAAAAGAAAACAAACTGTGTGGTTCTGGATGGAAAAGCACTTCTGGAAAAAGCCGGTTCGCCAAGATGCTTTAACATTATTGTACTGGGAGCGTTGGCAGCAAGCGGAAGATTGGAGATACCATCAGAAATTCTACTGGAAGAAATGGAACATCAAATCAAACCACAGTTTTTAGAATTAAATAAAAAAGCATTTCGGATTGGAGAGGAGGCAGCAGACAATGAAATTAAATGAGAAGCAGTTACAACAGGTAGATGCACAGGTAAAACGTCTTTTGAAAACAGATAGTTTTTACGGGGAGTTGTATCGAAAGGCAGGAATTACAGGAGTAAGCAGTCAGGAGGATTTTGAAAAGCTTCCTTTTTCCAGCAAGGATGATTTGCGGGATGCGTATCCGCTCGGAATTCAGGCAGTACCGGAGGAAGAGGTAGTCCGGATTCATTCCTCTTCAGGAACCACCGGAAAACCGGTAATTATTCCTTATACCGCCAAAGATGTGGATGACTGGGCAATTATGTTTGCACGTTGTTATGAAACTGCCGGTATTACAAATAAAGATAGAGTGCAGATTACTCCAGCCTATGGTTTGTGGACTGCTGGAATCGGTTTTCAGAATGGTGCGGAAAAACTTGGAGCAATGGCAATTCCAATGGGCCCCGGAAATACGGATAAGCAGATCCAGATGATGATTGATTTGAAATCTACAGTTTTGACCGCAACATCCTCTTATGCACTTTTGCTTGCAGAAGAAATCAATAAGCGCGGACTTCGGGACAAGATTCATTTGAAAAAGGGTGTCTTTGGCTCAGAGCGTTGGAGTAAGAAGATGCGCGAATATATTCAGCAGGAACTTGGCATTGAACTTTATGATATTTATGGTCTGACGGAGATTTATGGTCCGGGAATCGGCATCAACTGCGAAAAAGAGCATGGAATTCATTATTGGGATGATTATATTTATATTGAAATTATCGATCCGGCGACCGGAGAACCGGTAGCGGACGGAGAACCGGGAGAAATTGTAATTACCACGTTGGTAAAGGAAGGCGCGCCACTTCTTCGTTTCCGTACACACGATTTATCCAGAATCATTCCGGAGAAGTGTTCCTGCGGACGTTCTTATCCGCGTCTTGATACCATTGGTGGCAGAAGTGATGATATGTTTAAGGTTCGTGGCGTGAACATGTTCCCACGACAGGTGGAAGAGCTTTTACAGGATGTGGATGGTGTTCTCAGTGAGTACAACATTACGATTGCACATGATGAGGATAACAATAAGGACATTATGATTTTAACTGTGGAAGTGGATGGACGTGTTGACTTTGAAAAAACAGCACTCCACATCCGGGAATTATTTAAATCCCGAATTGGTATGACTCCGAAGGTTACGGTTGTTCCGATAGGCACGCTGCAAAGAAGTGAAAAGAAAACAAAGCGTGTAATAGATTACCGATATCAATAAGTAAATAAAGAGGCGGTTTGTGAGCTATATAGTCCACAAGCCGCCTTTGTTTTATATAGATGAAATTTTAAATCGTTCCGTCTTTTTCTGCTTTTTCAACATCCATAGCAAGATTCTTGACATGACCGGACAACAGGAATAAGGCAATCAGGTTGGGCACAGCCATCAGCCCGTTGAAAGTGTCTGCAATATCCCATAGCAATCCCAAGTTTATGGTTGCACCAATAATGGATACAAAAGAATAAATAACAAGGAAGGGCCTTACGAGCTTCGTTCCACCAAGAAATTCAATACAACGGGAACCATATAAGCCCCAGCCGATAATGGTACTGAAAGCAAAACAGCACATCGCAACTGCAGTAAGGATAGATACCCAGCCGCCATAAGTTGCAGTAAAGCCGGAAATGGTTAATTCGGCACCGGCTGCCTGTCCATAAGAAATATTAGGAGCAGCAATCAGAATTACAAGCCCCGTCATGGTGCAGATAACAATGGTATCCATAAATACTTCAAAAATACCAAACATACCCTGATGTGCGGCATTATCGGTATCTGCACAGGCATGTGCAATGGAGCCGGTACCAAGTCCCGCCTCGTTGGAGAAGATACCACGGGAAAATCCTCGTTTCATGCTTATAAACATGGAACCAACAATACCGCCGGTAGCAGCTCTTGGAGTGAAGGCTCCACGGATAATTTCAGAAAATACTGCAGGTACGTGGCTGATATTCATAATGATAACGCCAAGTGAAAGAATGACATAGAGAACCGCCATAAAAGGTACGAGCTTTTCAGATACCTGACCAATTCGCTTGATTCCTCCGAGCAATACCATTGCAACCAAAGCAGCAATAAGAATACCGAAGATAAGGTTAATATTGGAATTGCCGGACGCACCTACGAGATTAAAATTCATTAGAGCAGAATTAATGGAGGACACAATCGTATTAACCTGTGTGGCATTACCGGTACCAAAAACGGTCAATACACCAAATACTGCATAAAGAACAGCCAGAAAATGCCACTTTTTGGACAGCCCGTTTTTAATATAATACATTGGTCCGCCGACATATTCTCCATTTTCATTTTTTTCACGGAAATGGATAGCAAGAGTTACTTCAGCAAATTTAGTACACATGCCAAGGAATGCGGAGCACCACATCCAGAAGACGGCACCGGGACCACCAAGTGCAATGGCACCTGCAACACCGGCAATATTTCCGGTTCCGACAGTTCCAGCCAAAGCGGTACAAACGGCTTGAAAAGGACTCATCGCGCCCTCTCGCGCCTGTGTTTTATCAAAAATTTTGCCAATTGTGTTTTTCATGGCGACGCCAAACTTGCGTACCTGAATAAATTTTGTACGGAATGATAACAGAATTCCAACACCAATGATACATACCATGGCGGGAACACCCCAGATGAATCCGTTAACTACCTGGTTGATGCTTGCAATTTTTTCTAACATTTTGTCCCCCTGTAAAGTTTATTGTAAAATACTTTTTCATTATCGCACAAAGTGTTGGGGGTGTACAAGGTTTTTGTAGAAACAGTCATTTTATTTTGCCATGGTGCATGATACAATAAGCAAATAGCAGATAAATTGTTTTATCTTTTCGAGGAATAAGTAAGTTGGGAGAATATTCAGTGATAAATAAAAGTAATGACAGCATTCTTGCAAAATTCGATTTCCGATGTGTGTATCAGGAGGAAGCAGAGCAGGTGGCAATGATAGAGAAAATCTGTTTTCCACCAAATGAGGCATGTTCGGAAGAGCATATGAAGCAAAGAGTGGCAATGGTACCCGAATTGTTTTTGGTTGCAGTTGACACGACTACAGGAAAAATAGCAGGGTTTCTGAATGGACTTTCTACGGAGGAGGATACTTTTCGGGATGAATTTTTTACAGATATAAATCTGTATGATCCGGAGGGAAAGAATATAATGATACTGGGCTTGGATGTGTTGCCCGAATATCGTAATCAGGGACTTGCAAGAGAACTTGTTTTTCAGTATTTCCAGCGAGAGAAAAGGAGGCATGCTATTTTGCTGACTTGTCTGGACGAAAAAGTACAAATGTATGAAAAAATGGGATTTGTAGATTTGGGAATTGCTAATTCGACCTGGGGCGGGGAAGAATGGCATGAGATGCGTTATATCACAAAATGATGATTAG
>OQVT01001515.1_pt1 | contig 14660 bp, 15 predicted proteins | sample 1691561 | NCBI WGS metagenome assembly OQVT01 (sample SAMN03418260, study PRJEB22391) | human gut metagenome | biome: human-gut; feature: organic feature; material: feces | host: Homo sapiens | place: Tanzania | collected 2013-01 | reverse complement strand
ACGGAGAGGGTGGGATTCGAACCCACGCGCCCTTGCGGACAAACGGTTTTCAAGACCGCCTCGTTATGACCACTTCGATACCTCTCCATGTCGTTGTCACCAGTTCACTCGTAACCAGCGCAAAAATTATTCTAGCAAATCGACTAACTAATGTCAACAACTTTTTAAAGAAAATGAAGAAAACTTTTTTACGTGATATTCTGATAGCTTCCACAGTACGGACACTTGTTGGAATATCCGCTCGCTGCCTGGAAAGAAGCCCCGCAATTCGGGCATACCTTTGCTACATATTTTATCTTTCCCGGTTCCATTGGCTTATCATCCATAAGCTCACTTTCTCCCGGCAGAACTTCATTTCTGACAGAAGATGGATCATAACCGTATTTTCCGTTATATTCATAAATATCTATGGTCATTCCGATTGGATATTGGGAAGATCCACTTAGAAATGCAGTTGGAAGGACTGCCTCACGTTCTACTTTCTTGTTATCAAAGTAATGAACTTTTACATTCAATGGATATCTTCCGTTTACTATATAGGAAGTATTCTCTACATAGCCATAAATTTTTGCAGCATATTTTGTTCCACGCTTCACAATTTGTTTCTTTTTATATACGCCCAATAAAGCACTGATTATAAAAACAAGTCCCAGCACAACAAAGAATAATGGTATTAATACAAAGGCCATTGCTCCGTCTGTCATGCTGCAAACATAGCCAATTATGACTGACATCACAATACCAACGCCCGCAAATGCCGAGCCCATAATCACAAAAATTTTCTGTCCGATACTCATATTCATCATTTTCCTCTTTCTGCCTTCTGTACTACATTTTCAGAAGAAATTGCTGTGCAATCGCAAGATCTTCCGGCGTTGTAATTTTTATATTTTCATACGAACCTTCCACTAGATGCACCGGATGGTTCCAAAAATGCTCTACCACCATTGCATCATCCGTGATATGAATTCCCTGTTTTCGTAAATTTTCTTCGTTTGCAATCAGTTCCTCGTATGCCCGATGAATCAATTCATAGGAAAATACCTGCGGTGTCTGAATCGTCCAAACAAGATTCCGGTCCGGAGTCATTGCAATATTTCCTTCTTCATCTGCAATCTTAATCGTATCCTTTGCCGGCATACCGGCAACACACGCACCGGTCTTTTTTACATCCTGATACAGCCTCTCCAGCATTTCCCCGGAAAGCATCGGGCGTGCGCCATCATGTATAAACACAATCTCACAATCCTGCAGTTGTTCTATGCCTGCATACACCGAATGATATCGTTCTTTTCCACCGGCTACAATCTGATGTACTTTTGTAAAACCATATTTCTGAACGATTTCTTCGTCACAAAAGGTAATATCCTCTGCGGATGTGACAAGTATAATCTCATCCACGAAGCTATCCTGAAATGCTTTTAGCGAATAATAAAGCACCGGCTTGTCCTGAATGAGCATATACTGTTTTTTGGTTGTACTCCTCATTCGGCTTCCGCTGCCTGCCGCAAGAACGATTGCCGCAGTCTTCATGCTGTTCTCCTGTGAACATTGTTCCTTTTTCATAGTTTTCTTCCTATATTATATTCGTTCTCCCAGTTTCAATGATGGTACAGCGTTCAAATCGTATCCGTGACGGACACCTTTTTTGAATTCATAATATCCTGCTGCTCCAATCATTGCCGCATTATCGGTACAGTAGACCGGCGAAGGATGGTAAAACGCAATGCCCTTTTCCTTACAAGCCTGTTCAAATGCCGCCCGAAGTCCGGTATTGGACGCCACGCCTCCAGCAATGGCAAATTTCTTATAGCCATATCTGCTGACTGCGTCCATGGAGTGCTCTACCAATACATCCACAACTGCTTTCTGGAAAGATGCTGCAACATCCGGTACGCAAATTGTTTCTCCCTTCATTTCGCAGGAATTCAGATAATTCAGGACTGCCGATTTCAAGCCGCTAAAACTGAAGTCATACTCTGCATCTCCCACTTTTGCTCTCGGAAAATGAATGGCTTCCGGATTTCCTTCCTTAGATACCCGGTCAATCTTTGGTCCTCCGGGATATCCGAGTCCAATGGCACGTGCCACTTTATCAAAGGCTTCGCCCGCTGCATCGTCCCTCGTTCGTCCGATAATTTCATATTCTCCGTAATCCTTCACAACAACCAGATGCGAATGGCCACCGGAAACCACAAGGCAGACAAACGGCGGTTCCAAATCTTTGTTTTCAATATAATTTGCACTGATATGCCCTTCGATATGATGTACTCCAACAAGTGGAATGCCGGTTGCAAAGCTGATTGCTTTTGCTGCTGAAACACCCACAAGTAAAGCCCCTACCAATCCGGGGCCGTATGTAACTGCAATTGCATCCATATCGTTTAGTTTTTTACCGCTATCAAGAAGTGCCTGTTCAATAACCTGATTGATTTTTTCAATGTGTTTTCTGGAAGCAATCTCCGGAACAACACCACCATATTCTGTGTGAAGTGCAATTTGTGAATAAATCACATTGGACAAAACCTCCCGTCCATTCTTCACCACTGCTGCCGCTGTTTCATCACAGGAGCTCTCTATTGCCAGGATACAAATATCGTCTTTCACTGTTCGTTTTCCTCCAGCCTTTTCCAACCATATATTTTCCAATGTCCCGCGGAATCCTTCCGCAAAACAAATACCTCTTTGCACAATCCAACTTCTTTTCCACTACGAAGTGTAAAGGTACCATTCAATCTTGCCCACTGATAGCCATCCTGCTCGAAATAGAACACATCCGTACTGGAAGCAACGCTATAACTGGATACGGTCATATTCTGTTCCTTCATATTATTAATATCCCATTTTAAATTATTGAGATACTGTTCCTGCGTACTATTTGCAACAAGCTCATCATCATAAAGCTTTTGTATCTGTAATGCAAGTTTTTCAAACTCTTCGTCGGTATATTCTTCACTGTAAAAGCATACCGTAATATCACTGTAATATTTCAACACCTCGCGTGGACTCGGCGGATAGTCTTCCGTCAAATCACGTAATAACACATTCTGAACTGCTGAAATGGATGTTGTCGTTTCTTCACTGGGGGTGTCCGCTTTTCGATTGGACAGATAAAAATAATATCCCAGGACAAGCGCAACCAATATTACACCAATAACGATTCCCTGAACGGTACTTTTATTTTTTCCTGTCATGGCGTTCCCCTTTCTCCTAAAAATAGGTGTTTCTACTTATATTATACATAATCGTATTTTGATGTCTATCTAATCCTCAAATAATAATTCTATGGTTTTTCCGTCTTTACAGACCTCGGTACGCTCAAAAATTTTCCGAACTGCCGGAAGATATTCCTCGGGATGATTCAGTGACGGACTGTAATGCGTCAGCCACATCTGCTGCACCTGTGCACGTTTTGCAAGTTCTGCGGCTTCATAGAATGTCATATGCTTGTTTTCTTTTGCTTTTGCCTTCTTGTCCGGCTCTCCATACATTCCTTCACAGATAAACAGGTCTGCCTCTCTGGCATGCTCCACGATACTTTCTGTCGGTCTGGTGTCGGTACAATAAGTCACTCGTAATCCTTTTCTCGGAGCACCAAGAACCATTTCCGGCACATATGTCATTTTATCTGTTTTTATCGTTTCCCCTTTTTGTAAGCGGTTCCAATAGCATTTTTCAATTCCAAGGCTGACAGCCTTGTCCACGTCAAATTTACCAATTCGGTCAATCACAATACTATATCCATAGCAGGGAACGTTATGGTTTACCCGGAAAGCTTCAATCCGGAACCCATCCATATGTATGATATGCTCTTTTTCTCCAAGCTCCAGACAGTCAATCGCAAACGGTAATTCCGGTGCAATGATACGCAGTGATGCAACCACCTTGGATAATCCTTTGGGTCCCACCAAAAGAAGCGGCTCTGTCCGCTCTGCATTTCCCATCGTGAGAAGCATTCCCGGCAGTCCGCTGATATGGTCTGCATGAAAGTGGGTAAAACAAATCACATCAATCGGTTTGGGACTCCATCCCTTTTCCTTCATTGCAATCTGTGTTCCTTCCCCACAATCCACCAATATACTTGTACCATTGTATCTGGCCATCATGGATGTAAGCCAACGATAGGGAAGCGGCATCATACCTCCGGTTCCCAGTAAGCATATATCCAGCATACTTAAATAACCTTTGCCTTTCTGATTCCCTGAAAAGTCAAAGAAGTTCCTGAACCTCCTCTTCTTTTACAGGTATTGCAAATTCTGCAATCATTTTATCATAACACTCCTCACACAAATCAAAAGAATGTCTGATACCATCTTTTTTACTGAAATATCCAAATTTTTGATTTCCCTCAAAAACTCCTTCTGCAAGAATTCCGTTTTTGACAGATAATTTTTTTTGACATTTATTACATATTACCGAAACAAGCTCTTTTTCTGAATCGTCCATATATATCCGCATTTTGTCAGCCTCCTTATAGCTACTATTATACATGAACTCTGCGAATGAACCAGTGGTAAATCTTCCATGCTTTGTCTATCTTTTCCACATAATCAAAGCATCTTCTTTGGGTTTTTCATAAAATCCGGGACGAATTCCCTCTCCTTTAAATCCAAGTTCTTCATAAAGGTGTATTGCGGCTTTATTACTGACCCGGACTTCCAGGGTACAGTCTTTGATTCCCTGGGAAGGAGCAAGCTCCAGCATATATTTCATCATTTTTTTTGCAATGCCACGTCTGCGGTAGGGGGCATCTACCACAACATTGGTAATTTCGCCATCCCCTGCCATATTGCGTATTCCACAACAACCAAGAAGAACACCGTCCTCCTCTGCCACATAATAATAAGCATAATCCGCTTCTACCATATCCAGAAAATCTTCTGTTTTCCATGGCATGGAAAATGTTCTGCTTTCTATTTCGCTTACAATCGCTGCATCTTCTTTTCTTAACGGGCGTATTTCAACCATAATTTTACTCCTGCGGTTTCTGCAGTTTCTCCGCTTTTTCCCTTTCTGCCTGGGATAATCGCAGATATTCCGGGACATGTGCTGCTGCCGGAACTGCTTTTCCCTCTTTCAGATATCGGAATGCCAGCATTGCAAAAGCGGCTGCGCGCTGCCGGTTCATATGTGCCGGTGCAAATCCATACGGAACTTTCATCAGACTCTTTAACTGTTCGCGGAATACCGGAACGCCATCACCTAAAAATATGATTTCGCCGTTTAATTCATTACATTTTTCTGCGAGTTCTTCTATGGATAATGCACACTGTGGAAGAATTGTATGTAATTCGTACTGAACGCTTTCTTCTGTTTCCTCCACATCAGAATTCCGCAGAAAATCATAGATTCCGGTATAAACCTGATTTCTTCTTGCATCCATAATCGGACAAATCATACGGTCGGAACCATACAGATTGCATGCCATACCATCCAGAGTAGGAATTTCCACAATCGGAATATCAAGTGCCAGTCCCAATCCCTTCGCAGTTGCCGAACCAATTCTTAATCCGGTAAATGAACCCGGTCCTTTTGCTATTGCAATCGCATCTATCGTAGATAAATCCAGGTCCACCATTTGCTTTATTTCATCCAGCATCGGTAAAAGTGTCTGGGAATGTGTTTTTTTGTATTGAACATTATATTCTGCAATCACTGCATCGTCTTCCACAATGGCAACCGATGCCACCAGTCCTGAGCTGTCAATCGCAATAATTTTCATAGTATCCTTTCCATATCTGTTTTTAAGATATGCTATTCTTTTTCACAAATTGTTATTTTTCGATAATCAAAACCTTTTTCCGGATTTTTTTCGATGGTAATTTCCGTATAATGCTCCGGCAGAATTTCTTCTATGAGATTTGCCCACTCAATCAGGCAGACACCATCTCCCCAGAAATAATCTTCATAACCGATTTCGTCCATTTCGGAAATATCTCCAATCCGATAAACATCAAAATGATAAAACGGCAGCCTTCCACCTTCATAAATCTGAATAATTGTAAAGGTCGGACTGTTTACGGGCTCGGTAATTCCAAGTCCTTCAGCAAGTCCCTGACTGAAGACGGTTTTTCCGACACCAAGATCACCCACAAGTGTCAATACGCTTCCGGGTAAAAGCTGCTCTCCAATTTTCTTTCCCAAATCATACGTTTCCTGTGCGGAATACGTTTCTATTATCTGATTATCCACGGATTTTCACCTTCTTTGGTGGCATATGCGTTGATAACACTTCAATCAATGCCGGAATATGTTCTCCCAAATCCTTCTTTGGAAAAATCGAAGCATTTACCGGAGAGGTATATAAAATAATACTTCTCTGTGTAGATACTGCCTTATACATCTGCTCCCAGGGAACAGTTTCACTCTGTTCGTTCTGTGAAATGGTCATCCCTTCATCGTTCAGCACATAATGAATTGGCTCTTTAAATGCCGGATTCGCCAGGAACTGTTTCTTGGAACGTAAAAACAGGGTCCAGGGAAGATAAAGCAGAATCACAAGTCCTGCAATCAGATACAGGATTTTGCCACCCATAAAATACCATACGACAAACAATGCACCTACAATCGTTCCTATGGCACCGCTTAAACTTGTATAAGTATGATATAGCAGGTAATCGTATAAAATCTGTGGGGTCATTTTTACATCAAATGAAACTTCCATCTGCATCCTCTTATTCAGAATTTAATTGAGGCAGTTGCGAAACTCAGAGCACTGTGGGAATATGCGGTAATCTTTCTTCTCAAGCCCATATGCCAGACACTTCAATGAGCCTCAGAGATAAAAAACGTGTTCAGCAAAGGCTTCCACGTTTTTATGAGTCTCATTTCCGTGGCATATGAAGGCTTTTCGCAAAAAGATTACCTGCATATTCCAAAAAGTATTTGAGTTTCGCAAACGCCTAAAATTTTAATTCGTAATACTTTTTCTACAAGCTGAAAGCACCTGCGAAAAGCAGGTGCTTTTACATCGATACTATTATACTAAAAATATAGCTTCCTGCAAAGGGAAATTTATTCGTGCCGCAAGGCTTCGATTGGGCGGAGCTTTGCCGCCTTTTTTGCAGGATAAATTCCAAAAAAGATTCCGACTCCACAGGAAAAGAGAGTTGCCAGAAGCACTACCAATGGGTCTACGCTTGCCTTGACATTAGCAATTGCACAAACACCCATAGCTCCCAGAATTCCCAGAATAATTCCAATCACTCCTCCAAGAAGCGTAATGATCCCCGCTTCTGCAAGGAACTGGAGCAGTATGGAACCGGTACGTGCACCAAGTGCTTTCCGGATTCCGATTTCACGGGTTCGTTCGGTTACCGATACCAGCATGATGTTCATTACGCCAATACCACCTACCAGCAGAGAGATTGCTGCCACAAAGGAAACAAACACGGTAATGATTCCGAGAATGGAGTCAAATTGTGAAGATACATCCGTGAAGCTCTGCATCTGAATCTGATTTTCGCCACGCACCTGATGTCTTGCTTCCAGAAGATTCAATGCATCGGTTGCCACCTGTGTACAGTAACTGCTGTTTTCCGCGATTACATAAAACTGTTCAAAGTCATCAATGTAATAGTAAAATTTATTCCCCATAAAGGTAAGCGGCGTTTCTGCCGAAATTGTAGTATCTCCATTGGTCATGCTAATAATGGAGGAGGTATTGTCCTTACGGATTCCCACAATTTTCATTTCCTGGGTAACTCCATAAAAGGTTGCTTCAAATGTCATTCCCACCACATCGGTAGTTCCAAATAATGCAATCGCACTGCTTTCGGTAATTACGCAGACATTTTTCCCGGCATCATAGTCATCCTGGGTAAAATACTTCCCTTTCACAATCGGTTCCGAAGAAATATATTGAAGTCCAATGCTTCCACCAGTCAGCGAAATATCAAAGTTTCCTTTCGGTCCCTCTGCGGTTCCCCATGCGGAATACTGTGGAGTTACTGCTTTTACATGCGCAATTTGTTTGATAATCGCATCAAAATCCGACTGGTCAAATTTTACGGTAGTATCTTTTCTTGTGGAATCTACATAAAAAGCGACCTGACCTCCGGCGATTCCTTCCAGTTCATCATTTACCTGCCCGCGGACGCCATTACCAATTGCAATTACCATAATTACCGAGGAAATTCCAATAATGATTCCAAGCATTGTCAAAATGGAACGCCCCTTATTACTCTTGATGTTCATAAGAGCAATCTTAATATATTCCCAAATCTGTGCCATCTTAACTGCTCCTATTCCGGTAATGCAACTACTGTCATTCCTTCTGCCAAATCTGCGGTTACATTTATTACTACCTGTTCCCCTTCGTTAAGTCCTTCTACAATCTGTGTCATGATATCGGTAGAAATGCCGGTAACTACAGGCTTCTTAACGAGGATGCCATTTTCCACCGTATAAACAAATTCTCCGTCCATATCTACGTTCACAGCAGTAAGTGGAACCTGAACAGCGTTTTCAACCTTATCCGTAGAAATCACCACCCTGGCTTCCACGCCCAGAATAACATCACTGTCCGGATTGGTAATCCTGATTTCCGTTCCGACAACCGATGCACCACTGTTGTTGGTTTCTGCCATTTTATTGATTTTGCTTACCTCTCCTTCGTATTCTTTTCCACCAATGGTAACACTTGCTTTCTGTCCTTCTTTAATTTTCGTAAGGTCATACTTGGATACGGTAATTCTTACAAGAACATCTTCGGTGCTGTCAAGCTTCAAAAGCTGTGTGCCCGGTGCCACGCTACCGCCTTCTACCGCATTCATTTCCGTTACAACACCATCAAATTCTGCGATGACTCCATCGGTCACTTCGTCCAGATGCTCTATGGTGTTCTGATTATCAATAGCCTTTGCCTTATTGTCTGCCTCAAGTTGTGCTTTTGCACCTGCTGTCATTTTTCCTGCTTCGGCAGAGCTTTTCTGGGATTTCATCTCCGAACGGTATTCTTTATAATTTGCAAGCATGTCATTATAAACATCCAATTCATCCTGCCAGCCCTTAATCTCTTTATTATTCTGCTGTTCGTAACTGTTTAACTGCACCAGCTTCTGCAAATTTTCATATTCTTCGGAATCCGGCTGGTCCTGCCAGTCAATCAAAGAAATCTGAAGCAGTGCACCTTCTTTTGCCAGATCACTCTTTTTCGTTGCAATTTTATTTTCAAGATTCTTAATATAAGCTTCGGTATCTGCAATCTGCTGGTCCAGCACCTCGAGATTGGTACTTGCCTCACTCAGATCGCCCAATTTCTCATTGTTTGCCTGCACCGAATTCTGATAGCTTCCTTCTGCAGACTGTTCATTTAACTGTGCTTTTTCCTTTGCCTGTGCCAAAGCAGTTTCATCATATTTCAGCAGGACATCTCCCGCTTTTACGGCGTCTCCTGCAGATACTGCAATCTCTCCAACTGTCACATCTACATTTGAGAAATAGACCTTTTCCTGTCCGGTTTTTACAATACCACTCGTATCAACCGTCTGTTCCATTTCACCAACCTGTGCCTGTGCCGTAGTCACATATGCCTGTGCTCCGTTGCCACCTGCAATTTTCAAAATGATAAATAATACAACTATAACTCCAAGCACACTAAACAGAATGATTTTCTTTCTTTTCTTCTTTTTCTTTGCAACTGTTTCTGCATCCAGTTCCACAATTTCCTTCTTATTTGTTTCTTCTTTGTCAGCCTTTTTCTTAAATATCATGTTATAATCCTTTCCATTGCTTTCTATTCGGTCACTTCATTTTCAAAATCTGCCACAACTTTTCCATCTCTGATACGAATGTTCCGCCGCGCCTTTGCTGCAATTTCGTTATCATGTGTAATTAAGATAACGGTTCTTCCTTCTTTATGCAGTCCTTTCAGAATCTCCATAATTTCTTTTGTCGAACCGGAGTCAAGATTACCGGTTGGTTCATCCGCAAGAATCACAGGTGGTGCCTGTGCAATTGCTCTTGCGATTGCTACTCTCTGCTGCTGTCCACCGGACATCTCCGATGGTTTATGGCTTTTACGTTCTGCAAGACCAACCTTCTCCAATGCCCTCTCCGACAGCTCAATACGTTCTTTTCTTCCCACTCCGCGATAAATCAATGGCAGTTCTACATTTTCCAATGCCGTCAGTCCGGGTATCAGATTAAATCCCTGGAATATAAACCCGATTTCACGGTTCCGAATATCGGACAGTTCATCATCCGACAATCTGGAAACATCCTTTCCATTTAAGAAATATGTACCACTTGTTGGAATATCCAAACATCCAAGCATATTCATCAGTGTTGACTTTCCGGAACCGGACTGTCCGATAATTGCCACAAATTCATTCTCCTGAATGGTTAAATCGACATGGTCCAATGCCCGAACTTCATTTTCGCCCGGATTATATATCTTACACATATCCCGTATGGTAATTAATTCCGACATATACACCTCCAAAAATAAAACCTCTTGTTTTACTGTATTATATAACTAATACAGTAATTGTCAAGAGGTTTCTGCAAAATTATTTTCTGGAGCCTTTTAAGATAGGGCTGATTTTCTTATAAATCAACATGGTGATTATCGAATCCACGGCGCCTTTTAAGATATTTAACGGCGCAACGGCAAGTATTACAAGACTTGTAACACTGGTAATATTTGCATTTACTGCAGTTCCCATTGCCACAATATCTTCAAGCGGCATGTGGAAAAGCACCGCAAATGTCGGCAAAAGGTAAATCGCATTAAACGCAGAGCCAAACACCGTCATCACTACCGTTCCGCAGGCCGATGCAAGCAGTGCAGATTTACGGCTCTTTTTATATAAGTATATGATAGAAGCCGTCAATACAAAACTACATCCGACCACAAAATTGGCAAATTCCCCGACGAATGCAGTACTTGTCGGCTTTAACAGCATTTTTATCATATTTTTAATGAATTCTATCATTACTCCTGCAACCGGGCCAAAAGCAAATCCACCAATCAACGCCGGCAAATCACTGAAATCAAATTTGTAAAACGGTGGGGTAAACGGCATCTGAATTTCCAGCACCTGAAGCACTCCTGCAATTGCCGAAAACAAACCAATCATTGCTATCTTCCGGGTTGCCAGTACACGTTCCGTATCTCCGTGCTTCTTTTTGAGCATTTTCTCTACCAGGTATGCAATCAATACCAGAACGACTGCAATTGCTACCGCAGACAATACAAATGCCAAATTGTTTTTTACGTTTGTCCATAAATTCTGTTCCATATTTTTTCCTCTCTTTCTGCCATCTTATGGCCGGGCAAAATGCCCATATCCGAAAGGTTCTTCTAAAAGGAATGCAAAAAAATCCCGGATGAAAAATCACCCGGGGTCTTTAAATGCGCATCACAAAACCAACCACAATTCCAGTTGGCTTTTTTCTTCTCTCATCCAGACTTTACTGTCGGTTTTGGAATTGCACCAAATCAGCCATTTCTGTTCCATTCCATTCGGAATATTTCTTGCAGAAACAGGTCGCGGACTATACCGCCGGTAGGGAATTTCACCCAACCCCGAAGAACTTTTCTTTTTTCTATTGTTCGGTGTTAGCATAACACCGTATCTGTAAAATTGCAAGTCAAAACTTATGCTTTTATTGCCCAGCGCATCTTCGTGGACTTTGCTCTTGGATTTACCGCACACTCCTGTGCCGAAGGACGTATTACCTCTTCGGCAATTTCCCGGTAAACGCCTACTTTTTTCCCTTGTTTGAATGCCCGCTTTACCAGGCGGTCTTCGCCGGAGTGAAACGTCAGGATTGCGATTCGTCCACCGGATACCATGACATCAGGCAGTTTTTCAAGAAATGCATCCAACACTTCAAATTCACTGTTTACATCAATGCGGAGTGCCTGAAAAACTCTGGCACAAGATTTCTTAACGCCCTCTTTTCGCTCTTTTTCCGGCAGAAAGGAAAGTGTTTCTTCTATGAGCGCTGCCAGCTGTGTTGTCGTATCCAGCGCTTTTCCTTTTCGCAAGCTTCCGGAAATCGCACGTGCAATTTCTGCGGCATATGGTTCATCCGAATTATCAAGAAGCATCCCCTCAATTTCCTCACGACTCATTTCTTTCAATCGCTCACAGGCCGGTATCCCACTTTGCGGATTCAGTCTTAAATCAAGCGGACCTTCCTGTTTGTAGGAAAAACCACGCTCCGGATTGTCAATCTGCATGGAGGAAACTCCAAGGTCTGCAAGCAGGAAATCAAATGGGCCATACTGTTCGGCAACCACATCAATATTTGCAAAGTTTTCTGAAACAGGTGTAAAAATCTGTTCATCAAATCCTGCTTCACGAAGGCGCTTCGTTGTCTTTACAATTTCAATCGGGTCCACATCCAGACTGTACAAATGTCCATTTCCCTGCAGACATTCCATCATCTTCCGGCTGTGTCCGCCGTACCCCAGCGTTGCATCCAGTCCCTTCATTCCGGGTTTAATCTGCAGAAAATCCAGAATCTCATTGACGCAGATGGAGATATGCATTCCTGCCGGTGTACTTCCCTTCCGAATTACTTTTTCAATCGTATCCTGATACTTTTCCGGATTCAGTTCTTTATACTTTTCACTGAACTTCCTGGGATGCGTACCGCTGTATCGAACTCGCCGTTTATGAGGTTGTTCTGAATAATTTGTTTCCTGTTCCAATCTGATGCTCCTAGTTTTTATTTATTTTCATCGTAAGTGCAATTCGCTTCTTTGCCATATCTACTGACAATACCTGCACATCTACCACATCTCCAACGCTGACTGCTTCAAGCGGATGTTTGATGTAGCGGTCGGTAATCTGGGAAATATGAACGAGTCCGTCCTGATGGACACCAATGTCTACAAATACTCCAAAGTCGATTACGTTGCGGACCGTTCCCTTCAAAATCATTCCCGGTTTCAAATCTTTCATATCCAGTACGTCACTGCGAAGGATTGGTGCGGGCATACTTTCACGTGGGTCTCTCGAAGGCTTTTCCAATTCCTTCAGAATATCGGTAAGCGTAATTTCTCCAATTCCAAGTTCAACTGCAAGCTTGGATTTGTCTTTGATTTTCTTTTCCAGACTGCTGATTGCGGAGGCTTCCTTTTCTGATTTACGCGCTTTTGCAGGTGCCTCCTCTTCCATACTCATAACCGTGCCACCCATAGCTGCCGCAAGTGCTTTTCCCATTGCGGTATTCGTATTATGAATAACAAGCTGTTTTTTCTTCGGACGCTCTTCTTTCTTCACACCACTGCTCTTTACCGCCGTTGCCACCTGTTTTGCTGCCTGCTTCTGGGCTGCCTTTACATCTTCCATTGTAAGTCCCATTTTATCAAGAAGCTTCATCGCTGCTTCATAGGATTCCGGATGTACGCTTGTAGCATCCAGAGGATTGTCCCCATCATGAATCCGTAAGAAACCGGCACACTGCTCGTATGCTTTCGGTCCGAGTTTCGGCACCTTCAAAAGCTGTGCACGATTAGCAAATCTTCCGTTCTTTTCACGGTAATCTACGATATTCTTTGCAATCGGCTTTGAAATTCCTGAAATATACTCTAAAAGCGGTGCTGATGCGGTATTCAAATCTACACCGACTTTGTTTACACAATCCTCGACAACTCCGCCCAGAGCTTCGCCCAGTTTCTTCTGGTTCATATCATGCTGATATTGTCCTACTCCAATGGATTTCGGATCAATCTTAACGAGTTCTGCCAATGGGTCCTGAAGTCTTCTCGCAATCGAAGCCGCACTACGCTGTCCCACATCAAAATTCGGGAATTCCTCAGTGGCAAGCTTACTGGCAGAATATACGGATGCTCCCGCTTCATTTACAATCACATACTGGACCGGTGTATCCAGTTCCTTAATCAGATCCACAATGACCTGTTCAGATTCACGGGATGCCGTTCCATTTCCCACACTAATCAGGGATACATGATATTTCTTAATCAGCTTCTTTAATTCTGCTTTTGCTTCTTCTACCTTATTTTGTGGTGCCGTAGGGAAAATCACTTTGGTATCAAGCACCTTACCTGTTTCATCTACAATTGCCAGCTTACAGCCGGTACGGAATGCCGGGTCCCAGCCGAGAACCACCTTTCCTACAATCGGAGGCTGCATTAAAAGCTGTTGCAGGTTCTTTCCAAATACTGAAATCGCACCATCCTCTGCTTTTTCTGTTAAGTCATTCCGGATTTCACGCTCGATTGCCGGTGCAATCAGACGTTCATAAGCATCCTGTACCGTCACCTGCAAAAGTGGTGTCGTAAATTCATTTTCTGATGTAATTACTTTCTTATTCAGATATTGCAAAATCCGCTCTACCGGTGCAACAACCTTTACGGTCAGGAATTTTTCTTCCTCCCCACGATTCAATGCCAGAACACGATGTCCCACCACCTTTTTCAAAGGCTCTTCATAAGCATAATACATTTCATAAACACTCTGTGCCTTTTCATCCTTTGCCGTACTGGTAAGCGTGCCTTCTTCCATCGTAATATCACGAATATAAGCACGATAGTCTGCCTCGTCTGAAATTCCTTCCGCAATAATATCTGCTGCTCCCTGCAAAGCTTCTTTTACGGTTGCAACACCCTTTTCTTCGTTCAGATATTTCTGCGCTTCGATTTCCAGTCCTTCTGTTGCATTCTGCTCCAGAATATAATCTGC
>OQVT01001508.1_pt1 | contig 14682 bp, 11 predicted proteins | sample 1691561 | NCBI WGS metagenome assembly OQVT01 (sample SAMN03418260, study PRJEB22391) | human gut metagenome | biome: human-gut; feature: organic feature; material: feces | host: Homo sapiens | place: Tanzania | collected 2013-01 | reverse complement strand
TGTCATACTCCGGACATTCGGCAGGAGAAGAATAGCCCGAAATGGCATTCATGTCGTCCACATCGCCGAGGAATCCCGCAGCTCGTCCGGTGAGTACCTTATGCGAATAACATTGGTGGCTTACGTCAAACACGAACTTATCCTTTGGCGCATTAAAAACGTAGTGAAGCGCCACGGTAGCCTCCACAAATCCCAGGTTCGGTCCCACATGACCGCCATGCTTGCTTACACGGTTCAGCACAGCCTGTCTGGTTTCATCAGCCACCACCTGCAGTTCCTTCAAATCCAGCTTCTTCAAGTCGGCTGGCGACTTTATCTTCTCAATATACATTTTCTTATTGTTATAATTATGATTTCCGGGTGCAAAGATACGAAGAATCCTGAAAACACGTATTACCCAAACTACAGAAAAAATGAATAATTTTCCCTATTCCGCCAAAAGCCTCCACTTTTTCATCCCCGACCCACATTTTTTCTTTCCAAATCGCTTTCATTTCAAAAACTTTTCGTAACTTTGCCACAAAGAATTAAAATGCAAAGACTATGGTAGAAAGAATTTATCCTGTGGGAATACAGACCTTCAGCGACATCATCAACAGAGGATGCGTGTATGTGGATAAAACTGACTTGATATACAAGTTGACCAAGAAGTACAAGTATGTATTTCTCAGTCGTCCCCGTCGGTTCGGAAAATCCTTGCTGAGCACAACCCTCCATTCCTATTTTGCTGGCGAGAAAGACCTGTTCAAGGGGCTTGCCATCGAAGGTTTGGAAAAGGACTGGACAGAATACCCTGTCCTGCACTTCGACATGTCTATATTCAAGTATTGCGACATCAAATATTTTAATGAGAAATTTGACATACAACTTGAAGATTACGAGAAGAAATACGGAATAGAGCGCAGCAAAAAGACCCCAGGAAACAGATTGACGACGCTGATCAAGACCATTAAAGAGAAGACTGGCAAAGACCTCGTCATCATCATTGACGAATACGATGCTCCTCTGCTCGATGTTCTTCACGACAAAGAGAAATTAGAGCAAGTGAGAACCATCATGCAGGAATTCTACACCCCTATCAAAGAATGTGACAAGTATTGGAGATTCGCCTTCATCACGGGAATCACCAAGTTCTCACAGCTCAGCATCTTCAGCGCTATCAACAACCTGACCAATATCTCCATGGACCCAGAATTTGCTGCCATCTGCGGCATTACCAAGGAGGAACTCACCACCACCCTGAGCCAGGACATCGAACTGATGGCGGAGCACAATGGGGTGAGTAAGGAAGAGATGAAACGGATGCTTCAGGAGAATTACGACGGCTATCATTTCACAAGAAACAGCCCAGACATCTTCAATCCGTTCAGTCTGATGCGAGCCTTGGCTTCGGGCGAGATTGAGGACTACTGGTTTGCATCGGGCACTTCTACCTATCTCATCAATCAGATGCAGAGATTCAAGACTAACGTGACGGAGCTGGATAATGTCTTCGCCTTCTCGTCTTCGTTCGACCGTCCTACGGAGAAGATGACGGATGCTCTGCCATTGCTCTATCAGAGCGGTTACCTTACCATCAAGGACTACGACCCTCTCACCAAAGGCTACTATCTGGGCATTCCAAACAAGGAAGTAAGGGCCGGATTGATGGAAAACCTGCTGCCGCTCTATACGAATCTGAGCGACGGCACTTCGCTGGGCTTTGCGGCAAGATTCTACCAGGCATTGGTGTATGGAAACATCGATAAGGCGATGACGCTGATGAAATCCTACTTCGCTTCCATTCCTTACCCGGAAGGCGGAAAGGATGTATTGGCAGACATGCAGAAAAACGAGTATTATTACGAAACCGTATTCTACATCATGCTTTCGATGATGAACATAGCCGTTCTCACGCAGGTGAAGAGTTGCAGGGGCAGGGCCGATGCCGTGATGTTCTCGCCCCACACCATCTTCGTCTTCGAGATAAAGATCAACAAGCCTGCCAAGGAAGCCCTGGCCCAAATAGACGAAAAAGGCTACATGGTTCCTTTCGAGGCTGATGAAAGAAAGCTCGTAAAAATCGGCATCAGCTTCAGCACCGAAACCAGAACCATCGAGGATTGGGAATACAGGATTCTGGATAAAACTTCAACAAACCCAACACATAAGAAAGCGTATTCTGTCGAAGAAAAAAGAAAAGAACATGGAAACGCCTATCTTCCTTGGGAAAAAGAAGCTGATGATATTCTGGTAAACTTTTATAATGAAGGAAAAAAGATAAAGGAAATAGCAGAAATCATGGAGCGTTCGAGAGGAGCGATTTACTCTAGACTCAAAAAGCTAGGAATTATAAATTAATAAAAAAAGGCTCTGAATCAGCATTTCTTATGGCTAATTCAGAGCCTTCTTCTTTTTTCCCTATTCCTTCACATCCATCATTTCCGGATGCTCCAGCCGCTCCTGTTTTTTGAGTTTCTTCACCACCTCGGAATAACTGTGGCGAAGCAATCCCTGGATGAAATCATCTTCCAGCTCACCATAGAGATTCACCTGATTCCAGTACTTCTTATTCCAATGCCAGGCGCCTTCTATCTCGGGATGAACCTCCCGGAGTTCGAGGGCGTAATCGGCATTACATTTCATCGTAACCCATTCCGGGCGCTCCAAATCTACACAAGCAAAGATCTTGTCGAAGATTCGAAACACCAAGGTTCGCTCATCAAAAGGAAAAGCCTCGGTTGCAAGAGGGAGTGAGAGGCAATACTCTCTAATTGATTCTATGTCCATAATATCTTCTGATTCATTCAGATTAAGATGATTCTATTTTTCAGATGCATTTTCTAAAGCATCATTTTCTGCAATTTCTTATACTTAGATAATGCCTTTCTTATGCTTAGATCATGCAAAGATAATAAATTCTGATGCAAAGATACAGTTTTCTCTTTAAAACACCCCTTTATGAGACACCAAAAAATAACCTTTTTGTAACTTTTTCAAGAAAATATTTGGTAGTTACATCATTTTATTGTAGATTTACTGCAGATTTTTAAAAGAAGGAGTAAGTATGAAGAAGGAAAAGAATGAAAATCTGATGAAAATGGATGTTAAGCCGATGACAACAGATGTAAAGCCGATGAAGCAAGGACTTCTATTCCAAATATTCCATCTCTATTATGATGGCTTCAGGACGATGACCCTGGGCAAGACGCTCTGGACCATCATCCTCATCAAGCTTGCCATCATCTTCCTGGTGCTCAAGCTCTTCTTCTTTCCTGATTTTATCAATACAAATGCAAAGAATGGAGACAAGGCCGGCTTCGTATCCAAGGAAATTCACCCCCACATTATCGCTCTTATTGTTTGACAATACAGAATTGTTAGAATAAGAGACACTGTCACCCGGCAAAAAAGTCTGCTCTTTACTATTTTTCTCCGCATCATTGTCCGAATGGGAATAACGAGTGTTTCCTCCCAAGGTAATCTTTTTATTAAACTCTTTGCTGAAGTTCAAACCACCATTGCCTGATGTTGTGATACCCGAACCGGCATTTGCCCCACGCAAACCGCCTCTCATTCCCGAAAACATAGAAGTAGCCATATCCGAAAAGCCCATATTGTTGGTATTGTTCACACCTCCCATAAAGGTCATTTGGTCATTATTTATAAAGCGGTTGACCATTGCATTGCCTTCATAACGGTCTTTGCTGCCATAGCCGGCGAAAGCATTACCGAACCAGCCCTGTTTCATGCCCGGCTTGACGGTCAAGTTCAATATGGTTTCCTCTTCCCCATCATCAAAACCAGTCATTTGCGCCATGTCGCTTTTCCTGTCTGTCACTTGCACTTTATCCACCATTTTGGCTGGTAAGTTTTTCGAAGCCACTTTGGGGTCGTCGGAAAAGAACTCTTTCCCGTCAACCATGATTTTCTTGATTTCTTTACCGTTTACTGTTACTTTTCCTTCGCTATCGACTTCGACACCCGGCATCTTTTTCAGCAAGTCTTCCAACATGGATCCTTCAGCCACCTTAAAAGAATCAGCGTTATATTCAGTGGTATCATTACGAACCACGACTTCAGCCGCTTTGCCCGTAACAACTGCAGCAGCCAATACCACACCGGAATCATCCAAATCAATGTTACCCAATTTAACCGGATTGCTTTTCCCCGTAATAAGCAAGTTCTGATAGTACGGCTCAAATCCCATGTAAGTTATATTTAATATATAAGTACCTTTCGTGATATTACGCAGGATAAATGCTCCATTTTTATCGGTCGCCACGCCACCAACCATTGAACTGTCTTTGGCATTCAACAAACGCACTGCCGCCTGCTCAATACCTTGTTGCGTTTGCTTTTCTAACACTTTACCTGTCACATCAACTCCTTTTTGCTGGGCAAACGCAACACTTTGCCCCAACATCACCAATAACAGGATTACAAAATACTTCTTCATGCCTCGATATGTTATTTCATTCAACATAATAAATGACTGAATAGTGGACGGTTTGTTTAAAACGCGCCATTTCCTTTAATAAACATTAACATCACGGCATGCTAACAAGCAAAGCTCAACTTTCTTCCATTTACTCTACCCTTTTCATACATGGATTCCATAATTTATACTTACATTTGCCCTATTCATAATAAAGAATCAAACAACACATATAAACTTACAAGACAAATATGACAATGCTACAAGATTCATTGACTCAGATAAACGACTTTTTATGGACCTATATTATCATCACCGTATTAATAGGCTGTGCCCTGTTTTTCACTTGGCGCACCCGATTCGTCCAATTCAGGCTGATAAAGGAAATGATATCTCTATTGCTCCATCCAGACAAAATAGAACCCAACGAGATTGGTCGTGACGAACTCTCTGAAAGCCTTCCAGTAGATGGGAAAATAAAGCACATATCGTCTTTCCAAGCCTTTGTCGTTGCTTTGGCGAGCCGCATCGGTACAGGCAATTTAGCGGGAGTGGCGACAGCCATCAGCGTGGGCGGTCCTGGTGCCGTCTTTTGGATGTGGGTATTGGCTTTATTAGGATCTTCATCTGCTTTCATAGAATCCACACTTGCCCAACTATACAAACGAAAAGGAGAAACATCGTTTTATGGAGGTCCGGCATATTATATGAAATACGGACTTGGTAAAAGTTGGATGGGCATTGTGTTTGCCATCTTGATGATCATCACTTTCGGGTTTGCTTATAATTCCGTACAAAGCAACACCATTTGTGCTGCCTGGGAAAAAGCATTTGGTATTGATACGACTCTCATGGGAATTATATTAACGGGATTGACATTGGTGATTATCTTTGGAGGCATACATCGCGTTGCCAAGTTCTCATCAGCTGTAGTTCCAGTAATGGCTGTTTTCTATTTAGCAGTAGCCATAGGCATTGTTCTATGGAACATAACACTTCTTCCCAAAATATTACTTACGATTATCGAAAATGCTTTCGGTTTCCACCAAGCTGCCGGAGGAATGTTGGGAGTGACAGTTATACAAGGCATCAAACGAGGTCTGTTCAGCAACGAAGCGGGAGAAGGTAGCGCACCTAATGCCGCAGCAACCGCAACTGTAAGCCATCCGGTCAAGCAAGGCTTGATACAAGCATTGGGCGTATTTACTGATACTTTGGTCATCTGTTCTTGTACTGCATTCATTATTCTCCTAAGTGGAGTCGACGTCACAACGTCCAATGGCATTCAATTGACACAAGTTGCCTTAAGTACAGAAATCGGAGAAATAGGAGATGTTTTTATTGCTATCCTGATATGGATGTTTGCTTTTAGCAGCATCATCGGCAACTATTATTACGGCGAGACAAATGTCCGTTACATTACTCCGGTTAAGCACGCTGTTTTTATTTACCGCTTAGCTGTTGCAGCCATGGTCATGATAGGAGCTGTCATCACTCTTGATTTTGCATGGTGCCTTGCCGATCTTACCATGGCGATGCTGACTGTTTTCAATTTAATTGCCATTGTCCTATTGTCACGCCAAGCTATATTTCTGCTAAATGACTACCGACAGCAGAAAAAGGAGGGAAAGAATCCCCAATTCAGCAAACAGCAAATGCCGGAGATTGCCGACAAGTTGGAAGCTTGGTAAAGGCATTTACGTCTTTCTAAAAGAACGTGAACATTTCACTATCTGTCATTATCCAACCCTATTCAAACGACAGATAGGGCTTCAAGCGTTTTATATCCTGCTCGGTAAATTCTTCCAGCAACTTCAATTCATTCCAACCCGAAAGCTTTCCTTTTCGCTTTATGCAATTCAATATGACTACCGTTTGTTGCTTATTAAGATAAGGATGGCGGATCAAAGTCCGAAAATCGGCTTGGTTGACATGTAAAGGTAAAACCAAACTACTATCCACCCTAAACCAAGGATTTAGCTTTTCATATCGTTCTTCATCTATTCCATACACTTCAGCCAGTTGCTCTACCGTATAAAAACCACCCAACAAAGCCCGGTACTTGACAATTCTCTTTGAGAAAGAACTTCCTATTCCTGGAATCTTTTGCAAAATGGTCGTATCGGCACTGTTCAACTCAACGACTACCTTTTCCTTATATTTGGTTGTATAATTTCTGTGAGAAGAAGAATAAGGAGCATGAAACGAACGTGTCTTAACTTTCTCCACTTTTTTAGGAAGGACTTCCGCCTTCAATAATCCTGGATCTTTGGGAACAGATAAAACAGAACTGTCTTGTAAAGATATAAGCTCTTGCCGTTTTTCATCCTCGACCTCAACTGGACTTGTGAACCACAAGACAATGCCTATTGCTATTATTATGAAAGAAAGGAAAATCAGAGCACGTCTTTCACTCGAAGAAAAATAAAAAAAGTCTTGCCAATTTCTCATAGTTAATCTGCTTTAATTTGGATTGCGAAAGACAAAGATAACAAGTCCCCGTTAAAAAAGAAAGAAGCCTATAGATTTTTATTTGCAAGTAAACTGCTAGGGTTTGACAAAGCCGAGACTGCAAGGTAAAATCAGTATAAGGAATTTTGAAAATTAAAGGAGTTAAAAGGATGAATTGGAAAAAAATAATAGCAATCGGATTGACGGGATGCTTTCTGTTCAGTGGCTGTGCCGAACAGCAACAGAATGCACAGAAGATGGGCGAGGAAGGAACGCAGGATACGTTGACGATTCCGATTATTGTAAATGAAGAAATGGGGTATGGAATTTATTCCTACGAAAGACAGACACCATATGAAGAGGCAAAGAGTATATTAAATACTTATCAAGCATCTTATGATGCAGCAGTGGAGGAGCTTCAAAAAGCAACTCTACAGTCCAGGATGGACGATTACTCCATGCAGATGTATGATATCAGCGATTCCTGCTTAAATGAAATCTGGAATCTTGTAAAATACAATACAAGTGAGGAAAAGTTCAATGAGATTCTCGCCGAACAGAGAAAATGGATTGCAGACAAAGAAGCAGCAGGCAACGAGATTCTGGAACAGAATGATGGTTCTTCTGCACAGATGGACAGAAGTCAAATAATGGCAGAGCTTACCATGGAGCGTTGTGAAGAACTGGCAGATTATTTGAAGTAAGGTGGAAAAAGAGGACAATTTATGCAGATTTCAATTAGATTTGCTCTGGCGGTGCACCTTTTTATGTGTTCAAGGATTTGGATCGCGAAATTTATACGTCTCTGCTTGGATAAAAGAGAGAATCGCAATATTGCAATTCGCTACTCCCTATGCTATTCTGTGTATGTTTGAAAATAGAAATCAGAGGAGAAAATTATGAAAAATCAAACGACAAAAAGAAGTTCTTTTTCAGGAAAAATCGGTTTTGTGCTGTCAGCAGCCGGAGCGTCTGTGGGATTGGGGAATATCTGGCGGTTTCCATATCTGGCAGCCAAATACGGCGGAGGTATTTTCCTGCTTATCTATATCATTCTGGCATTGACCTTTGGCTATACGATGATCATGGCAGAGACATCGTTGGGACGTATGACGAAAAAAAGTCCGGTAGGAGCATTTGCGGCCTTTGGAAATTCACGCTGGTCTTCGCTGGGAGGCTGGATCAACGCGATCATTCCGGTTTTGATCGTGCCATATTATTCGGTGATCGGTGGATGGGTTTTAAAATATCTGGTTGAGTATGTCAGAGGACATGCGCAGACAGTTGCAGAAGATGGTTATTTTTCTGCATTCATCTCAGATGGATTTTCCACGGAAATATGCTTTGTGATCTTTTCCGTGATCACATTGGCGATTATCTATGCGGGCGTGCGCAATGGAATTGAGCGTGTCTCCAAATTCATGATGCCGATACTTGTTGTGTTGTCTGTCATCATTGCAATTTATTCAGTGACAAGACCAGGGGCTTTGGCTGGTGTGAAATATTTTCTTGTGCCAAATATCAGCAACTTTTCATGGATGACCGTTGTGACAGCCATGGGGCAGATGTTTTATTCGCTGTCGATTGCGATGGGTATTCTCATTACATTTGGTTCTTATATGAAAAAAGAAACTTCCATTGAAGAGTCTACAAAGAATGTTGAGATTTTTGATACAGCAATTGCAATTATGGCTGGACTAATGATCATTCCGGCGGTGTTTGCGTTCTCTGGCGGAGATCCGGACACCTTACAGGCTGGACCGGCATTGATGTTTATTACAATCCCAAAAGTTTTTGCAAGTATGGGATTTGGAAATTTTGCGGGAGTAATGTTCTTCTTGCTTGTACTTTTTGCAGCACTTACGAGTTCAATCGCACTGACGGAAAGTGCGGTATCCACGTTTGAAGATGAACTTGGGTGGAGCCGGAAAAAATCTACGGTGCTCTGTGGCGTGATCATGATCGCACTAGGAAGTCTGTCTTCGCTCGGATACGGACCTCTGGCAAATGTGAAGATCATTGGCATGCAGTTTTTGGATTTCTTTGATTTCCTGACGAATTCTGTCATGATGCCGATTGCGGCAATTGCTACCTGTCTTTTTGTTTCAAGGGTTGTCGGGGTAAAGAGAATCGAAGAAGAAGTGACATACGGTGGCGGCACATTCAAAAGAAGAAAAGTCTTTCTGTTTATGATACAGTATCTGTGTCCGATTTTTGCTGGAATCATTTTATTAAGCTCTGTCGCAAATGCATTTGGATGGATTTCCATGTAAATGCATTTGCGATAGGAAGGAACTTATTTTTTCAACATTCCATAATGCTCTTCCATGTTTCCTCCGAAGATGGCATTTTTATAGCCCAGTTTCTTAAAGGCTTTGACCGCTTTTTCTGGTCTGAAATTATAACTGCCGATGATATAGAGAGAAGTTTCCTTATCCGGGAATCTTCTTAAGATTCGGTCTTCCGTGATTTTGACCAATGGGATATTGACCGCACCGGCGACATGTCCGTGGTTAAATTCATCCTTTGTACGACAGTCGATCAACATGGCGTTCTCAGAAGTGTGAGCCTTGTTGATGGCTTCGTTCACTGTCAGTTTTTTCTTGAAAATACTCATTTTATCTCTCTCTTTCCAAAAAAGTATAATGAAACAATTTTACTACGAAAAATATTTTGCGTCAACGAAAAAGCAGATGTATTTTCTTTTTTGGTGTGATAAAATTATTGCATGTATGAGTGGGCATGAAATGTGTTTGATATAGAAGGGATAGCACAGATGATCAATATTGCAATCGTTGAAGATGAAGCTATGTACGCAAAGCAGCTGCAGGAGTTTTTGCAGCAGTATCAGAAAGAGAATGGAGAAGTATTCAATATTACCGTCTATTCAGACGGTGATCAGATCGTACACAAGTACAAGTCACAGTTTGATATTATTCTGATGGACGTGGAAATGAAGTTCATGGATGGTATGTCCGCGGCAGAGGAGATCCGCAAAGTCGATACGGAAGTTGTCATTATTTTTATTACGAATATGGCGCAGTATGCGATCCGTGGGTATGCGGTGGATGCGCTTGACTATGTGCTGAAACCGGTGTCATATTTTGCATTTTCGCAGAGATTAAACCGTGCGATCAGCCGTATGAAGAAACGTGAGCAGAAAGTGATCACGGTAAATATCAAAGGTGGGGCTGTCCGGATCAACATTGCAAATATTTATTATATCGAAAGTCAGGGACACAATCTGGTCCTGCATACGATCCTTGGTGACTATGAATCGGCTGGCACGATGAAAGAGGTCGAGGAAAAGCTGCAGGGACTGAACTTCTGCCGTGGAAATAAAGGGTATCTGATCAATCTGCAGCATGTGGACGGCATTCAGGATGGGTGTGCGGTTGTAAAAGGAGAGCCGCTGTTACTGAGCCGCTCGCGCAAGAAAGAATTTATGGAAGCACTGACGAATTACTGGGGAGAGGTTGTAAAATGATGGGACATTTAATGCCGGATATTCCGCGGATTTATACGGCACTTGCGGAGTGGATGGCGTGTATGCTTTTTATTGTATCGCTGAAAAAAAGATTTGAATGGTGGAAGAGTGGGCTTATCATGGCAGGAATGCTTGTGCTGCAGTCTGTTTTTCTGGTGGCAACCGGAAATGTGCCGATCTATTTCTGGATTCCGTGTATGATCGCCGCAGTATCTCTGATGGTCGGGTTCATTTATTTCTGCTGTGACGTGAATTTTCAGGATGCCGGATATTTTGGCATGATCGCATTTGTTGTAGCGGAATTTATGGCATCTTTGGAATGGCAGATCGTATGTACTGTCTGGACAAATGAGCTGCCGGGCAGGGTGACAAAAATTATCATGCTTGCGGCGGTTTATGGTGCAGTATTCTTTTTATTGTGGAAATTATTGCAGCAGCATCTTCCAAAAGATGGAAAGCTGAACATCAGCTTTAAAGAATATTTTTCCGCAGCAGTGATCGTCATCGCAGTATTTGCGGTCAGCAATCTGAGTTTTGTTTCCAATGCGGACACGTTCACAAATGGATATGCGCTTGAAATCGGTCAGGTCCGCACGATCGTTGATCTCGGTGGAATTGCGGTTTTGTATGCGCACCTGATCCAATGTGGCGAACTCCGTGTCCGCAGGGAGTTAGAGGCGGTGCAGAATGTTTTGCAGAATCAGTATGTGCAGTACAAGCAGTCGCGTGAGAGTATCGACCTCATCAATTATAAATATCACGACTTAAAACATCAGATTGCTGTACTTCGGAGCGAGACTGACCCGGAAAAAAGAAATGAATTTTTAAATCACATGGAAGATGAGATTAAGCAGTACGAGGCGCAGAACAAGACCGGAAATAAAGTGCTTGATACAGTGCTGACAAGCAAGAGTTTATACTGCGCAAAGCACGGGATCACGTTTACCTGCGTGGCAGATGGAACGCTGCTTGATTTTATGGATATCATGGATATCTGCAGTATTTTCGGAAATGCGCTCGACAACGCGATCGAGTGTGAACTCAAGATTGCAGACAAGGAAAAGCGGCTGATCCATGTGACTGTGTCCCAGCAGAAGAATTTTTTGATCTTACGTTTTGAAAACTACTATGAAGGTAGTTTAAAAGTGAAAGAAGGACGTTTCCTGACAACCAAGAAGGAAAAAGAATTTCACGGTTACGGAATCAAGAGTATCCGCTATACGGTAAATAAATACGATGGCGCAGTCAGTATTGACACAAAAGAAAACTGGTTTGATCTGAAGATTTTGATTCCGATGAAAAAAACGGTATCTGACGGAGTGCAGAACGGATAACTGTGTCAAATAGAATACGGACGGTTAAACAATTGCATTTTTTGCTTTATAACGCTATGGTTTGTGCATTGTGCATGAAAACATAGCGTTATTTTTGTCTGAAACTCACAACGTGCAATACCGTTTATGCAAAAAAAATGCAGATTATGCAATTTTTCCATAAGAAAAGTACTTTATGTTAGAGTATAGATACAAAGTCCGGAACGGACAAAATAAATCTTGGGAGGATAAATCCTCTCCTCGTCAGAGGAGAAATTTTACATGGTAAAATTGGATTTTCCTTCGGAAAACATGGGAGGATATAGAAATGATCGAGTTTATTATTTCAATTCTGGTTCCTATTTTAGGAGGCCTCGGTGTCAGTGAAGCAGACGTTACAACATATGTAACAAACTGCAGCGGATACATTTATGCAATCCTTATTTCTATTTTAGTATTGATTGTATTATTAGTAGCTGCACACTTTATTGCACCAAAAGGAAAAAGACATTTAGTTCGCTGGGGAGCTTCCTTAGCATGGGTACTTGCACTTGTGACCATGGTAAACATGGTTTGCTACGGACCGCTTTACACAAACCTTTCCGTTGTATTAAACGGTGGCGGAACAGTATCCGATGAAGCAAAAGCAGCAAGTAATGAAGTGATCAAAAAAGTCGGCGAAGAAGGTATGGTTCTTGTAAAGAATAATGGATTATTACCTCTTAGCAGTGATGTGGATTCCATGAACGTATTTGGATGGGCATCTACAAACCCTATTTATGGTGGTACAGGTTCAGGTTCTGCAGATACATCTTCTGTAGTAAGTATTTTACAGTCTTTATCAGATGCAGGATATAAGACAAATGAGTCCCTGACAAAAATGTATACAGATTACCGTGCAGACAGACCGGCTGCAACAATTTTAGGCGGAGACGGATCCTTTGATATCACATTACCGGAACCTACAGCAGATTATTATACAGATGATGTCATGAGCGAAGCAGAAAGCTTTTCTGATGTAGCAATGGTAGTGATCAGCCGTGGCGGTGGTGAAGGATATGATCTTCCAACAGATATGAACTCCGTTATTCATGGTACATATAACGTGGCAGATGAAGTTTCTGTAAATCCTGCAAACTATGCATATACAAATATTTCTTACACCAACAATGGCGATTATGATGATTTTGATGCAGGAGAATCTTATCTTGAACTCTCTAATACAGAGGAAGCAATGCTTGATAAGGTTTGCTCAGAATTCAGTAAAGTAATCGTTGTGATCAACGCAAACAACCCAATGGAACTTGACTGGGTAGACAACTATGATTCTATCGGAGCAGTAATCCTTGCACCTGGTACAGGTCAGACAGGTATGGCTGCACTCGGAGAGATCATCAATGGATCTGTGAATCCATCCGGAAAAACAGTAGATACTTATGTAAAAGATTTAACACAGACTCCATACTATAATAATATTGGAGCATTCGCATACAACAATGTAGATGATTTAAAAGAAGCAATCGCAGCTTCTGATACAGCATACGAAGGAACAGTTTCCTTTGTTGATTATGTAGAAGGTATCTACGTAGGATACAAATATTATGAGACAGCATCTGATGATGGTGTGATCAATTATGAGGATGTTGTAAAATATCCATTTGGTTACGGATTATCTTATACAACATTTGAACAGAAAATGAATGATTTCTCTGATAATGGAGACAATGTAACATTCAATGTAACAGTTACAAATACAGGCGATGTTGCAGGTAAGGATGTTGTAGAAGTATACTTCACACCACCTTATACAAACGGAGGAATCGAGAAAGCTTCCGTAAACTTAATCGATTATGCAAAAACAGGTGAGATCGCACCGGGTGAATCTGAAACAGTTGAGTTTACAATTAACAAAGAAGATATGGCATCTTATGATGCAAACGAGATCAAAGTAGCAGGCGGCGGATATATTCTTGAAGCCGGTGAATACACAGTTTCTGTCAGATCTGATTCCCATACAGTATTAGATCAGGCAACATTCACTGTAGATTCAGATATCAACTACAGCGAGAATGCACGTACAACAGATAATGTAGCTGCAACAAATCAGTTAAATGATTACACAGCAGGAAATGTTACCTATCTTTCCAGAGCAGATGGATTTGCAAACTATGCAGAAGCTACAGCAGCACCGGCTGAAGAAGCTTATGTAATGGATGATGCAACAAGAAAAGAAGTAGAAGCAAACTCTACAGCATACTATGACTCTACAGCATATGACAATGCAGAAGATACAATGCCGACATTAGGATCTGACAATGGTCTTACATTAGCAGATTTGACAGGCAAGGCTTATGATGATCCAATGTGGGATCAGTTATTAGATCAGATGAGCTTTGAAGATATGTCATTACTTGTAAACCTTGGTGGATGGCAGACAGCTCAGATCGATTCTGTAGGAAAAGTTGCAACAAGTGACTGTGACGGACCTGCCGGAGTTAATAACTTCATTACAGGAACTTATGGAACACCATATCCAACAGAAGTATTAATGGCACAGACATGGAATACAGATTTATTATATGACCTCGGACTTGCAATGGGACAGGAGTATGCAGATGTAAATAACTACGGTGTATACGGTCCGGCAATGAACACACACCGTTCTGCATTTGCAGGAAGAAACTTCGAGTACTATTCAGAAGATGGAGTACTTGCCGGTAAGCTTGCAGCAGCTCAGGTATCTGCAATGGCAACAAAAGGCACATACAGCTACATTAAGCATTTTGCATTAAATGACCAGGAAACAAACAGATGTGCATTCTTACTTACATATTCTAATGAGCAGGCAATCCGTGAGATTTACTTAAAACCATTCGAATTATGTATTAAGAACTTTGACGGAACACAGATCGCTGTAATGTCTTCCTTCAACTGGATCGGAACTGTTCCGGCATGTGCAAACGAAGACACATTAACAACAATCCTTCCTTCATTATTCAATATCAATGAACCAA
>OQVT01001507.1_pt1 | contig 14684 bp, 14 predicted proteins | sample 1691561 | NCBI WGS metagenome assembly OQVT01 (sample SAMN03418260, study PRJEB22391) | human gut metagenome | biome: human-gut; feature: organic feature; material: feces | host: Homo sapiens | place: Tanzania | collected 2013-01 | reverse complement strand
GATCTACATGACGACTTCCTCCAAAACCAAAACCACCAAAGAACGATTCAAATATATCATTCAAATCACCAAAACCTTCAGCGAATGGTCCTTGAGAACTAAATCCAGCATTATTTAGACCTTCTTCACCAAATCTATCATAAGTAGAACGTTTGTTATCGTCCATTAAAGTTTCGTATGCTTTACCTAATTCTTTAAATTTTTCTTCTGCATCAGGTGCTTTATTAACATCTGGGTGCAACTTTCTTGCCATCTTACGAAAAGCACTTTTTATCTCATCTTTTGTTGCGTCTTTTGACACACCAAGTATTTCATAATAATCCGTCATCGTTTTCTCTTTATATTATTCTGCTGTAGCCACATTAACTAATGCAGGGCGAAGAACACGGTCTCCCATCTTATAACCTTTTTGTAATTCTGCAATAATTGTATGTTCCGGATAATCATTTGTTGGAGTTTGCATAACTGCTTCATGGAAATTAGGATCAAATTCTTGACCTTGAGCATCAATCAATTCCAAACCAGATTTTGTCAAAACATCAATAAGTTGCTTATGGATAAGATTAAAACTCTCTTTAACCTTTTCACAATCTTCAACAGTTTCATTTGCCTTTGCACCACGTTCAAAATTATCAAGAACTTCTAATATCTTTTTCAAAGTATTTTCAGCACCATATTTCAATAAATTTTCACGTTCTTGTGCTTGACGTTTTCTATAATTATCAAAATCAGCAGCAAGTCTAATATATTGATTATTTAACTCTTCATATTTTTTTTGCCAATCTGATTTTTCATCAACATTTTCTTCAACTTGTTGTTCTTCATTTGAAACTTCTTCAACTGCAACATCTTGAGTTTCTATATTTTCATCTGCGTCATCTTGTTTAAAAGGATTAGACATAATAACCTCCCCCTACAATATTTTACAATTATATTATAGTTTATCAATGGCGATATACAAGAAAAGTTTACTTTTTCTTAATGATTGACTATACAAAACTACAATTCTTGAAAACCTGGAGAAGTTAAAGGTAAACCCTGATAACCTTTATTTTGATAAACAGATTTTTTAATATATTTTGGAGAATTATTACCCTTTTCAAACAATTTTTTCAAAGTATTCTCACGTTTAACAAGAGCATTACTTTCAACATTACATTCAGGATAAATTTCTAATAAATCAATCCAAACAACTGCTTCCATTGTCCAAGCAAAAGTTTCTTCACTCAATGAATTATATTCATCTTGATGCAAGGCTTCATGTGATAATAACGCAGCCAATGCAGCAGGAGGTGCTGCTTGATGTTTAGGATTTATATATATAAACAACTTTTTCTTACGTTTCCAACCAACAGCATCAAAGTTCGCATAGGCTTTGTTTACAGATGCTAAATCTTTAAATTCAATTTTAATTGGATAACCACTCAAATTATAACCAAGAATTGCTTTTCTTGAAAAATCCCCATCTGTACCTTTTAACATATCTAATGCAACAAATAATAACTCATTATTTGTAACACTATTATATTCATCTGCAATATTATCAATATAAGTTTGTGAATACTTTGCAGGCAACTTCACACTAGGAGGAACTGGAATTGTCTTTTTTGCAAAAGACGGTAAACCTAACATTATGATGCATAATGATAATATCAATAACTTTTTCATAACAACTCACTCCATTTATCCATACTTAATATTATAACAATATTTTTTTTAAAGACAAAAATTTTATCATTTTAAAATATAAATATTTTTACTGTAAACATTTGTAACAAAAACTGAAAAATTGAAAGATTTTATTAAAGATTCAATAGAAGGGAGCCGTAGTTACATAATGTAATTAGGGATAAATATTATGGCAGAAATGTTTAACAACTTAAATGCTGGTGATTCATCAGCATCATATAATAATCAATATCAAGTATCCAACAATGCTAACATTGAAAAAGTTAACGGTGCTGGTGCGAACAGTACTGAATATTCACACAGTTGGAAACGTGCTCCAAGACCATTTGGTTTAAATGTTAGAGTTCCACAAAACCCTATTGGTGTTAGAACTCAAACTTTAATCAAAAAGACATTCCAAGATTTGGCAATGGCACCAATCAAGCCTATTATTGATTATTTTGAAGCAAATGAAAACATTTTCAATGGTAACGTTTCAGCAGAAATAAAAAGCCTACAAAAACAACAAAAAATCACAGTTGGTTTACTACAAGATGCAGACGAAGTTGCTATGCATACCGATGTACCAAGTTTCATGATGGATATGTAATACTTAGTATCTTATCTTTGCATCATCATATAATTTTATAGTAAACGTAGTATTTGCTGGTACAACAAGACTTCCACCTTTACCTAACAATGCAGTAACTGGTGAAGTTACTGTACTTGCAGCAGCCAATACACAACCACCCAAATAAGGGAATGGTGACAATATTATTGCAGGTCCTTTTGATGCCAACCTAGAAGATGTTCTAGACCATTTTGTAAATATTTTCTGTCCCCATTTAGCCTTTTTACAGGTCGTTTTCCAATATGTATGATTACCTTTTAAATTACTGAAATAAACTCTATCAGTTTTTATTTTAATAATACCGGCATTTAATGGTTGAGTATAACCATTAATCTGTGCTGAAACGATTCTAAATGCAACCAAACCACCATTACAAGACATTTGAGGTCTATGAGAATCAACAATTTCAGCAGTTAATTTTGTTTTTGCAGGAATTCTAAAATACGGAGTATAAATTTCTTGAGTAGTCAAGAACGTTAATTTTTGTCCTTCACACATATAATCAGTAATCTTAGAAGAATTAATTGCTCTAATTTGAGTACCTTGTGGTAATTTTACATAACGATAGTTTGCACTAGCAATTGTTTTTTTAGATGGTTGATAAGTAACAGTTTTTTGTTTTGATGTTGTTACAATAGTAGGCTTTTTCTTTGCATAAGATTCATCAATAATCAAATCACCAACTTTTATGTTTGAACAAGGAATAATAGCGTCAGCATTAGGAACTTTACCGCTATATTGAGTATTTGTATGTGCAGCAGTAGAACTATAAGCCTTTTGAGGCAACGCAGGAACTGCCGGTAAAACTGTTTTTTCTATTACTTGAGTAGATACTGGAGTTTGAGGAACAACTTCTGTTACAGATTTAGTACCAGATTGAACAGTATTTGTAATTTGTTTTGTCGTTGTAGAATTTGGCTGTACTGTTGTTTTAGGAACTGTATAATTTTTCCTAGAACTATCATTAACAGTAGAATCCAAATCAATTGCAAATACAGGCATCATAAATAATGCCTGTATTATACAAAATATTGTTAAAACTTTTATACTATATTTTTGCAAGATATTCATTGATTGCTTTTGCTGCTTTCTTACCTGCACCCATAGCATTAATAGCATTTGATGTTCCTACTGGAGCAACATCACCACCTGCAAAGATTTTTGGAACAGATGTTTCACGAGTTTCTTCATCAACAGTGAAATAGCCTCTCTTATCAGTATCGAAATCAATACCATCATCATGTGCTGAAGATTGAATAATTGGATTAGGACCAGTACCTAATGCAACAATTACAGTATCAACATCTAATACAACATATTCACCAGTACCAACAGGTTTTCTACGTCCTGATTCATCAGGTTCACCAAGTTCACATAATTCGAACTTCATGCCTGCAACGTAACCTTCTTTATCCAAAATTTCAACAGGTGAATGTAAAAACTTGAATACAACACCTTCTTCTTTAGCGTGTCTAATTTCTTCCAAACGAGCAGGAAGTTCTTTTTCAGTTCTTCTATATACAATATAAACTTCTTCAAAACCTACACGAACAGAAGTTCTAGCTGCGTCCATTGCAACGTTACCACCACCGATAACTGCAACTTTTTTACCAACTTTAAGCGGTGTAGCAGTAGTTTCATCATTCGCTTGCATAAGGTTTACACGAGTTAAGAATTCATTTGCAGAGAAAACACCATTCAAGTTTTCACCAGGAATTCTCATCATTTTTGGAAGACCAGCACCTGAACAAATAAAGATTGCATCAAAACCATCTTCTTGAAGTTGTTTTAATGTAATTGATTTACCAACAATAACATTTTTCTTAAATTCAACACCCATTGCCTTTAAGTTATCAATTTCTTTATCAAGAACAACTCTTGGTAAACGGAATGGAGGAATACCATATCTAAGTACTCCACCTAATTTGTGTAATGCTTCAAATACAACAACTTCATGACCTGCTTTTCTCAAATCAGATGCTGCTGTAATACCTGCACAACCTGAACCAACTACAGCAACCTTTTTACCAGATGGTTTAATTTCAGTTTGTTTAGCAGATGTATTGTCACCGACATATCTTTCTAAAGCACCAATAGCAACTGCTTCGCCTTTAATACCTAGTACACAATTACCTTCACATTGTCTTTCTTGTGGACAAACACGACCACAAACTGATGGTAACATACTTGTTTGACGGATAATTTCACCAGCCTTATCCAAATTACCTTCTTTTACTTCATGTATAAATTCAGGAATATGAATATTTACAGGGCAACCTTTTACACAACGAGGATTTTTACAATTCAAGCATCTTGATGCTTCTGCTAATGCTTGTTCTGGCGTAAAATTTTCTTCAACAGCATCAAAATTACTTCTACGTTGAATTTTATCTTGTTCTTTAGGATGCTGACGTTCCATATTAATATTCTCCCTTTATCTTATTCCACTATTTTTCTTTATTTTATATCAAACAAACTATTTTATACAATTATTTAACAGAAGTTTAAAAACTAAAAAGAATTATAACTAGTTACAAATTTGAAAATATTTTTTAATGCCGTTCTACCTGCTTCATAAACTTTTAAAGCATTAACACCTGCTTCATTTGCTTTAATCTCTAGATAATTTTCTTTATATTCTTTACATTTACTTAAATCTTCTATCCCAGTTGTATCAGGATAACATTTTCTTGCATCAGCATATTTTATGGCTTCTTCTATTTCAGAAATATTTGTTAGATTACCTTTTGTTAATGCACACTCTTTTTCATAAGCAGTCTCAGCTCTTCCTAAACGACCAATCTGACAATGCTGATAAGCATGCTCTGCTTCATGAGCAGCAGTCCTAACTGGGTGATATCCCAATAATACATTTTTAAAAACGATTTCCCTACTAGATGATGAAAAATACGCAGATGCATTTCCTTGAACTCTTTCTGGATTAGTTTCTATAAAAACACCTTTATCTCCAAGCCCTTTTTTATTCAAAAAATATTGTGCTAATCTTTCTTGTTTTCCTTTACCTAACATCAATCGATAAGGTAAAAATACATCATTTTCATTAACCTTAACATTTGTTTCAGAATTTATTCGTGTATTATTAACATTATTATTAGAAACTGAAATATCAACAGATAAAACTTTTTTATTAGTTTTAGGTTCAAAACCTAAATTTATTGGATACTCAATACAAGTCGCTTTAATCCCTTCTAAATCTTCTCCATAAGAGTATTCGTTTTTATTTATATGTATTTTTCGTGCAAATTTTGCTCCTCTACTTTTATCAAACATTATTGCAACGAACTGTTCTTCATTTACCGTATCAGTCCATACAAAATAATTTGATACATCATAAGATTCCGGAAGTGCCTCTTTTGTTTTTATTCTTCTAATATTAACACCATAAGCACCACCAATATCCGTATTTTTTGGTGGTAAGGTAAAATCATATTCATACTCTCTAATTTTCTTATTCATACCAGTGCCCTTAAAGCACCTTTTTATTATTTTATTTTTATCATCATAAAAAGTAACAACTTCTCTAAGATAACTTTCATCTGATTTTTTACCAATCTGAACCCTAGTAAATGTCTTAGCCCCAACAGGCAAAGTCCAAGAACCAGCAGGAAATTTTTTTACTGGCAAATTTTTAGTTTTCTCTAAAAGTTCATATTGAGATTTCGGTTTCTTTTGATTTTTTAAACAATTATATAATTTTCTTAACGGATTACCGAAAGAAACAGCATTAACCATTTTTACACCATACTAGTATTTACAAAAAGTATAATGTATGAAATAAAAGAATTTTGTTATTTCAATAATTATTTTTTACAATTATTAAAAAAAAACTCTACTAAATAAATTTAGTAGAGTTTTTCTAATCATTAATGTATCTTACTTCTTATTTTTTATATAACTCAACACACCATTAATAAATGTAAGTGGATGAGTTGGACAACCTGGAATATACAAATCTATAGGATACTTATTCAAAAATTCTCTATTTAATTTGTATGCGTGTTGAAATATACCACCACTAATAGCACAAGCACCACATAAAATTACTATTTTAGGATCAGGTGTCGATTTATAACAATCTTCTAAAGCATAAGCCATATTTTCTGAAATTGGACCAGTAATAACTAAACCATCAGCATGACGAGGAGATGCAACAAAATCAATACCAAATCTACCCATATCAAAATTACAATTTGAACAAGCATTCAATTCCATTTCGCAGCCATTACAACCACCTGCTGAAACTTGTCTTAACTTCAAAGATTTACCAAACACTTTGACAATTTCTTTTTTAACTTCAACTGCAGTTTTTTGATATTCTTCATAAGTCATATCAGGTTTAACAATTAATTTATCTCTAGAAGATGATGTTAATTTATATCCATTCGTAAATTTAACTGCTTCTGAACATCTTGCACATTTACCACAAAATGTACATTTACCCATATCAATACATAATGGATTAGTTGATAACGCACCTGTTGGACAAACATTTTCCAATCCAGAACAATCAACTTTATCATTTAAAACAGGAAATCCTCTAAATGCATCTCTCATTGGTGCATTTTCAATATCTTTTATAAATTGATTTCCTTGAAAAAATTTTAATTTTAAAGTATCAAACATTTTATTATCCCTTATAAATCATTTCCACAATATGAAAGATTGAAACTCTTATTACATAATGGGAAATCTGAAATTCCATTATTTCTAACAGCCATTGCTAATCCATACCAATTATTGAATGATGGATCTTTAACCTTATATCTTGCAAGATTATCATAATCATCAGTTATTGCAGTATGAACAACTTCACCTCTCCAACCTTCTACAATAGAAATAACCATTGTGTCAGGCTTATATTGATTGTTACAATCAACACATAAAGGTTCATTTTTATATTCAGGAAGTTTCTTCAATAATTGTTTAATAATAAATATTGATTGAAGCACTTCTTTATATCTTTCTCTAGTTCTAGAATAAACATCACCATTGGCTTTAATTTTTTTGTCTTCAATACCTTCAAGCCATTTTTCGTGAAAATCAAATCTTGAATCTAATTCAACACCAGATGCTTTTGCAGCCATACCAACTAATCCTAATTCTAAGGCAGTTGCGTTACTAACAACACCAGTTTTTTCTAAACGTGAGATAACAGTTGGAGATTTCAACATAGTTGCAAATGTTCTTTTAACATCATCTGAAACCTTTTTAAACATAGTTAAAATCTTTTCTGCAAATTGTTCATCAATATCATAATTTACACCACCAACAGTAATCAACCCTCTACCAAAACGGCTACCACACAATTCTAACATTGTATTGATTACAAGAGTTCTTGTAACACCAAAAATTGCAGCACCCATTTGATAAGCAGTATCACCAGCAATCGCACCTAAATCACCGATATGGATAGCACATCTTTCCATCTCTAATGCAATTAACCTAATAATCTCTGCTTTATTAGAAATTTTTATACCTTTTAAAGACTCCATAACTCTTGAATAAGCCAAATTATATGCAATAACACTATCACCACATATAGATTCTGCTAATTGATTTGATGGTTCTTTTACAATTAAATCTTCAATCCCCTTAGATTGATAACCTAATCTAATTTCAAGGTCATAAACTTTTTCACCATTACACATAAATCTAAAATGTCCAGGTTCAATAACCCCTGCGTGAATAGGACCAACACCAACTTGGTGAACTTCTTCACCTTCAACTTCAAAGAATGGATATTCTTTTTTGTGGTCCCGAACAGGTTTTAACCAAGGGTGGTGCAATGGTTCAATACCAAATTCTTCATAAAATTCTCTTTCAAACATGTGAAAAGCAGGTATCACTTGAGTTAATGATTCATAATACTTTTCAAATGTATTATCAAAGAATGAAGATGATACATACAATTGACCTTTTGAATCATCAGCCATTGCAACATAAAGTTTTACACCGTTCCATTCTCTTTTACCAAAGAATGCAACAACTCTTTTATTTAATTTAATAATTTCTAGTCTTAATGTTTCAATATCCAAACAAGGTATATCAGATATATTAATCAATTCATTATTTTTTGCTATATACCAATCCATTATTAACCCCCAAATCCAACAATTACTGCGTTAATCAAATTATTAACACAAGGTGGAACATAACAACCTAATGCAAATGCTGAAAGCAACATAACTATTTGAGGTAAATACATACCTACAGATAATTTCTTCACATTGTCATTATACATATCAATTTTCTTTTCATTTGGTTCACCAAAACTCATTCTAATAACTGTTTTTGCTAAACCGAATAAAATAATTGTTAATAACATTACAAAGAATACGCATAAAACAAACTGTTTTTGAACAACCATTGTTTTAATCATCAAAAATTCACTAATGAATAACAATGATGGTGGAAATGCTGCAATACCCAAGAATGAGAATATCCACAACCAACCAGTTGTTTTATCAAGTTTCAAAATACCTGAAACCGATTTAATTTTCTTTGTATTATATATATCTAAAACATTACCAGAAGTTAAGAAGAATGATGCTTTAATCAATGAATGAGCAATCATATGCAAAATCGCAGCATACATTGCAATACCGCCTAATGCAGTACCAATAACTAAAATACCCATATTTTCAACAGAAGAATATGCAAGCATTCTTTTATAATTAGTAATGTAATAAACAAATACTGCTGTAATAAACAATGAAATAAATCCCATCGCTAACATCATTATTTTTGCAAAACTTTCACAACCTGCCAAAAGAACAATTCTGTAAACTTTTAAAATAATAAGAAAAGCAGAATTCAAAAGTGCAGCAGATAAAAGTGCAGAAATTGGAGTTGGTGCTTCAGAGTGAGCATCAGGCAACCAAAAATGAACCGGTGCTAAACCCATCTTTGTACCAATACCAAATAATATAAATACAAATGATAATTTCAACCAAAAATGATTAAATGATTGTGCATGAATATACAAATCATTGAATGCCAATGTATTCACAGAACCAGTTGCAATAGTAAGTAAAATAATACCAACAAATGCTAATGCAATACCAATTGAACAAATAAATACATACTTCCAAGCAGCTTCAATAGAATGTTTTGTTTTACTGAAACAAATAAGATATGCACTTGCTAAAGTTGTTGCCTCAATAAACACCCAAGAAAGTCCTAAATTATTACTCAAAATAGCACCTGTAATTGCCATAACAAATATTAATGTCATTCCTGAATAATGACTAAGACTTCTCGCAGATGCTTCACTATGTCGCATATAACCATTGTTATATATAGCAACTGCTAAAAATACAATTGATAACAACATCATAAAAATGAAATTTGTAGAATCAATCGCAAAATATTGAGTTTTTTCAATCAAACTCGGATTTACTAAATAAGTACAAGACAATGCAAAATGCATCAATGCATAAACAATCAAAGTTGCATTGTTAAGCCACTTATTTTTTAAAATTACCAACAATAATGTGGCAATTATTGGAAATATCAAAAGTAAATTAATCATCATATTCACAATCCTTCAAATCTGACAAATGAGAAACTTCAAGTCCTTCAAATTCTTTGTTAATTCTATTAACTAGAAGTCCTAAAATAAATACTGCGATAAATAAATCTAAAAGTACGCCAAGATTTACAATTATTGGCATTTCTTTAACAACAGCCAATGATAATAAGAATATACCATTTTCCATTGTTATAAACTCAACAATATTAGTAATAATTTTGTGTTTAATTGTTATCAACAACAAACTAATAATTATAACAGCAATTGAAACACCCAAATAAACAGGATTAATCATTTTCATAGCAGGAAAATTAACATCTGAAATCAAAAATCCTGAGAATAAAATCACTGTAGAAATAAACAAACAATAAAAATGAGGAATGTTTGCTTCTGCATCTCTATATTGATGAGTAGTTTTCACAATTTTGTTTAAAAACATCGGAATAACACACGCCTTAACTATTAAAGTTTCAAATGCTAAGAATATACAATTAAGAATAGATGTTTTTTCTATTCCGAAATAGCAAATCAAAAACAATAATATACCTTGAGCAACAAGAATACGGATATGAGCCATAATTCTGCTAGTTGCAGCCATATAAAGCATTGTTAAACCAAATAAAATTATAAGAGCATTTTCCATAATTAAACCTAACTTCCATAAATTTTAATTGCAACTAATGACAAAATAATCAATGCAAAAGATGACATTGAAAATATAAATTCAAAAACGTGTGACATTCTTAATCTTGCGATTGCTGATTCCAATGTACCAATAATAACAGCAATCAACCCAATAACTGCTAAGAATAACACAGCAGATAATCCAATACTAAGATTAGATGGAAGAATAAAGTTTGCAATCAATGCCTCTAATACAACCATTTTTATACCAGCAGCCCAAGTAATAACTGCTAAATCTTGACCAGAATTATCTAAAATCATAACTTCATGAATCATTGTTAATTCAAGGTGAGTAGTAGGGTCATCTACGGGAACTCTTGAACATTCAGTTAGCAACATTACAAATAATGCTAAAACTGCCAAGAATGCAATTAAAATACCAAATGTACCAGATGATGACAAAATCATTGATAAACTTTTAAAAGAATAATTACCAGTCAAAGCAATTATTGATGCTAACATAATAAAGAATGCTGGTTCTACGATTGTAGTAAAACATGCTTCTCTACTTGCACCCATACCTTCAAAACTACTACCTGTATCCATTGCAGAAATAAGAGCAAAGAATTTTCCTAAGCCTAAAATGTATGAGAAAATAACAAATGCACCCTCAATATTTATAATTGAGTTTCCACAAAGCATAGGTACAAACAAACCTGCAAAAATTGTAGTTGCGAAAATTACAATCGGAGCAAATCTAAATACCCATGAAGTTGTTAAACTAATAACTTGGTCTTTCTTAAACAATCTAATAAAATCATATAATGGCTGAAAGATTGAAACACCTTTACGACCAGCCCAAAAAGCCTTAGTCTTCTTGATAATGCCAATCACAAAGAACGGTGCTAATAAAAGAACCAAAATATTAAATAATGTTATTAACAAAGTTGTCTTTTCCATTTTCCTATCCTAATAAAACTACACCAACAAGCGATAATACTAAGAATATCAAACCGTATAAAATATATTGTTGAATATTACCGTTTTGTATTTTTTCAAATCTAGCCAAAAACTTCTCAGTTGATTTAATAAACGGTTTCAAGAAGTATGCTTCTTCAACATCTTCAATATGAAGAGTAAAGTGAGCATCTTTTGGAAATAATGCTTTTGGCTTTTTAATATCAAAAACTTTCTTAAATAAAGGTGTCAACATTGACAAAAATGGACTAGCATAAGAAGATGCAGTATATTGAATATGATTATTTGGTTTATCAAAACCACAACCCCAAGTACAATGTTGAGTATATTTGTTTTCAATAACTAACTTAAATACTGAAAGAACTGCGATTAATGCAATCAATCCTAAACAAACCCAAGATATATTTTGCATCAAAGCGACCATAACAGGCATTTGTACGACACCAGTAAATACTGAAACTGGAGCCATCATAATATTAAATACATGTTGAGGACAAACACCAATTATCAATGTAAGAATTGCAAGCACTGACATTGGAAAAATGAAAGATATTGTAGTATCTTCGCTAACATCTTCTGCAGCCTTTTCTCTAGGAGCACCTAAGAAAATTATACTAAATGCTTTTGTAAAACAAAGAATAGCCATTGTACCAACAAGAGCAAGACCTGCAATTGCTAATATAAATGTAATCAATGCTGAAAGATTATTAATCATCAAACCTTTTAACATACCAAAGTATATTAAGAATTCACTAATAAATCCATTGAATGGTGGCAAACCACAAATTGCAATTGAACCAGTAAGGAACAATAATGCTGTCATTGGCATTGATTTAATCAAACCACCAAGAACTTCTATATTTCTTGTATGAGTTTTTGTATAAACTGAACCAGCAGCCAAGAATAATAATTCTTTAAAGATTGAGTGATTCAAAATATGAAGAATACCACCAGCAAACCCAAGTACTGCTACTGGAATACAGTTGTATGCTAAACCTAACATACCAGTACCAATACCAATACCAATGATACCAATATTTTCTATACTATGATATGCAAGAAGTCTTTTTAAATCGTGTTGAGTAATTGCATAAAGCACACCATAAAGTGCTGATATAACAGAAATAATTAAAACAAAGTAACTAACTTGAATAGATGGATGTCCAACAAGAGTAAGAACTCTAAGAATACCATATATACCTGTTTTAATCATAACACCTGACATAACACCTGAAACATGACTAGGTGCTGCTGGGTGTGCTTCTGGCAACCAGTTATGAAATGGTACGAAACCAGCCTTTATACCAAAACCAATAAATGCTAATATAAATGCTAGATTAGCAAGTCCGGCATTGTTTTCTAAAACTGTTTTAAATGATGCAAAATCAAGATTGCCTGAATTTGCAACCATAAGAACAAATGCAAGAATTATAAATATAACAGATACATGCATATAGATTAAATACTTGATACCTGCTGATAAAACTTCTTTTTTGTTATCTTCAAAAATAACTAAGAAGAAAGAAGAAAGTGACATTATTTCCCAAACGATAAGGAACATCAAAGCATTTTGAACAGTAACAACTGCAAGCATTGATGCAAACAAAAGAGTTAAGAACAAACAATGAGATGAAGTGTTCATATTTTTGTCTAAATAATGTTTCATATAACCGTTAGCATAAATTGAAGCCATAAAACTCATAAATGAGATTACAACAATAAAAAATGCAGCTAACGGATCGATAACTACATTCACAGTTCCAAATAAGTTATTAATATCAAAAGATTTTGATATAACATTTCCTGATAAAAGTACATTGATAGCAGGAATCATGCAACAAACTGCAGAAATACCTGTAAACAAAGAAACTGCTTTAAACTTTAATTTTTCTACGCAAAATAGCGATATCAATCCACCCAAAACTAGGGCTGCTAAACCAATAAAATAACTATTCATATTCCTATCCCAATTTTTTTACAAGTCTGTTGTAAATCTAACAAAGAACAAAGTCAAGAATATATGATAAAAAATTAAGAAAATAAACAATAAATTTTTTTTAAGAAAAAACTTGACAATTAGTTTTGAAATACTATTATAGAAATACGACGTGATGGGGCGTCGCCAAGTGGTAAGGCACCTGGTTTTGGTCCAGGCATCTCGGAGGTTCGAATCCTTCCGCCCCAGATTTATAAAAAAGACCTGTTTTTACAGGTCTTTTTTAGTTTATTAAAACAAGTCATATTTCATCAATAACTTAATTACACGAATTATTATACAAATATCATAATACCTTTCATTCTTAATAATCTTTTTTTAAATTAATGACAATGTTTTTCTCCATGATGATGACCATGACAATGATGATGTTCACCGCCACAACTATTTTCACCAGTTAATAATGTATCGTTTAAATATTGATTAACAACTTCTTCAATACCTAATTCAGGGCAACCAGCAACGATTTTTACACCATTTTGAGCAAATATTGCCATTGGACGTCCACCCATTCCACCGGCTAAAACCAAATTTGCACCTTGTGAAGCAATCCAATTAGCACTTTGACAAGAAATTCCTTCTTCTGGAACTTTCTTTTCGATACTTAAAATTTCCTTAGTTTCAGGATTAACTTCTACAAAAGTAAAATATTCACAATGTCCAAAATGTCCACATAACTTTTCATCTGTTCCAGTCTCCCATGTATATTCTGCTTTGTGAAACTTATTTGCAAAGAACGAGACCAACTGACATAACTCTCTCTCTTTCAATGGATATACTGATGCAGTAATAAACTGTAGCACAACCTTGTCATATTGTTTGCAATCAATCATTGCATAATCTTCAAACTCTCTGATTATACTTTCCACTCGCAACTCACCGTCATTAGGAAAAGAAATAATTCTTCTTTTTAAGACAGCACGTACCTGTTGATTTTTGACATTATCTTTCATTTCTACAAAGGTACTGATGTGAATAAAGTTAATGTTTTTGGTGTAGCTTCTGTGATTGTAAGATAAAAAATGCTCTTATTCGGGAAGGTTTCCATATAGTCACTTACAGGAAGCGACATCTTTTCCATCTCAGTATAGTCATAGCTGGCTATGGTAATTGCCATAAGATATCTGCCATTTTCTTTTATACATATTGACTTTAGATGCGCAAGAGCTTCCGCTAAAAAAGGCAACAAAGAAATTGTCTATGATGAAAAGCCTGAAAAATCGCACTTAAAGGGT
>OQVT01001505.1_pt1 | contig 14693 bp, 8 predicted proteins | sample 1691561 | NCBI WGS metagenome assembly OQVT01 (sample SAMN03418260, study PRJEB22391) | human gut metagenome | biome: human-gut; feature: organic feature; material: feces | host: Homo sapiens | place: Tanzania | collected 2013-01 | reverse complement strand
ACAATATTCGCCCCCCTCACTTTGCGAGCAAAGTGAGCTACAGTGCTTCGCCTCAGACCTCCGTCAAATGTCTGCGCGGTGCCCCTTGCAGTGGTGTCGCACTCGTTTGTTATTTGCTCAAAACGAGTCGAGATTTTTCTGGATATTGAACACCCCACCTTTCAAGGGCAGCGGAAACTTTGCCCAGTGTTTCCCATGACATCTGACATGCCGCTTTATCCCTCGATTTCGCTCAGTTCCAGCCAGCGCATTGATTTTTCGTCGAGCTCGTCTTGCAGCTGCGGCAGGCGTTTGCTCTTTTCTGTCAGTTCGTCCACAGAGAGCGTGCCGGAACAGAGCGCTTCTTCAATTTTCTTTTTTTCTTCTTCCAGCGCTTCGATGCTCACTTCGAGGGCGGCCATCTCCTGTCTCTCCTTAAATGTCAGGCGCTTCTTCTGCTCGCCCCTCCAAGTGTTGGCCTTGGTCTCCGTTTTCGGTGTGTTGGCCTTCTTGGCTTCCTCTTCCTCCTTCTCTTTCAGTTCGCTCCAGTCGCGATATTGCGTGTAGTTGCCAGGGAAGTCGTCCACTTTTCCTTCGCCCTTAAACACCAGCAGGTGGTCCACCACACGGTCCATGAAATAGCGGTCGTGGCTGACAACAATCACGCAGCCTTTGAAATCGGCCAGATATTCTTCAAGGATTTGCAGCGTCGGGATGTCGAGGTCGTTGGTCGGCTCGTCGAGAATCAGGAAATTGGGGTTCTGCATCAGCACCGTGCAGAGATACAGGCGGCGGCGTTCTCCGCCAGAGAGCTTGTAGATATAGTCTTGCTGGCGGGCTGGCGGAAAGAGGAAATGCGTCAGAAACTGCATGGCGGTCAGTTTGCGGCCGCCTCCCAAATCAATCGTTTCGGCGATGCGTCTGACGGCGTCGATCACCTTCATTTGCTGGTCGAAAGCCATGCCGTCTTGCGAGAAATAGCCGAAGCGCACCGTTTCGCCAATCACGAAGCGGCCCTCATCGGGCTTGACTTCGCCGAGCAACATCTTGATGAAGGTGCTTTTCCCGGCGCCGTTGCCGCCAACGATGCCCATTTTCTCGTAGCGCGAGAAATTGTAGTAGAAATCTTTCAAGATAACTTTCTCTCCACCGTTTTCCAGCGGGAAGGATTTAGACACATATTCCGCTTCGAAAATCTTGCTGCCGATGTAGCCGCTCTTCACTTCGAGGCGTGCCGCCCTTTCTTCGGTGCGTCTTTTGGCCTGTTGTTCCAGTTCCACAAATGCCTCCTTGCGATAGCGTGCCTTTGTGCCTCTTGCGCAGGGCATGCGCCTCATCCAATCAAGTTCCTTGCGGTAGAGATTGTTGGCGCGGGCGATGTTGGCATTGGTGGCGGCGATGCGTTCCTCCCGTTTCTCCAGATAATATTCATAATTACCGCGGTAGGCGTAGAGCGATTTTCCGTCAAGTTCCAGGATGACGGAGCAGACGCGGTCGAGGAAATAGCGGTCGTGTGTCACCATGAGCAACGCCTTGTTGTTGCGTTGCAAATAACCCTCCAACCATTCAATCATGTCGATGTCAAGGTGGTTGGTTGGCTCGTCAAGGATGAGTAAGTCGGGGTCTGTTAGCAACACGTTGGCCAGTGCCACGCGTTTCAGTTGTCCGCCCGACAGTTGTCCCACGGGCTTTGAAAACTCCGTGATGTCGAGTTTCGTTAGAATCTGCTTCGCCCTCAGCTCGAAGTCCCAAGCTTCGCGTCTTTCCATTTCGTCAATCAGTTCGGCCAGTCCGGGATTTCCCGGCGTGTCCAGGCAGCGCTCATAGCGGCTGATGAGGTCCGACAGTTCGCCAGCCTGACTGAAGCAGGCATCGATGACAGAAAAGGCGGGGTCGTAATGCGGTGTCTGTTGCAGATAGCCCACGCGCAGGTCGTTGCGAAAAGTGATTTCGCCGCTGTCGTAGTCTTCCTGCCCAGAGAGAATGCCGAGCAGGGTGCTTTTGCCAGCACCGTTTTTGGCGATGAGGCCAACGTGCTGCCCTTCAGCCACGGAAAAGGAAATGTCATCGAAGAGCACAAGGTCTCCGATGCTTTTGGTGAGATGTTGTATATCGAGATAGGGTGTCATTTTCTTTGTAAATAGGTTTGGCCTGCTTGTCGTTGTTGGGAGAGTAATGTGTAAGATAGACTTATCCTTTCACTGTTACTTACATGCCGCCTTGTCCTCCTTGCCCGCTTCCGGAAGTGTTGTCGGCACCGTTGGAAGACGATTGCTGGATGACGTCGTTGTTTTCGATGCTTCGGCTGGCCTTCTTAACCGACGTGTTGAGGCTGCCGAAACGGTAGCGCACGCCGATGCCGAGCCGCAAGAAGTCGTTTTGGCTCATGGTCAAAGAACGGAAATCGTTGGAGTAGGTCTCTTCGCGGAATGTGCGTTTCGGGTGTATGAAGTTGCCAGCTTGTGCCGTCAGCGTCAAGCGGTCTTCTTTGAGGAAGGAGCGGCTGATCGACATGCCGTAGAAGTTGAATCCGCTTCCGTTTCCTTGCAGAGACGGACGCTTCGGACCGCCGCCGCCATGCAGCGTGAGTTTGAATTTTCCGGGGAGTGCTTGCGAGAGACTTCCGTAGAAAAATCCGCCAAATCCGTTGTTGGTTGCGCTCTCGTTGTTGTAGTAGCGATAGGCTTTGAAGTCGTCGTAGCTACAGTCGCAGTTGAACGTGAACGTCGTTCCTTTGACCACCGTCCAGTTGATGAAGGCATTCAGTGTCAACGATTTCTGGTGCAGCATGTTGCCGTAGGTCGTGGTCAGGATGTTGTTGTCGTTCAAGAACGTGTAGGCCGTCAGTCCGTTGGTGCGAACAGAATAGCCCAACGTGGTGCTCAGGTTCAGTTTCGTTCCGAAGGCGCTGAATCCCAATTCAAAATTGTGTGCCTTTTCGCTGTCGAGGTTCGGATTACCATAGCTCTGCGATTCCGCCGTGGGGCGTGAAACGTAGGGGGAGAGGTATGAAATGTCTGGGCGGCCGATGCGCAGATTGTAGCCAGCCTTCAGCATGACGGTCGGTTTCAGACTGTATGCCAGATTGACGGAAGGCACCAGGTCGCTAAATGTTGCGTTGAACGTTTCGCGCTTGCCATCGGGGTATGACACGTGGTTGCGCGACCATTCGTAGCGCAATCCGGCACGGGTGCTCACGGGGCCCAGTTTCAAAGAATATTCGCCGTAGCCTGCAAGAATGTCTGTGCGGTGACGATAGTCGATGCTGTTGACTTCGTCGCGTACGAAATCGTTGCCCGAATTGCTCGGTCGCGACAATTCCTCACTGTTGCTTCGGTTGAGGCGGAAGATGTATTTCGTTCCGACGGAGAACGTATGGTGTTTGCCGAAAGGCGTGGTGAAGTCAAGCTGTCCCGTGTGTTCTGCCGAATGTCTGTCGGGGTCGGCATAGCGGTCCTTCAGCGTGAAGGGCACATTGATGATGTCGTTATAGTAAGTCTCCGTCTTGGTTGAACTCGGAGAGGTGTTCATCTGGTAGGAAAGCGTCAAGGTTTGGCCTTCCTTGTTGAACGTGTGCTGATAGTCGGTCGAGAAATTATATCCCTCATAAACCATGTCGTTTCTGCTCCAGAGATTGTAGGAATACACCGGAGCGGCATCCACAGTTGTCATCGCGTAGTCGTTAGAACTATAGTTCTTTCCGCGGTAGCCGTGCAGACCGCCCGAAATGGTCAAGAGGTTGTGTTCGTCAAACTCGTAGCTGGCGTCGATGCTTCCGAATTTGAAGACGCCGTGTCCGAAGACTTCGCCGTTGGAGCGCAAAAGATGGTTGACGGCATCGTTGTAAGCTTCGCGTTCCGAAGTCATCTGGTTGTGTGGCTGTTTGTTGCTGCCCATGCCGAAATTGAGCGAGAGCGTGAGTTTGCCGATTTGCGTCATGCCGAAAAGACTGCCAAACGCACCGCGATTGTTGATGCTCACGTTGGGCGAGAAGGTGTAGCCCTGTGTGCGGGTTTCAGCATCCGTCACGATATTGAGGATGCCGGAGGTGCCTTCTGCATCGTATTTCGCGCCCGGGTCGGTGATGACTTCAACGCGCTTGATGGCAGAAGCCGGATAGTTTTTCAGGATGAGCGACGGGTTGGAACTCATCATCTGGCTGGGCTTTCCGTTAACGTAAACCTTGAAGCCCGAACTTCCATTGACCTTGATGTTGTCTTCGCCATCGACAGTGACCATCGGCACCTTGCGTAGCATGTCGAGCAAGGAGTTGGTCTGCGCTTCGGGGTCTTCCTTCATAGAATAAGAAACGCGGTCGATTTCGGCTTTCACGAGGCGTCGTTCCGCAGTCACGGTGGCTTGTCCCAGCATGCTCTCGTTCTCCTTCAGGAGGAGCGTGCCGAGATCGGTCAGTTTGCCTTTGGTGACAGACACGTTTCTGCGCAACGTTTGCTTGCCAATGCACACCACTTCCAGGGTGTATTTCCCCGAAGCCGTGGCGCGGCCTATGTTGAAGCGCCCGTTTTCATCGCTCGTTGCAACGGCAATGGCTTTTTCCGTGCCCGGACGAACCAGTCGGATGGTGACAAATGATTCCGGCGTGTTGGTGATGGAGTCTTTAACCATACCGGAAATACCGGTCTTTGGGCTTTGGGCGTTTGCCGCTGTTGCAACGGCTGCCGCCGCGAGCGTCATAAAAAATACGTTCTTAGTGGACATGATTTTTTTGAATTACAGTGTTTTGATAATTGGAATGTGCTGCTTGTCGTTCCGTTATCTTAGAGAAATTTTGTATGCCTTGGGTTGTCGTTTTCCCGTGGAGCATCTTTTATTAGACGGGAATACACGGATGAACATTCCAAGCGGAGATGCAAAGTTATGCAGAAGCTTTAAAAGACACAAGGTTTTATCTTGACAACTATCATGTTTGTATTTTTATTGCCTATTAAGAATCATTGGATTATCTCCCAATGTCCTGTCTTGTTGCTTCCAACATATTGGATAAGATTCAAATCACGAAGAACGTAGAGATCTCGTTTGATTGTCTTCTCGGAAACATTAAACGTTGTTGCAAGGCCTGATGTGTTTATCGGGACATTTATCGGGACATTTATCGGGACATTTATCGGGACATTTATCGGGACATTTTTGATTTTTTCGTAAAGCCTACGCTGCCTTTCAGTGAGTTGTGCTGTTTTTACTGTATCATTTATAGGGGTGTTTACCGTGTCATCCTTTCGGTTGTTCTCGATAGTTCCAATATTTTTGGCGATTTCATAATATATATCCGAAAGTTTATAGCTATCTTCTGTAGAGATGAGTAGTCCTTCTTCGATAAGTTTACGGAGCGTAATTTCGTCTGTAAGGCGTTGGTTCTCGCCTTGAGAGGCGCGGAAGAGGGCAAGGAGGTCGAAGACGTTGAGTTTGTTATTTGCAGGCCGAGCGTTCTGCAGCTCACGAGCATAGAGCATGAAGGCAGGGTACTTAATTTCGCCAGGAAGGCGTAGGCATACCTGCCAATCATCTGTTGATGAATAGTCGGGCAGACGCTTGCCATCCATTAGGCAATGGTAGAACATCTTATCAACGCCTTGTCCGCTCTTCTCAACGAATCCAGCCTTCTGCAACACCTCTGTGATAAGTTTGCAACGTGGCATACTGTTGACTGTAAGAATATTGTCCACATCCACACCAACGGGGAAGCCTCCAGCGTTGGTGATAACAAGTTGGTCGGGGTACTGTTTGATAACCACATTACTTTGAATATACATTACGCGATGGCAGCATGCATTGAGGATTGCTTCTCTTACAACATCACGATTAAAGGTAGGAATGTCGCCGATACGGAAGCCGTCATTGTAGTGTTGCAATGGGTTACTGGCAGGCTGGTTGATGTAGTTCCACACAGAATCGACCATTAGCAACAATGGTTGTTGGAACTCCTGACGTGCAGTGTATTCAATCATGGAGTGGTAGAGACGATATTCAACGGTCACTCGGTTACAGTATAAATACTTACGGATTGCCTCTGATTTACCAAGAAGGATAAGGGCTGCATTGGTTAGTTGACCATCCTTGTTCATGAGAGCGAAGTCATGGAGTATTTGCAATGTTGGTGTGCTCTCAAATTCAGGCTTGTTCCAACGTTGTGCATAGCCTTGTTTCATCACACGTATCGCTTCTTCATCAAGGTCTTCAAGGGAAAGTCCTTCGCAAATCTTCTCTGAGAAGTCTGGTTCTGACTCTTGTAGAATCTTGAGATACATAGCATCGGACATTGGTTTGAGTTCTTCACCAACTCGCATCAATGGTACATCCTCGAACTTGAAGACCTTGCCGATAGGGCGAGATGGAACCTCAATCACCAGCACACGATGACGGTCTTCGTCATAAAGTTCATATATCTCAGGGCGAATAGTGGTGTCACGATAGATGTCTGATTCCAACTGCCCTATAGCATCCTGCACCTGGCGAGTGCCTGTGACGCGATGCGGATAATTGTCGTGCATACCTATGACGAGCCTACCGCCTCCTTCGTTGCAAAGGGCGATAACATATCCAAGTATGCAACGGCGACGATCTTTCGGATTGGTTTTGCCGCGTCCATCGTAGGAAACGTTGCCTCCTTCGCCCGCCTTAAACTCAACACGGTCTTCAGATTCTCGCATCTGTTGAAGTTGCTGTATTGTGAATCTTTTCATTGTTGTTATCTTGTTTTTTAGATGAGGTAATTAGGTATTGCCAATTCTTTCCAACAGTATGGAAAGTTTTACATCACCAAGCATGTATGTTTCGTAGAACTGCTTCATACGCCATAGATTTTTGTTGATAAACTATCAATGGTTTCACTGCGCTTGTATCAATCTCTGGCAACTCTTCAAATTGCAACAAATCATCTACCTGTGTTCCGAGTGAACTTTTGCTATATGCATGAGCGTTTCAAGGTTGGGTTGGGTGGTATTGGTTATCCATTTAGATATGGTTGCCTTGTTCTTGCCCAATTTTTGTCTGCCAACCATTTATTGTTCAAATCGCGTCCTGCAAGAACCACTCGTATCCTATTAAGTTTAGCCATATTGAAGTTTTGTCAAATAATCGTTGAATGCACTATGTTCACTTTATTCACTAAACACTGGGTTCTCTTCAAGCGTATTTGATTGTTGCGGACTCGCAGTCCTTGGCTGCAAAGTTACCAAAACAAATGAGAAACATAGTCAGATTTTGATTATTTCGTCAATATTTTGCCTATGGAGAGGGCTTTAAAAATACACACATACGTGAGGAATTTGTTGTTATTGAACATGGCGCTCCTGTTTATTCATTATCAAAACAAACAGAAGCAGATAAATCAGAGCATGAATATGGATAGCTATGAGGATAAAGAAAAACTGATACTTGATTTGGAGAATAGTAATAGTTTTAAGTAAACTCAATTTGTGATTTCAGAATAGAAGCGAATCAAGGGCTGGACGCAAAGTGAAAGGATTCAGTTGTAAGAAAAAAACATGACGAATAACCAAGTCTCTTGTATAATGGATGATGAAGATGTTGTGGGTCTTATGGTATGATTTAAGTAGATTGATAGGGGAGTTATAGCTGTCTGTTAAACCCTTTTTTTGAGTATAACTAATAGGAGGCTGCGCCGTAATACATAATTACGACGCAGCCTCGCTTGTGTTGGCTCTTTGCAGGGGCTACAGCCTCTGCCGTAATCGCTTTTTAGTAATTCTTAGCCAGCAATTGGAAATAGCTTTTCGGGTGGGCGCAGACCGGGCAAACTTCAGGAGCGGCTTTTCCGACAACGATGTGTCCGCAGTTGGCGCATTGCCATACGGCATCTCCGTCGCGGCTGAACACGATTTTGTCTTCAATGTTCTTGAGCAGTTTGCGGTAGCGTTCCTCATGGTGTTTCTCGATGGCACCCACCATTTCGAATTTTGCAGCGATTTCTTCGAAGCCCTCTTCGCGGGCCGTCTTTGCAAATCCGGCATACATGTCGGTCCATTCATAGTTTTCGCCCGCAGCGGCATCCTTGAGGTTTTCTTCCGTTGAAGGTATGGCATCGTCATGAAGGAGTTTGAACCAGATTTTGGCATGCTCCTTTTCGTTGCGTGCGGTCTCTTCAAAGATGTCTCCCATCTGTACGTATCCGTCTTTCTTTGCCTTTGAAGCGTAGTAGAGATACTTGGTGTGGGCTTGAGATTCGCCGGCAAAAGCCGTTTGGAGGTTCTTCTCGGTTTGTGTTCCTTTCAATTCTTTCATAACTCATTGGAATTTTAGAGGTTTGTCATACGACACCGCAAAGATAAACCTAAAATATTTACGTGCAAAAGGAAATCTGAGAAAATAACCTGCAAAAAAACGTCGCGACAGTGCCGCCTTCTCAAAATAAATCCTTAAATTTGCTTGGTTGCTACGTGAGCCGGCAATGCGTCGTTTGGCAGGTTTGCCATAAGTCGTTGTCGGAAAGAATCATGGATAAGTAATGGTTTACCATTTACAAAAAAAAGGCAGCCGTTTCATTCACAAAAACATTTATATATAATAGGTATGAAACACAGTCTTGTCACCATTGCCAATCTCTCCAAAGACAAAATCATGTATTTGATAGAGATGGCGCAGGCTTTTGAAAAAAATCCCAACCGGAAAATCCTGGACGGGAAAGTCGTCGCAACGCTCTTCTTCGAGCCGTCAACGCGTACGCGCCTTTCGTTTGAAACGGCTGCAAACCGCCTCGGCGCTCGTGTCATTGGATTCACAGACCCCAAGGTGACAAGTTCTTCGAAGGGTGAAACTTTGAAGGATACGATTATGATGGTGAGCAATTATGCCGACATCATTGTCATGCGCCATTATCTGGAGGGGGCTGCACGCTATGCCAGTGAGGTGTCGCCCGTTCCCATCATCAATGCCGGCGATGGTGCCAACCAGCATCCTTCTCAAACGATGCTCGACCTCTATTCTATCTACAAGACGCAGGGAACGCTCGAAAATCTGAATATTTATTTGGTGGGCGACTTGAAATACGGTCGTACCGTTCACTCCCTTATCATGGCCATGCGCCATTTCAACCCTACTTTCCATTTCATCGCGCCCAAAGAACTGGCCATGCCGGAAGAGTATAAACTCTATTGCAAGGAAAATGGTATCAGATTTGAAGAACACGAAGACTTCAATGAAGACGCTATCAGCGGTGCCGACATCTTGTATATGACCCGCGTTCAGCGCGAGCGTTTCACGGATTTGATGGAGTATGAGCGCGTGAAAGACGTTTATATCCTCAAGGCCGCCATGCTCCGCAAGGCCCGCGAAAATATGCGCATCCTCCATCCGCTGCCTCGTGTCAACGAGATTGCTTATGACGTGGATGCCAATCCGCATGCTTATTATTTTGAGCAGGCCCACAATGGTCTTTTCGCCCGTGAGGCTTTGATTTGTGATTCTCTCGGTATTTCTTTGGAGGAAGTGCTTAACGACAAAACAATTATAGGATAAGACAGCTATGAAGAAAGAAGAAATGCTGGTTGCCGCCATCAAGAACGGCACGGTAATCGATCATATACCAAGTTCAAAACTCTTTCAGGTGGTGCGTCTGCTGCACTTGGAGGACATACCAAGTTCCATCATGGTGGGCTACAATCTCAAGAGCCAGAAGATGGGACGCAAGAGTATCATCAAGGTGTCGAACAAATATTTTTCTGACGCCGAGCTCAATCTGCTTTCGGTTGTTGCGCCCAATGTTTCGCTCTGCATCATCAAGGATTTTGAGGTCGTGGAGAAGAAATGCGTGACTTTGCCCGAAGATATCAAGGGCATCGTCAAGTGCGCCAATCCGAAGTGTATCACCAACAACGAACCTATGCCGACGCTTTTCCATGTGAAAGACCGAGAGGCTGGCGTGATACGGTGCCACTATTGCGAGAAGGAACAGAACCTGGAACACGTGAAACTCGTGAACAGCTGATAAGAAATAAAAATGCGCCATGGCGTGCCGATCATCGGTATGCTATGGCGCATGTGCTTTCTTTCCAACAGCGGGAGTGTTTTTTTAAACGGCTGGAGATATTCTCAGACACCTACTTAGAACTTACATATTTACCACATAAATAGATGAACCATGAAACAGGAAACAGAAATCTTTACGCTCATTGAGCAAGAGCACCAGCGCCAGTTGCGCGGTATTGAACTCATTGCGTCGGAAAACTTTGTCAGCGACGAAGTGATGCGTGCCATGGGGTCTTGGCTGACCAATAAATATGCCGAGGGTTATCCTGGTAAACGCTATTATGGCGGTTGCGGCGTTGTCGACCAAGTTGAAACGCTCGCCATTGAACGCATCAAGAAACTCTTCGATGCAGAGTATGCCAATGTGCAACCGCATTCGGGAGCGCAGGCCAATGCTGCCGTGTTCTTGGCCGTGTTGAAACCGGGCGACACTTTTATGGGGCTTAATCTTGATCATGGTGGTCATCTTTCTCATGGTTCGCGCGTGAACACGTCGGGCATCCTGTATAACCCCATCGGTTACAATCTGAACCGTGAGACGGGACGTGTGGACTATGATGAAATGGAGCGCTTGGCGCTCGAACACAAGCCGAAGATGATCATCGGCGGCGGTTCGGCCTACAGCCGTGAATGGGACTACAAGCGCATGCGCGAAATTGCCGATAAGGTGGGTGCCATCTTTATGGTCGACATGGCGCATCCTGCCGGACTGATTGCTGCGGGGTTGCTTGACAACCCTGTGAAATATGCCCATATCGTTACTTCCACCACTCATAAGACCTTGCGTGGTCCACGTGGCGGCATTATCTTGATGGGCAAGGATTTCGAAAACCCGTGGGGCCTCAAAACGCCAAAGGGAGTCACCAAGATGATGAGCCAGTTGCTCAACAGTGCGGTGTTCCCCGGCATTCAGGGCGGTCCGCTCGAGCATGTCATTGCCGCCAAGGCTGTGGCTTTCGGCGAAGCACTTCAACCTGAGTTTAAGGAGTATGCTTTGCAGGTGAAGAAAAACGCCGCCTGCTTGGCCGATGAGCTGATGAAGCGCGGTTTCACCATCGTCAGCGGCGGAACGGACAACCACTCTATGCTGGTTGACCTTCGCTCGAAATATCCAGAACTGACGGGAAAGGTGGCGGAGAACGCTTTGGTGGCAGCCGACATCACGGTCAACAAAAACATGGTGCCGTTTGATAGCCGTTCTGCATTCCAGACTTCGGGCATCCGTCTTGGCACTCCTGCCATCACCACGCGTGGTGCCAAGGAAGACCTGATGGTTGAAATCGCCGAGATGATTGAGGAAGTGCTCAACGCTCCAGAAGACGAAAGGGTTATCGCCTCTGTTCGTCAGCGTGTCAACGAAACGATGAAGCAGTATCCGCTTTTCGCTTATTGATTGCGAAGCCATTAAATAGAGGGCGCTCTGAACCCAGAGCGCCCTCTGTCTTTGCGTAAGTAGGTATTCAAAATTATTTTATAGTATCCATGCAGGAACCCCACAGTCTTATATTGTCTTGCCATATTCTTTTGCCCCTACAGCTGTCTTTTATCAGTCACGTAGCCCGCTACGCTCCTTCTTCAAGGCAACTGTAGGAACAAAATAATACGACAATTCAATATAAACTAATTTTGAACACCTACTTAACTATGCGAAAATCCCTCCGCAAATCCATAGGAATGCGGAGGGATTATTCTGTTTCCGAGCGCGGTTGTCTTTGCTCGTTAGGGTTTTAAGGGGACGTTTATTCCCACTCAATTGTTGAAGGCGGTTTTGAAGAGATGTCGTAGCAAACGCGGTTGACACCCTTGACGTGGTTGATGATGTCGTTTGACACCTTCGCCATAAATTCATAAGGGAGGTGAGCCCAGTCGGCCGTCATGGCATCGGTGCTTGTAACGGCACGCAATGCAACGGCACGCTCGTAGGTGCGTTCATCGCCCATTACGCCGACACTCTTGATGGGGAGGAGAACAACGCCAGCTTGCCATACCTTATTATATAAGGAGTCTTCCTGGCCGTTCTCGTCTTTCACCTTCCACTCGCGCAGACCGCGGATGAAGATGTCGTCGGCATCCTGGAGCACGCGGACCTTGTCTGGCGTGATGTCGCCGAGGATTCTCACGGCAAGGCCAGGGCCTGGGAACGGATGGCGCGTGATGAGGTGCTCAGGCATGCCAAGCTGGCGGCCAACGCGGCGTACCTCATCTTTGAAGAGCCATTTCAGCGGTTCGCAGAGCTGCAAGTGCATCTTCTCGGGCAAGCCGCCCACGTTGTGGTGGCTCTTGATGACTTTGCCAGTGATGTTGAGGCTCTCGATGCGGTCGGGATAGATGGTGCCCTGGGCCAACCATTTGGCGTCGGTTATCTTTTGTGCTTCGGCATCAAAGACGTCAATGAATCCCTTGCCGATGATCTTGCGTTTCTTTTCTGGTTCCGTCACGCCTTCCAGCTCCTTGAAGAATTTCGCAGAAGCGTCAACGCCGATGACGTTGAGGCCGAGACATTCGTAATCGTGAAGCACATCGCGGAACTCGTTTTTGCGGAGCATGCCGTGGTCAACGAAGATACAGGTCAAATTTTTGCCGATGGCGCGGTTGAGCAATACGGCAGCAACTGAACTGTCAACGCCGCCGGAAAGACCGAGGATTACGCGGTCGTTGCCCAGCTGCTGCTTGAGTTCAGCAACGGTTGTGTCCACAAAAGAAGCTGCGCTCCAGTCTTGACGGCTGCCGCAGATGTTGACCACAAAGTTCTTCAGCAAGAGGCTGCCTTGAAGAGAATGGAATACTTCTGGGTGGAACTGAACGCCCCACAGTTTTTCATCGTTGGCCTGGTAGGCGGCATAGCGTACCTTAGAGGTGGAGGCAATGCAGTGGAAATCTTCAGGAATGGCAGTGATGGTGTCGCCGTGGCTCATCCATACCTGTGAGTTATCGTCAAACCCTTCGAAAAGCGGGTTTGCATGATCAAACTCCGTCAAGTTGGCGCGGCCATATTCACGACTGCCAGCTGGTTCCACCTTTCCGCCATAGGTGTGTGCCATGTATTGTGCACCATAGCAAATGCCTAAAATGGGCAGACGTCCGCGAATCTCAGACAAGTCCACCTTGAAGGCTTCAGGGTCGTAGACGCTGTAGGGCGAGCCCGACAGAATCACGCCGATAACCGACGGGTCATCGTGCGGGAACTTGTTGTATGGAAGGATTTCGCAGAAAGTGTCCAGTTCGCGTACACGGCGGCCGATGAGCTGCGTGGTTTGCGAACCGAAATCGAGGATAATGATTTTCTGTTGCATCTTGAAAGGGATAATATGTATTGTAGGAGCAAAAATACTTATTTTTTCTGAGAAATATTGTGATATTCTTTGGAAATGTCTGGTGGGGTGATTAAAAAACTGTTCGGAAAAGCTATGACGCACGAGTGGTGGCCGGGCTGTGTGTGATGAATACTCTTATAAGGTGCTCCGCGTTTTTAGAGTTTCGTACGCCAAATTTAGCCATGAAACCCCATATTCTCATAAGTCTACTTGACAATCGTGCGTCCATTCAGAGGCGGCCGAGAGAAAAGGCTTACAAAAAGATGCTTTCCTTGTGATTTTTTACACGAAACTTGTTAGCTTGAACAAAAATCATTTTGTATCTTTGCGGTGCAAAAGGGAAGAGCCGCAGAAGCTCCGCCCTTCCTTGTAAGACAATTAGAATATTAACCATTTTAATAGTTATACAAAAAATTATGATTAAAGTAGGTATTAACGGTTTCGGTCGTATCGGCCGTTTCGTATTCCGCGCTGCTCAGACTCGTAGCGACATTCAGATTGTTGGTATCAATGACCTTTGCCCAGTTGACTACTTGGCTTACATGCTCAAGTATGACACTATGCACGGCCAGTTCCAGGGTACTATCGAAGCTGACGTTGAAAAGAGCGAGTTGATCGTTAACGGTAACCACATCCGTGTTACTGCAGAACGCAACCCAGCTGACTTGAAGTGGGACGCTGTAGGTGCTGAATACGTAGTTGAGTCTACTGGTCTCTTCTTGACTAAGGAAAAGGCTCAGGCTCACATCGAGGCTGGTGCTAAGTACGTAGTTATGTCTGCTCCTTCAAAGGACGACACTCCTATGTTCGTATGCGGTGTTAACTTCGACAAGTACGAAAAGGGTACTCAGTTCGTTTCTAACGCTTCTTGCACTACTAACTGCTTGGCTCCTATCGCTAAGGTGTTGAACGACAAGTTCGGTATCGTAAACGGTTTGATGACCACTGTTCACTCTACTACTGCAACTCAGAAGACCGTTGACGGTCCTTCTTTGAAGGATTGGCGTGGTGGCCGTGCTGCTTCTGGCAACATCATCCCTTCTTCAACTGGTGCTGCTAAGGCTGTAGGTAAGGTTATTCCTGAACTGAACGGTAAGTTGACTGGTATCTCTATGCGTGTTCCGACTTTGGACGTTTCTGTAGTTGACTTGACTGTCAACCTCGCAAAGGCTGCCTCTAAGGAAGCTATCTGCGCTGCAATGAAGGAAGCCTCTGAAGGCGAATTGAAGGGTGTATTGGCTTACACTGAGGACGCTGTCGTTTCTTCTGACTTCCTCGGTAACGTTCACACTTCTATCTTCGACGCTAACGCTGGTGTTTACCTCACTGATACTTTCGTTAAGGTTATCAGCTGGTATGACAACGAGATCGGTTACTCTAACAAGGTGCTCGAAC
>OQVT01001503.1_pt1 | contig 14703 bp, 6 predicted proteins | sample 1691561 | NCBI WGS metagenome assembly OQVT01 (sample SAMN03418260, study PRJEB22391) | human gut metagenome | biome: human-gut; feature: organic feature; material: feces | host: Homo sapiens | place: Tanzania | collected 2013-01 | reverse complement strand
ATGGCAGGGAAGCTATTATCTGTTTACCCCAAACGAAACTTTTGCCTACAATCTTGCTACAGGACAATGGAGCAAGCCACACGACATTCAGATTCCGAAAGCTCTTGACCAAGGATTTACCGACAAGTTCCAGTTCATAGGCAACAACAAAGATGGCAATCTATGGATATTCCCGAAGAAAGGTAAGCATAAGAAGGTGCATTTGATGAATCATCTTAGTGCCGACCCTGGTCGTGAACATATTTTCAATGTTGCTGCTGTTTCCGACTCTCTTCTCGCTATAGCTACCTATGGCGAGGGTCTCATCATATACAATTATTATACAGACAAACAATATCTACACACAGCAGAGGACAAAGACCCTTTGTTTCATTCCAACTACCTATTCTATATTATAAAAGACCGCAACAACGGAATATGGCTCGCTGCAGATGCTGCAAGTTCGCCTTCTCCTTCAAGCACTTCTGCCGCCTGTCCGTCTGCCGTGTACATTCCTGCCATTTTAAGCAGCTGCACCACACCTATAGAATATGTATTTATTGCAAAATGTGCAATTACTGAAGGCCACAGTGACCCCGTAGCTTCTACCATATATGCAAATACAAATCCGATGGCAAATGCATACAATCCCTGATTAATATTAAGATGAAAGCATCCAAATATTAAACCACTGATAACTGCTGCTCCAAACATTCCCACTTTACGATATGAGCCAAAAAATATTCCACGGAATACCAGTTCCTCCACAAGCGGCGGAATAACTGCAAGAAGTATGACCTGCAAATTAAGGAATGTATCGAACAGACCTTGCATCCGCTTGGTGTGATGGTTGTGGTCGAGGCTCAGCACATGTGTATGCAGATGCGTGGTGTAGAGAAAATAAACTCTATCACTACCACGAGCGACTTCAGTGGTGCCTTCAACCAGGCCAAAACTCGCCAAGAATTCATGAACCTCATCCATAATAAGTAACTCCTATCATTCATAAAACTAATAAACATACACCCATGGCAGCCAATCAGAAAGAATCATACAAGACCAATCAGAACCTTCTGCAAGAGTTCTATCACAGTTGTTTCGGCAAGATTATAATCCTGTTGCTGATGATGGCACTGTTGCTGTTTGTGGCATTGATTACCCGTCCTACAAAGCAGCAGATGCTCGATGAGATGGAAGACAACATTCGCGAATGCCTCCAGGAAAACGATAGCATCAAGGCAGATGGCGTTGATGATGTTGTCAACAACTTCTGCAACATCTTCACAACTGCCGGTGAGTTAGCCTCCGACAGTGATGTCGTTGCTGCTTACAAGAAGTTTAACCGTTTGGAAGTATACCAGCATCCATTCTATTCTACCGCACACATTATTAATAATATTCATCCCAGTGGCGTCCGTGTCGGTATCGGTGTGTTTGGTGTTGTCATTCCTACGGTGAGTTATAAGGATTTGATACTATTTGTCAGCCCTATCAAGAACTACAACAAGACACATATTGTCACTCCACCGGTTATTACCGATGATGACTTGGGTGAGAATCCCAATGTGCAGGAATACCACTATTTGGGTGATCCTGATCAGTAACTGTCAACAGAAGCGACCTTGTCATAGTGTCGCACGATGTATATATTCATTTATTCCCTGTTGCACCTATGGCGTGACAGGGATATTTTTATCCGCAACATCATCGATTGGTTTTTGGTATTTGAAAACTACTTTTAGACCTAATGACCAATTTTGGATAAAATGTGTAACATAAGACAAAGAGTGCATGTGGAATATTTGCTATCTTTGCAAACGAAAGCCGTTGGGTTGACTGCTGACTGTATGAAGAAATCTACTGTTCGTTAGTCATGGAACGGCAGATAGTGATACTAATTCAAACCTAAAATACCAATAATGATGAAAAGACTCAAACTTATTATCAGTATGTTGCTGTTGATGATATTGCATGTCGGTGCATCGTCAGCAGACCAGACGGTCTTATCGGTTGGAGTAGATCCTAATTTCCAAATCTATCTCTGCTTGGGACAGTCAAACATGGAAGGCAATGCCACTCCTGAGGCATGTGACCGTGTAGGTGTAAATCCCCGCTTTGTGTCGATGAATGTATTTGACGATGAAAAGGCTGGATGGCACAAATTCCAATGGCGCACAGCTGTTCCGCCATTGGTAGCACCTCAGACCGGTCTTACTCCTGCCGATTACTTCGGTCGTCGCATGGTGGATTTTCTGCCCGAAGAAGTCAGGGTGGGTGTGGTAATGGCAGCTGTTGGCGGCGCCAGCATCGACCTGTTTGACAAGCGCCTCTATAGCGATTACCTCAAAAAACAGCCCGATTGGATGAAAAACTTTGCTCGCCGCTATGATGGCAACCCTTATGCTTGCTTGATAGCAGCCGCTCGTGAGGCCATGAAGCAAGGTGTCATTAAGGGAATACTCTTCCATCAGGGTGAGACTAATACTGCCGATCCTACTTGGCCAGCACGTGTAAAAACAGTCTATGAAGATATCCTTGCTGACCTCGGCCTGCAAGCAGCCGATGTCCCATTGCTGATGGGCGAGGTGGTTCAGACCGATCAGGGAGGACACTGTGGCTCACACAATGCTATCATAGATGATATTGCCAAGACCATACCAACCGCTCATGTGATATCGTCGAAGGATTGCCCTCAGCGTGGCGATGGACTGCATTTCACCGCGGAAGGCTATCGAATCCTTGGTAAACGCTATGCCGATGTAATGCTTCAACTATTGGGTGCCCCCAAGCAGATGCATGCTTCTGCCAAAAAAGGTAGTTTGGCAGAAAATGCTATTGAAGGCAACGAATTTCCTCGCATTGATGCCCAGCATCGTGCTTATTTCCGTCTGCATGCTCCCGAAGCACGTGATGTGAAGGTAGATATCTGTGGCAAGAAATATCCCATGTTGCGCGATTCCAACGGCGAATGGTATGGAGTGACCGATCCGTTGGTTGTTGGTTTCCACTATTATGTCTTCAATGTAGATGGTGTCTCGGTTACTGATCCTGCTTGTGATACTTATTTCGGATGCCACCGTCTGATGAGCGGTTTGGATGTTCCTGAAGGTGACGAGGGCAACTATTACCATCCCCAACAGGGCGTGGCACAGGGACAAGTACGCTCTTGCACTTATTTCGCAGCTTCGCAAGGCAAGTTCCGTCGCGCCATGGTATATACGCCAGCCGAATACGAACGTAATAAGAGCAAGCGCTATCCTGTGCTCTATCTGCAGCATGGCATGGGTGAAGATGAAACCGGATGGAGTCATCAAGGCCACATGAACCATATTCTCGACAATCTGATAGCCACTGGCGAGTGTGTGCCCATGATAGTTGTTATGGAGAGTGGCGATGTGAAAGCGCCCTTCGTACCTAAGCGTGGAGCGACTCCTGATGCGTCGCGCAACGGTTATGGTGCATCGTTCTATCAGGTTCTCAACGACGACCTCATCCCGATGATAGACAAGACCTTCCGTACTAAAACCGATCGCGAAAGTCGTGCAATGGCAGGACTGTCTTGGGGCGGATTCCAAAGTTTCAATACCGTATTGACCCATCTCGACCGGTTTGCATATCTTGGAACCTTTAGTGGTGCCATATTCGGTGTTGATGTAAAGACCTGTCACAACGGTGTGTTTGCCGATGCTGACCGCTTCAACAAGCAGATGAAGTATATGTTCATGGGTTGCGGTACGGAGGAAAACTTCGGTACAGGCAAGATGGTCAACGACCTGAAGGCCCTTGGCATCAATGTTACTTATTATGAGTCGAAGGGTACTGCCCACGAATGGCTCACTTGGCGTCGTTGTCTTCGCCAGTTTGTTCCACACCTTTTTAAAAAATAAAACGATGAAATCAAACAACAACATTCTTTTTCTCGCCATAGCTTTGGCATCCTCTACGGCAGCCTTGGCGCAGAATCCTATTATTCAAACCCAACTGACTACCGATCCAGCGCCTTTGGTGTGTGGTGACCGCATCTATGTATATACCGGCCACGATGAAGACCATGCCGATTTCTTCTGGATGAATGAATGGCGTGTGTATTCTTCAACCGATATGGTCAACTGGACTGACCATGGTTCACCACTCAATCAATCGTCATTTGCTTGGGCCGACGACAGGGCATGGGCAGCACAGGCAATCGAGCGCAATGGAAAGTATTATTGGTATGTCTGTGCCCACTCCAAAATAACCGGTGGCATGGCTATCGGTGTGGCTGTAGGCGACACACCGACAGGTCCTTTCCGTGATGCCTTAGGCAAACCATTATTCGATAACGGTTCGTGGGACAATATAGACCCCACGGTTTTGATAGATACCGACGGTCAGGCATACCTCTATTGGGGCAATCCGCATCTCTACTGTGCCCGTCTTAACGATGATATGATATCTATCTGTGGCGAAGTGGAACGCATCGAACAGCGTGTTGAAGGCTTCGGCGCTCCCGATATGGAAAAGCGCGACAAAAATGTAAAATACAAAGATTGCTATACTGAAGGTCCATGGATTAGTAAGCGTGGCAACAACTATTACATGCTCTATGCCGCAGGTGGAGTGCCCGAACATATTGCTTATTCTATGAGCAAGACGCCTACAGGACCTTGGAAATACATGGGCAACATCATGCCACTGCAGGACACAGGTTCGTTCACCAACCATTGTGGTGTAGCTGATTTCAAGGGACATTCCTATTTCTTCTATCATACCGGCAAGTTGGGAGGTGGCTTTGGTCGCAGCGTAGCAGTTGAAGAGTTTACCTATCAGCCAGATGGAACATTCCCTATCATCAATGCTACAGCCGAAGGAGTGCGTCCTATAGGTACCCTTTGCCCATACAATCGTGTGGAAGCAGAGACTATGGCATGGTCGAAGGGCGTTAGGTCAGAGTGGAATGAAGATACCGGTGTGTATCTTTCAGATATTCATAACGGCGATTATATCAAAGTGCGTGAAGTGGATTTCGGTCAGCAACAACCGTTGCGTTTCGAAGCTCGTGTGGCAAGCGCCCTACAAGGCGGATGGCTTGAAGTGCGTACCGACAGCGTGGCAGGTCCACTTGTGGCACAAGTGAAAGTGCCCTATACCGGTGGATGGGAGAAGTGGCAGACTGTAGAGGCACTCGTAGAGCGTCCTCTTGTGGGCAAACACGATCTCTATTTCGTGTTCAAAGGTCTGAAAGGTCTCAAACTCTTCACCTTCGACTGGTGGCGTTTCGATCAGAATCAAGTGGCAGCAGAAGGCATGATGCACAATCCTGTGCTGTGGAGCGACGTGCCCGATCCCGATGTGATTCGTGTGGGTGACACCTATTATATGGTCAGCACCACCATGCATCTCATGCCCGGAGCTCCTATCATGGCTTCGAAAGATCTGGTCAACTGGGAGATTGTCAACTATATTTTCCCCCGACTGACCGACTCGCCACGTTACGATATGCGCGAAGGTACTGCCTATGGTCGTGGTCAGTGGGCCACTTCGCTGAAATATCACAATGGCAAATTCTATGCACTCTTTGCACCTAACGATAATCCTGGCGGTGAAACCTATCTCTGTGTGGCTGACCGTGCAGAGGGAGAATGGACCATTCATAGCCGTATGCGACATTTCCATGACGCTACATTGATGTTCGACGATGACGGAAAGGGCTATATCGTATATGGTACAGGAGAAATCATGCAACTCAATGATGATTTGACCGATGTGGTAGAAGGCAGTCATCATATACTTTTCAAACGCGACAAAACCGAAACCGGACTACTTGAAGGCTCTCGCATGATTAAGCATAATGGTAAATACTACCTGCAGATGATATCTTGGCCCAATGGACATCCGCGTCGTGAAGTGTGCTATCGTGCAGACCATATCTATGGGCCATACGAGAAAAAGGTTATTCTTGAAACCGAATTTGGAGGTAAAGGCGGTGTGGGACAAGGCACCATTGTCGATACACCCGACGGACGTTGGTATGGTATCATCTTCCAAGACCGCGGCGGAGTGGGGCGCACACCAACGCTCGAACCCGTTCGCTGGCTCGACGGATGGCCTATCTTGACCGATTGGGATGGTAAGATTCCCTATTCAATGCCTATTCCTGTGAAGGGATTTGAGAAGAAATCTATAATCTATAGCGACCATTTTGACAGCGATAAGTTGGCGCTACAATGGCAATGGAACCACAATCCAGTGGATGAGGCATGGTCGCTGACCGATCGCAAAGGTTGGCTCCGACTGAAGACATCACGCATCGCACCACACATCTTCCTTGCTCCCAATACGCTGACAAACCGTACCGAGGGGCCAGCATGCCAAGGAACAATACATCTGGACTTGAGCAATATGAAGGATGGCGATGTGGCTGGACTCTCTGCCTTCCAAGGCGATGCAGCATTACTGTCGGTTGTGAAGAAAGGCAAACGCCTCTATATTGTAGCAACGAAAGAGTCGGTGGAGTTGACCGATAAGGAAAAAGCTGTTGTGGGTGTAAAACGAGAGGAAGTGTTCCGTCGCGAACTCAAGGGCAAAGAGGTTTGGTTGCGCATGGCGTGCGACTTCCGATTGGGCAAAGACCTTGCCACACTGTCGTACAGCGCAGATGGTAAACAATGGACAGATGCCATCAAAGATTTCCGTATGATTTATGATTATCGCCGATTGTTTATGGGCACACGTTTCGCTATCTATAACTTTGCCACACGTCAGGCAGGTGGATGGGTCGATGTGGATAGCTTCGACTATCAGCGTGACTGATAGACTGTAACCTGCAAGATAACATCTAAACATATAAGATGGTTCGTCCGATGCTGTCGGACGAACCTCTTTTATTTCTATACGCGCACGCGCACGCGATGTTACAAAAAACGACCACTCGACCATCAGCGCGTTGTAACAGGTTGAGCAATATTATCTTATGGTGGTGGTCGAATCGCTTTTGAGGGGTGTCTCCGACCATCTTTCGACCACCACAAGTGTTGTTTGTTGTAAGCTTGAGGTTGCCATAAAGACGATGTTTGTATTTTGCCAGAGTAAATCATGATGTTGAAAATGTTTTTGCCTAACGTTTGGCAATACCCTTGTCTAATGTTTGGCAATACCTTTGCCCAATATTTGGCAATACCTTTGCCAAACGTTTGGCAATACCTTTGTCTAACGTTTAAAAAACTTCTTTCCAATGTTTGAAAAGACTTCTTTCTAACGTTTGATAATACATTTATCCAACGTTTGACAATACTTTTATCCAACGTTTGATAATACATTTATCCAACGTTTGATAATACATTTATCAGCGGTTTGAAAAACTCTGAAAATATCGTTCGTTTAGAAGATGGTCGTGTTGCCAACAATTTTTATAGTGTGGTCGAAGCATGGTCGAAAATACCGTAGAAACCGCCATCGACCACAGCTTAAGATATTGAATAGTAGTGTTTTGAACTTTTGGTGTGGTCGTGTGGTCGAATATTTTTGAAAACTGAAAAAAATATATGCCCTTATGGTGTCTTTGTGTGTTGCGCTATTGTCTGAAAGAGGAATAGGCATGTAGGCAATAAAAAATTGATTTACCCAGCAATTCACGTGGAATTGCCGAGTAAATCAAAATGTTTTTCCTTTTATAAGGAGTTGAGTTATAGCTTAGAAATCCACATTGCCATTAGGCTTTGCAAGGTGTCCAAGGCTTCAACTGCTTGAAGAAATCGTTGCCCTTGTCGTCAACAAGGATGAATGCGGGGAAGTCTTCAACAGTGATTTTCCAAATGGCTTCCATACCCAGTTCGGGATATTCCACACATTCGATGCTCTTGATGCTCGACTGAGACAGTACAGCAGCCACACCACCGATAGTGCCGAGGTAGAATCCACCATGCTTCTGACAAGCATCGGTAACCATCTGTGAACGGTTGCCCTTGGCTATCATCACCAGTGAACCACCGTGATCCTGGAACTCATCAACGTATGGGTCCATGCGGTTGGCTGTGGTTGGTCCCATTGAACCGCAAGGATAACCCTCTGGAGTCTTAGCAGGACCAGCGTAGAGCACGGGATAGTCTTTGAAATACTGTGGTAGGTCTTCACCTGCATCGAGGCGTGCCTTGAGCTTGGCATGGGCGATGTCGCGTGCCACGATGATAGTACCTTTCAGGTTGACGCGAGTAGATACGGGATATTTAGACAGTTCGGCACGAACAGCATCAATACCCTTGTCGAGGTCAATCTCGATACCCTTGGTGCCTTCGCCTGGATTGCGTAGTTCCTCAGGGATAAGCTCTGTGGGGTTCTCATCCATCTTCTCCAACCAGATACCGTCGCGGTTGATCTTAGCCTTGATATTGCGGTCTGCCGAACAGCTGACACCCATACCGATGGGGCATGATGCGCCGTGGCGAGGCAGACGGATCACGCGGATGTCGTGAGCCAGAGCCTTACCGCCAAACTGTGCACCCAGTCCAATTTTGTGGGCTTCGTCGAGGAGTTTTGCCTCAAGGTCGATATCGCGGAAAGCGCGTCCTGTCTCATCACCAGTGGTAGGCAGGTTGTCGTAGTACTTGATACTTGCCAGTTTCACTGTCAGCAAGTTTTTCTCTGCTGAAGTTCCACCGATAACGAATGCGATGTGGTAAGGAGGACATGCAGCTGTTCCAAGGCTCTTCATCTTCTCTACGAGGAAGGGCAACAGCGTGCCTTCGTTCTGAATGGTGGCCTTGGTCATGGGGTAGAAGTAGGTCTTGTTGGCAGAACCACCACCTTTGGCAACCATCACAAAGCGATATTCGGCACCCTCTGTGGCCTCAATGTCAATCTGTGCGGGAAGGTTGCAACGGGTGTTGACTTCGTCGTACATGTTGAGCGGGGCGTTTTGAGAATAACGCAGATTGTCCTGTGTGAAAGTGTTATATACACCAAGGCTGAGGGCTTCCTCATCCTCAAATCCGGTCCATACCTGCTGACCTTTCTCACCATGGATAATAGCTGTGCCAGTGTCCTGACAGAAAGGAAGAACACCTTTGACAGCTGTTTCGGCATTGCGCAGGAACTGCAAGGCTACATACTTGTCGTTTTCAGACGATTCAGGATCGGTAAGAATCTGGGCTACCTGCTCGTTGTGGGCGCGACGCAGCATAAACTCTACATCGTGGAATGCCTGCTGAGCCAACAGCGTCAGGGCTTCTTTCGATACTTTTACGATTTCTTTACCCTCAAATTCAGCGGTGCTGACGCCTTCTTTCGAGAGCAGTCTGTACTCAGTGTCGTCCTTGCCCAACTGGAACATAGGGGCATACTTGAATTCTGGATTCATATTCGTTTAGTTTTTTATAATGAATAATTTATAACTGTTGATTGGTTTATCAATAACCGAAGATATCCTCAAGAGTGAGTTTCTTTACTGGTGCTATGCGCTCCAGGACCTTCATGTCGAGCTCTTTGTCATTGCCAAGAATCATGTAGCGATAGGGCTTCCCGGCTGCTTGTGATTTCTCGAAATTCACAATGTCCTGTAGCGTTACTCGCTGTACATCCTTATAGATGGTCTCGTTGATATCGTAGTCGAATCCCAATTCGCGCATGCTGAAGTAACGGTCGATAACCGATGATTTGGTGACGCGCTGGCTGGCAAGACGCTTGATGACGGCATCCTTGGCAATATTGAAGGCTGCTTCGCTCTGCGGGATGGTATCGAGAATGTTGTGGAACTCGCTGATGCAGTCGCCCATCTTATCGTTTTGAGTGATGATATTTGCAAAGAAACTCTCCTTGTCGCTCTTTTTTGAAGGGCGGGTATATACGGCTCCGGCGCTATAGGCAAGACCGCGTGCTTCGCGCATCTCCTGGAATACGATGCTGTTCATACCGCCACCGAAGTATTCGTTGAATACGGAAATCTTTCCTGCATCGGCAAGATTGAAGGGACGGCCTTCATTGTGGTACATGCGGAAATAGATGTTTTTGGCATCAAACGGTGCCATCAACACTTCGTTTGTTGGAGTCTGAGTGGCTTGATAGGGAGTGGCATGGGGCACGTCCTGGAGTTTTTTGGGAGTGGCGTGCAACTTTGTGATAACGGCTGTCATGTCTTTCAACTCCATCGGACCATAGTAGTAGAGCTCATGCTTCATGTTGCGGAGACCTTTGATGAGATCGAGCAACTCCTGTGGATTGGTATTGCGCAACTGGTCGGCACTCATCATGTCGGTATAGATATTACGGCTACCATATACACCATAAGCGTACAGATGTTCGGCGCAGTTACGTTGGTCTTTCTTGTCGTCGTCGCGCTCTTTCAAGATGAGCGATACGAACTGGTCGTAGGATGCTTGGTCGGCTTTAGCATTTTGGAGCACATCCTCCATCAGTGACAGTGCTTCTGCCATGTTCTCACTCAAGCCGTTCAGACGGATGGTGATACGGTTGCCAGATACACTAATTCCATAGTCACAACCCAGCTTGTAGAACTTGCGTTTAAGGTCTGCCACCGAGTATTTGTCGGTTCCAACATAGTTCAGATAGTTGCTTGCCATATCGTAACGGTTGTCGTCTTGATTACCGAAATCGTAGGCGAAACCGAGATAGAAGAGACCATTATCGGTGTTCTTCTTATAGACAACGGGTATGCCTTTCTTGGTGGTGGCAAGGGTCAAGTCTTTCTTGAAATCTACGAAAACGGGTTGGATGGGTGTCACCTCTGTGTTCTGAATGTCTTTCACAAACTGGCTCACCATGTCGCGGTTGGCAGGAATAGGAGTGATGGCAGGCTTGTCAATCTTCTTGGCAAGACTGTCGGTGCCCTGTGTTTTGTAGATTACAGCATAACCGTTGGTGAAGAAACGATTGGCAAAAGCCACAATATCCTGCTTTGTCATCTTCTCAATGCGTGCAATGCTATTGGCATGCTGTTGCCAACTGTCGCCATTGACAAACGAGTTGACCATCTCTGAGACGCGCCATCTGTTGTTGTCGAGTGCTTGCATATATCTGCGCTTGAGGTTGTTGACGATAGAAGGCAACAGGTCATCGTCGATGTTTCCTTTCTTCAGATTATCCAATTGGGCTACCATCAGATCCTTTACCTCTTCCAGTGTCTGGCCCTGACGGGGAACACCATAGAGCACAAAGCTGGAGTAGTCTTGTTGAGTTTGACAGAAAGCCTGTGCTGCCATAACCTTCATAGGCTGATTGAGGTTTGTGTCGAAGAGTCCGGCACGACCGTTGCTCAGCATAGAAGAAATGACGTCAAGGGTGTCGGACTGCAGAGATGCTGCCTTTTCGCCACGCCATGCCACACAGACAAAGGCTGCCTGCTGACCAACGATAGTTGTATCGGACGGAGTGGTCAATACTGGTTGGGCAGGGAATATTGGTTGGCTGACATCCTGACCGGGTTGCATAGTGCCGAAATACTTGTCGATGATGGCTACTACCTGATCGGGATCGAAATCACCAGCCATACAGATCGCCATATTGTTGGGCACATACCACTTCCGGAAATAGTTCTTGATATTGGTGATGGAAGGGTTCTTCAGGTGATCCTGGGTACCGATGGTAGTCTGTGTGCCATAGGGATGGGTTGGGGTAAGTTTCTTGCCAATGGCGCTCCAAAGTTTGTCGTTATCGTCGGTGAGATAGATATTGTACTCCTCATAAACGGCCTCAAGTTCGGTATGGAAGCCGCGAATTACCATATTCTGAAAACGATCAGACTGAATCTTGGCCCAGTTGTCAATCTCGTTGGAGGGAATATCTTCTGTATAGCAGGTCACATCGTTGCTGGTATAAGCATTGGTACCCTGTGCGCCGATGGTTGACATGAGTTTGTCATACTCGTTGGGGATGAAGTAGCGGGCTGCTATTTGGCTCACGCTGTCTATCTCGTGGTAGGCCTGCTTGCGTGCCATGGCATCGGTCAGTTGGCGGTAACGCTCATAACGAGCCTCGATGTCGGCAAGCAATGGTGCTTCGGCTTCGGCATTATTGGTACCGAAATGGTTGGTGCCTTTAAACATCAGATGCTCCAGATAGTGGGCGAGACCCGTGGTTTCGGCAGGATCGTTCTTCGAACCGGTGCGAACGGCGATGTGTGCCTCAATACGTGGCTTATCTTTGTTGACGCTAAGATAAACCTTCAGACCGTTGTCAAGCGTGTAGATGCGGGTTTTCGTCATGTCGCCGCTGACGGTCTCAAACTTGTAGTCCTTGGCTGCCGCTGTGGTGGCAACGGCAAGTGCCAACAGGGAGAGGATACTCTTTAATTTCATATGCGGATGTTTTATATATTGTTCTGTTATTCTTCCAGATGTTTTGCCTACTTCCGATGTTTGCGGATTGAGAAGCGTGTGAGTTGTCTTTTTGTTGTTCTGCGTCGCTGCAACACATAGCTATCGTATCGGCTTAGTCTTCAAAGTCTATTTCGTGATCGAGTTTTGTGATGAAATCATCGAATACAGACTGTTCTACATCGCCCATGGCAAACTCTTTCTCGGCATCCTTACGAATCTCTGCCACCCATGCACGACGTGCGCGGATATAGTCTTCGCGGATGCGGGGCAGGTCGCTATCGCTCAGTTCGTCGAGTCCATAGTAGTCGAGAATGAGGCGATAGGTCCAGGTCCACTGGTATTGGCGATAGTGGTTGTCGATATCGATAAAGCGGTCGAGAATCTCTTTGATGCTTTCAATGTTGCCATTCTTGATATCATCAATAAGTCGTTCCTCTTCGCTGATGGGCAAGAGAAGGCCTGAGAGATCTGTCCAGTGGCCCAAACCGATATCTGATGTTGGTTTGCCGAGGAATCCGCCTTTGATGGCGCGCTTTAGAACGGCACCCATATAGATGCGAAGTGCAATATCGTAATACTTAATGCCTTTGCGTAGCGATGTGGCATTGATGATGTACTCATGGTAGTTGTATGAAGATACGTTGTCACCTCCGGCTTGGCGAAGTGCTTCAAGGATTTTCTTGCCTTGCACGATTTCGCCCACGGTAAAGGGTGATAGCCAGTCGAAGTTGATGATGCTCTTACGACAGGAGGCGGCACGCTTGTCACGCTTGGGCCACTTCTTGATGTCGCGGTAGAGACCTACCGTGGTGATGTTGCGTCCAGGTACGATATACATGGTGTCGCCGTAAGCTAGCAGATAAGCGAAAGGCAGACAACGCATGTCGGGGTGGTTCATCAGTTTACCGAAACATACAGAGAAGGCTCCAATCTTTGCTGGCATAAGGACATAGGCACCACTGGCCGTCTTGGTGCCGCGCTCCAGAGTACCGTAATGTAATGGTCCCATTTTGTAAGCATGGTTGGAGAAATTGGTGTTTGAACCGGCATTATAGAACGAAAACTCGCCGCCGATGAGCAAACTTGATTTGTGGTGGGAGGCTGAGAATGGTCCGCAAAAGGCTGCACATGCCTCACCGTTGGCCATATAGGAATTGGCAAAGAAGACGCTGGCTTGGGCTGTGAATCCGTTGGCCACCTGACAGGCTTCGCCTACAAAACAGTCTTGCATCTTGACAGAATTGGTGATACTGCAACCATTGGAGATGATGGAGTTTTCGCAGATTACACCTGTGCCAATATATACAGAGGCATCTTTCGAACTGAGGATCGTGCAATCGCTCAATCGTGATGCGCCATTGATCTCACAATCATCTTTCACAACCGTATTGGTAATCTCCTTGGTATTGATAATCTTTACGTTGTTGCCGATGGTACCACGGTCATTATCTACGTCTATAACCTTGACGATATATATATCATAACAATTTCCCTGAGGAAAACGAAATGTATATGTTCCGGAGTGTCTGATAATGGTATCGAAACCATGTATTGGTTGGGAAAATTCATACTTGTTATTGTTCTGCGGACAGAGATATACGGTTTGTTCATTATATGAACCTTCAGGGAAAATATCTACGACCAAAGAATCTGTGATAATGCAACCTTCTATCGGAAATATCATACTGGTCTCCGCAAAAGACGATGGGCGAATTATGTTTCTATTGATATTATATGTAATCGTATCGGCGTATGGATGGTGCAACTCAAAAGTATTCGGACCTACACAAACCGTGGTATCATGACGTACGGTCCTATTTCCTTCCAATCCTCGAAGAAGAGTTCGTATCATTCCCCAAGAATTGTGAGCATAATAAAGCCAATAGCTCCGACAAGGTATATAAAACAAAGCCTGCGCACGTAAAAAAGCACTCAATTCGCATTCCGGAGGAATATCCGCCCGTACATAAACCGATAAATTTTCTCCTCCGCTAAATGCAAAATTCCCTATATAACTTATCGTTTGCGGAAGGTCTATACGTTGTAATAATGTACAATTAAAGAAAGCACTATCGGCAATAGCGGTTACAGTATAGTTCGTTCCATTATGGCTTATGGTCTGTGGAATTATTAGGTTGCTGTTTGTGTAATGTGCTGAGGGGGGTGAATTACGGTTGCTGATGTGTCTGAAGGGTAATCCATTCGTCCTCGCCGTATTCATAGCCATACTGGGTAACGCTGCACTCATGGGTGTAGTCTTTGTTCTTCAGTCGGAACACCACCTTTCCATCACGGCTATCGGCATTCTTAGCCATTCCCTTGATGGTAAGGGTTACTTCTGTTTTCTTGTTGCCGCTGGCTGGAGAAACCTCGCACCAGTCTGGCTTGCTGGCTACTTCCCATTCGCCTTCGGCGT
>OQVT01001500.1_pt1 | contig 14727 bp, 10 predicted proteins | sample 1691561 | NCBI WGS metagenome assembly OQVT01 (sample SAMN03418260, study PRJEB22391) | human gut metagenome | biome: human-gut; feature: organic feature; material: feces | host: Homo sapiens | place: Tanzania | collected 2013-01 | reverse complement strand
AACGCTGCTTGACTTAAGGGAGAAGACCGGACTTTCCATGGTCGTCGTAACACATAATATGGACGTTGCATGCAGGCTGGCAGATGAGATCGGTGTGATGTATCAGGGAAAAATCATTGAATCCGGTCCGCCGGAGCAGATAGTAAATGAGCCGCAGGAAGCTTATACAAAGAGGCTGATAGAGGCAATTCCACAGATAAAAAAAGAAATAGCCGGATACGCAGAAATGAATGTGTAAGCAGGCAGCGAAAGTTTTCGTGACAGAGATTTAGAAAGGCGTAGAGCATATGGAAGTGTTGCTTCGTGCAGAACATCTGAAAAAACAATTTCACAGAAATGCAGACGGTAAACATGCGGTGAATGACGTTAGTTTTGAGATCATGCCGGGAGAGTGTCTTGGACTGATCGGGGAGAGTGGCAGTGGGAAAAGTACGATTGCCAAAATTCTGACAGGAATCGAATCTGCAACAGAGGGAAACTTGTATTTCGAGGGAAATCCGATTCTTGGAAAACATGTCAGAAAAGATTCCAGAAAAAATATGCAGATGATTTTTCAGAATCCAAAGTCGTCGCTCAATCCGAAAATGACCATTGGACAAAATTTAGACGACGCATTGCGGTATTATGAGAAAATCCCAAAGACCGAGCGTAAAGGGCAGTGTGAGCAAATATTGGAGCGGGTGCATTTGCCGAAAGAATATCTGCTCAGGTATCCAGACCAGCTCAGTGGTGGTGAGTGTCAGAGAATCTGCATTGCGAGGGCACTGTTAAGACATCCGGCACTGCTGATCTGTGACGAAGCAACGAGTGCGCTGGATGTGTCTGTGCAGAAGGAGATTGTGGAACTTTTGCAGGAAGTGCAGAGGGAAGAACAGATGGCTCTGCTTTTCATTTCACATGATCTTGCACTGGTGAGTCATGTGTGCAGCAGAATCATCGTTCTTTCCCAGGGGAAAATTATAGAACACTTCCAGAACTGACGCTTCCATTGAAAGAGGCTGCGGCAGCAGAAGCACCGCTGTCGCAGGTGGCTGTATCTACAGTGCCTGCATCGGCGGTGGTATTTAACCCGGCATTCATCTGAGCATTCATCTCAGCTTCCATCTGCTGTAATTCGCTCATCTGCAGTCCGACATAGGACAGATCGACCGTTGCTGCACCGGCTGCAGTGGAACTGCCACCGTGTTTGTAATCCATAGTATTTTGCAGATATTTCATATCCGCTTCGTTGATGTTGCTGCGCTCTTCATTGCGGTGCATACGGCGTTTGCGGATGATTTCCTGACGTCTTGATTTCTCTTTCTGTACCTGCTGAATCTCCTCTGTCGCCATCTTTTGTTTCAGATTATTTTCTTTCTGGTGGACGCGGCGTTTCACTTCGGACTTCTGCTGCATTTCTTTTGCTGATTTTTCACGTTCATATTTCCGCTGTAAATTTTCTTCCTGTTTCAGATTAGACACCTTGGACTGGGCGCATTTTACCATTCTTTTTGCGTGTGCGAGGGCAATCTGTACCTCACTGTCATCATATTCCCCGGTTCCGAGGCAGTGCTGTAAATTATTGACGGTGCTTTTTGCCTTGGTGAGAACTGCAACGGCAGTCCGCGACTTTGTGGCGCGGATAAGCTGTGAGGAGATTTGTTTTGCATTATAATTAAGAGATTTTTTGGTTGACTTCCCTGTGCTAAAGGAACTGCTTTTGGAAATTCCAGTGTTTCTTGTGTTGATCGTGGCAGTGGAGAATCCATTCATCGTTCCGCCCAAATAATTGCTTACGGTTAAGTTCATCTTTATTTCCTCCGTGAAATAAATTTGACTACTTGTTTCGATAATTTATATATCGGTAAGTTGGGGGATTTTGTTCAGTGTATCTAAGTGCTTTTGGTTGCATGAAAATTTAAAAGAGGATATACTTTTTTATATATTTTAGCAAAAATGTATGGAATTTTTGCAGATAAGACAGGGATGCCTGTCCGATGAAGTTGTAGTATAAAGGAGCACACATACATGGAAAACGAAAAACAGAAAAAGATTTTATTTGCGCTGATTCCAATTGTGATTGCATTACTGTCATTTTTTGTGATCGCGCGGTTTACTTCTTCGACAGAATTTAATGCGAAGACAATCCAGTCATTGGACGATAAGAAAACAACCGTCATGGAGCTTGCCGCAGCATCTACAGCGGCATCAGCAGCGATCACATTGATTCCGGGGGATGTCGGAACTCCAATTGCTAACAAGCTGGCAGATTTGAGCAGTTATTTTCTGATTGTATTATGTGCCATTTATCTGGAAAAATATCTGGTGACGATCACCGGATATGCGGCATTTAAGATACTGGTTCCAATTGCATGTGTATTTTTCTCCGGGTATCTGTTGTGGAGGAAAGAGATATTGCGAGTGGTCGCACAGAAATTCCTGCTTTTCGGACTGGCAGTGTATCTTGTGATCCCGGCGAGCGTGAAGGTGGCGGATATGATCGAGACAACCTATGCGTCATCCATCGAGAGTACGATAGAGACTGCGAAGCAGACAACCGATGAGATAGAATCTGAAATAGGAGAAAGTGGACAGGTGGACGATAAGAGCAGCAATGAAAAATCCCAGAGTGATTCAGACAGTGACAGCAAAGAAAATGCCGATGGATTTTTCTCAGGACTTTTTAATAAAGTGCAGGAAGGAGTGTCCACAGCGACTGCGAATGTGGAGAATGTGTTGAATAACTTTATCGAGGCATTGGCAATTTTGCTTGTGACTTCATGCCTGATTCCGATACTGGTGCTGATTTTCTTTGTGTGGCTGGTAAAGATGCTGCTTGGACTAAATATTGATATTCCGACATCTGTCAGAAAATAGGAAGGACTCATCCATGGACATCAAAGACTGCATCATTTACGAAAAAACAATCCCTGCCCACCCGGCAGTATATGACGATTTCCCGGAGAATCTTCTGCCGGAGCTGGCAGAGTACCTGAAGCCGCATGGAATCGGGAAGCTATACTGCCATCAGACGGAAATGTTTGAGAAAGTGACTTCCGGGAAGAATGTTGTTATCACAACATCGACGGCGAGCGGCAAGACATTAAGCTTTCTGCTCCCGGTTTTACAGGACATTTTGAAAAATCCGTTGACAAGGGCAATTTTCATTTACCCGACCAAGGCACTTGCGGCAGACCAGTACCGTGCGATTGCACCGTATCTGGAATATTTTGGAGAGAACCGTATTGTGGCGGGCGTGTATGATGGGGATACGCCGGTGGCGGAGCGTACAAGAATCCGGCAGAGTGCCAATATTATATTGACAAACCCGGAGATGGTGAATGGGGCATTTTTGCCGAATCACAGCAAATACGGGTTTGATTTTATTTTTTCCAATTTAAAATACATTGTGATCGATGAGCTGCACACCTATCGTGGAGCGTTTGGCTCACATCTGGCAAATGTGTTCCGAAGGCTTTCAAGAGTTTGCCGTTATTATCATTCCAATCCGCAGTTTCTTTGCAGTTCTGCGACAATCGCTAATCCGGTAGAGCTAGCAACGGAGATTTGTGGAAAGCAGTTTACACTTGTGGATAAGGACGGCTCACCTGCAGCAGAACGTGGATATTATCTCATCCAGCCACCGAAGATCATGGGGAAAGACGATAACTATTATGGTCAGGTTCGCATTACAACGGTAGCTGCAGAACTTTTGCCGAAACTGATGGATGAAGGGAAAAATTTTATTGCGTTTACGAAGTCCAGAAAGAATGTGGAGATCGTCTTAAAAGAGACGAGAGATCATTTGGAAGCGGAGGGATTTTTAGGCACGCATAAGCCGGATGAAATCTCCGGTTATCGTGGCGGTTACACGCCGCTTGAGCGGAAACAGATTGAAAATCAGATGATCTCGGGAGAACTGATGGGACTTGTTTCCACGAATGCATTAGAACTTGGAATTGATATCGGAAAGATCAGTACCACGGTGTTAGTCGGTTATCCGGGCACCAGAGCCTCGTTCTGGCAGCAGACAGGGCGTGCCGGAAGAAGCGGGAAAAGGAGCAGCAACTATCTCATTCTCGACAATCAGCCGTTTGACCAGTACATTGCGCTTGAGCCGGGCTGGCTGTTTGAGGGAAGCAGTGAAAATGCTGTGATCGATAAGAATAATCTGATCATTGAGCTGGCGCATATCCGTGCGGCAGCAGCGGAGATTCCTTTGACGCTTGATGATATTTCCCTGTTTCCGGATCTTGGCGAGGCAATCCCGGTACTTCTCCGCGCTGAGGAACTGTCGGGCCACAATGGAAAATTTGCGTGGTCTGGCGGTGAGTTCCCGGCGGGTGATTTTTCCATGCGCAATATTGACGAGAAGCGCTATAAGCTTCTGCACAAGGACAGCGGAAAAGAGATCACAGAGATGGACGAGAGTCAGGCGTTCCGCGAGCTTCACGATGGTGCGATCTACATGCATGACGGCGTTGCCTATCAGGTGACAAAGCTTGATCTTGAGAGCCGGACTGCCTATGCAGTGCCATTTAATGGAAATTATTATACAGTCGCGGCAGGGGAAGCGAATGTGAAGATCGTTCACGAGAGTAAAAATATGCCGCTTGCGCGCACAGAGCTTCATTTTGGCGATGTCAATGTGAGCGATTATGTTTATATGTTTAAGAAAATGCAGTTTCACAATCATCAGAATCTTGGCTATGAGCAGTTACCGAAGGCACTCTCCAAAGACTATGATACGGAGAGTACCTGGATGCGTGTGCCGGAGAATGTGGTCAGGGTTTACCGCGGACTGATCCAAGTGAATGAGAATACGAAAATGGTGCGGAACAATTATTATGAGGGCGTCTGTTTTGCATTGAAAAATGCTGCCCGGATGGTGACGATGACAGAGCAGGAGGACATCGGGGTCATTACATCGGCGAATGCACTGGAACTTGCGTTTGACACAAGCTCGGACGTAGACATCTATTTTTACGATAAGTATGTGGGGGGACTTGGATTCTCTGAAAAGATTTATGATAATATGGAAGAGATTATCATAAATGCCGTGAAGCTTGTAAAAGGCTGTGGATGCAAAGATGGCTGTGCCGCCTGTGTGGGAGATTACCGGCTTGACAGGCAGATGGTACTTTTCGGACTGGAAAACCTGCTGGAACACTGGGATGTCCCGATGGGAGTGAAGACCGCAGAGCATGCGCCGTCCACGTTCAGGAGAAAAGAGTTCTCGTTTGAAAAGTTAGGAGAGCAGTGGCAGGAGTTCTGCAAAAAGATTAGTGAAAACGGAGAGAACTTAGCCGCATTTTTACAGACCGTTCCGGCGGTCGAAGTGAGAGAGCGGATGCTGATCTTAAAATTATCCAGCGCCTTTTATGCTGACTGGGTGATGGAGCCGGGAAACCGCGAGAGCCTTAAGAATATTATCAGTTATTATGCGGATGTGCCGGTTGGATTCCAGATCCAGGTGGCGCTTACGGATGAAGTGAAAGAGCCGGATAAGGACGCGATGGAGAAGATGGAACGGAGGCTATTATGAAAACAAGAGAAGAAGCAACAAAATACGGACTGTCATTTCCAGACACTTATCTGGAAACGCCGTTCCATGATCCAAACTGGGAGTTAGTGCGTGTGCGTGGAAGCAAAAAGGCATTTTTGTGGGTATATGAGCGGAACGGTTACATTAATATGAATGTGAAAGTGCGCCCGGAGTGGCGCGATTTCTGGAGGGATGCCTATGCGTCCGTGCTTCCGGGATATCATCAGAATAAAGAACACTGGAATACGATCATTTTAGATGGGACAATCCCGGATAAGGATGTGAAGCAGATGATTGCAGAAAGCTATGACATTATCACAGACAGCCCGGCGAAGCGTATTTATGAGGCGGTGAAAACCATTCCAAAAGGAAAAGTGGCAACTTACGGCAGGGTGGCAGAGCTTGCCGGAAATCCGAGAATGTCCAGAGCTGTTGGAAATGCCCTGCACCATAATCCGGACCCGGAGCATATCCCATGTTACCGTGTTGTGAATTCCAAGGGAGAATTAGCAGGGGCTTTCGCTTTTGGCGGGGAGAATGTACAGGCGAAGCTTCTGGAAGCAGATGGCATTGAAGTGGTGAATGGCAGGGTGGATTTAAAGAAATATGGAATTTAAAGAAAATTACACACAACAGCTACAACGTCTAAATGAATACCAGAAAGCAGCCGTTTTTGATGAGAGCAGTGCATGTCTTGTGAACGCCAATGTGGGAAGCGGTAAGACGACGGTTCTTATCACAAAGGTCATGTATCTGCATTACGAGAAGCAGATTCCATATGAACAGATGGTCGTTCTGACTTTTACGAATAAGGCTGCGGATGAGATCAAAGAGCGTCTGTATGCGCTGGAGCCGGAGATCAAAGAGGAACAGTTGTGGGGCTTTGGAACATTTCACAGTGTGTGTCTTACGATGTTGAAGAAAATGCTTCCAGTGGAAAATCTGGGTTATACCAAAGAATTTATGGTGATGGATCCGGACGAAGAACTTGAGATGGCAGAGCAGTTGATCTTAACTTATCAGCTGAAAATCAAATATAAAAACCGGCTGAAAAAGCGTCTGGAACAGAAAAACAGCAAATATCAGGATGATATTGAAAAATTAAAGGCATTGCTAAAGGAAGAAAAGAGACGTCAGGATAAAATGACGTTTGATGAGCTGCTGGACAACACATGTAAATTGGTGAAGATGTCAGCAGAAATAGAAGAAGTATCAAAAAAGAATGCGAACTTGCAAGACAACGAGAATACAGGAATGCAAGATATCTCCTGGATCATCGTGGACGAAGTGCAGGACAGCGATGAGAAACAGTTAGAGCTCATCGACTGCCTGAAAAAAACACAGACCTGTTTTTTCGCAGTAGGTGATCCGAATCAGGTCATTTACAGCTGGCGTGGAAGTGCTTTTCATATTTTTTATCAGCTGAAGACCAAATATCAGGCAACGGAACTGACACTCCCGGTGAATTACCGTTCAAGTAGTGAAATCCTTGCAGTGGCACGCTGCTTCATGCAGCAGGGAGGCAACTTGCAGGGCGGCAGGGAGAGCGGTGATAAAATTCAGATCCGGAATATGTATGATCCGTTTCAGGAGGCTGACTATCTTGCAGACAGGATCAGGGAACTGCATGCGTCGGGGCTTCCATACCGGGAAATGGCGATCTTTTATCGTTTGCAGAACCAGTCAGAAATTTTTGAACATGTTTTTGAAAAAGAAGGCATTCCATTCGAAGTTTCGTTAAAAAAGACTGTGAAAGATATTCCGGTTCTGGACTGGCTGATCAGGGTACTGCGTTTTTCTGTCAATCTGAAAGATAAAAGCTCCGGTATTGCAGTGCTTGCGGATAAGAAATATGGAGACGGCATGTCGGTGAAGGAAGCGGAGAAAACGATCAATATTCTGAGTGAAAACTTAAAAACACAGACAGAGATTTTAAAGTCAGAAAATGCGAAAAGCGGATCAGACATCTGTGAAAAAATGCTTGGATTTTCGCAAGCTTATTTCAACGCTCAATCCACAACAGCAGAAGACCTCTGGAACTATTTTTCTCTGGAAAATCATCTCCACCCAACGACAGCTTCGTATGTAGAAGACAGAACCTGCGTCATGGACTTTTTGGAGTGCATGACCATCTATCAGAAAGAACAGCAGAAAAATGTCGTGGAAGGTTTTTCGGAATTTTTGAATATGGCGTCTTTGTATGGAACGAATATTTTGAAAAAAGAGATACATAATGAAAACGATACTGTAAAGCTTATGACACTTCATGCATCCAAAGGGTTGGAATTTTCCCATGTTTTTATCACAGGTGTGAATTATGGGCTGATTCCATTGCAGACCAAAAGTTTTGAGGAGGAAGAGGAGGAACAACGCCTCTTTTTTGTCGGAATCACAAGGGCGAAAGAACATCTGGAACTTTCTTATTACACAAGTCCGGGACAGTACCGGGCAGCACCCGGACCGAGCAGATATCTGCGCATGATACCGGGAAATCTGGTCGAAGGACAGGAGAAGGACAAGGAGTCCTCGGCAACGCATTTACAGGAGCTGAAGCGCCAGATCCTTGCAGAGCGTGGAGAGCATAGAGAACTGCAGGAAGCCGGCAAAATATCAGGGGGCAAAAATCCATCGGCGAATACAGAAACAAAGAATATTTCAGTAGGAAATGAAGCAGTAACCACACCAAAACGCCGCGTCCGTCATTCAAAATACGGCACAGGTTCCGTGGTAAGAGAGGACGACATGATGATCACCGTTGACTTTGACGATTATGGGGAAAAAGAACTCATGAAAATGTTCGGCGGTCTGGATGAATTGACGTGATACTTATGCATGTCAGGATCGGGCGACTATGAAAAAGAATAGCGTACTTGTACAAAAAAGAAAACAATTCCTACCTTGACAAGGGGAAATAATGCGTTATAATACTTATATCATATCAAATAACTAGGAAATATCAATTACAAACTAATTTAGAGATAGAAAGAGGTACAAAGATATGAGTAAACTGATTTACTTAGATAATGCAGCAACAACGCAGGTATATCCGGAAGTGTTACAGGAGATGCTTCCATATTTTTCAGAAGTATACAGCAATCCATCTGCAATTTACAGTTTTGCATCTGAGAGCAAAAAAGCGGTTGATAAAGCAAGAACTTCCGTGGCAGAACTGATCAATGCAAAGACAGATGAGATTTATTTTACAGGTGGCGGCAGCGAGTCTGATAACTGGGCATTAAAGGCAACCGCAGACGCTTATGCTTCCAAAGGAAAACACATCATCACAAGCACGATCGAACATCACGCGATCCTTCACACCTGTGCTTATCTGGAGAAAAAAGGTTTTGAGATCACATATGTGAACGTTGATGAAAACAGTAAGGTAAAACTGGACGAGTTAGAGGCAGCAATCCGTCCTGACACAATCTTAATTTCCATAATGACAGCAAATAACGAGATCGGAACCATCCAGCCGGTCAGGGAGATCGGACGTATCGCACATGAACATGGCGTATTATTCCACACGGACGCAGTACAGGCATTTGGACATATTCCGATCGATGTGGATGAGATGAACATTGATATGCTGAGTGCCAGCGGTCACAAGATCAACGGACCAAAGGGAATCGGCGTAATGTATATCAGAAAAGGCGTGAAGATTCTTTCCTTCATCCATGGTGGTGCGCAGGAGAGAAAACGTAGAGCCGGAACTCTGAACGTACCGGGTATCGTAGGTATCGGTAAAGCAGCCGAGATCGCAAAAAATACCATGGCAGAGAGAAGTGCAAAAGAGATCAGCTTAAGAGATCACCTGATCGACCGTATTTTAACAGAAATCCCATATGTGAGATTGAATGGTGACAGACATGACCGTCTGCCAAACAACGTAAACGTATGTTTCCGTTATATCGAGGGTGAGTCCATGCTGATTTTATTAGATCAGGCAGGTGTCTGTGCATCCAGTGGTTCTGCATGTACTTCCGGATCCTTAGACCCGTCTCATGTATTGCTTGCGATCGGACTTCCTCATGAGATCGCACACGGTTCTCTTCGTCTGACACTTTCTGAGAAGAATACCATAGAAGAGATTGATTTTGTTGTAGACGAGTTAAAGAAAATCATTGAACGTTTGAGAAGCATGTCCCCATTATATGAGGATTTCGTAAAAAAACAGAGCAGATAAATTTTTCGATCACATGATTTTACAGTGATCAAAATAACAGGTTATATTCAAAGAAAGCAGGATAAAAAGTATGTATAGTGAAAAAGTAATGGACCATTTTAACAACCCAAGAAACGTTGGAGAGATTGAGAATCCAAGCGGTGTCGGTACCGTTGGTAATGCAAAATGCGGCGACATCATGAGAATGTATCTTGACATTGATGATAACGGGATCATCCAGGATGTAAAATTTAAAACATTTGGATGTGGCGCAGCCGTTGCAACGAGCAGTATGGCAACCGAACTTGTAAAAGGAAAAACAGTACAGCAGGCGTTGGAAGTGACAAATAAAGCCGTTATGGAAGCTTTAGACGGACTTCCACCAGTGAAGGTTCACTGCAGCCTGTTGGCAGAGGAAGCAATTCACGCTGCATTATGGGATTACGCAGAGAAAAACCATATCACGATCGAGGGACTGGAGAAACCGGTGAACGATATTTCTGAGAAAGAAGAAGGCGAAGAGGAAGAGTACTAAGAGCTTTTTTCCGGAAGGCACATCAGACTGTCAGGCAGATTTATGAAAAAGTAAACTGCCGGCAGTCTTTTTTGTGCAATGGGAAAATTCTCATATCTATTTCATTCCAGTTATGGTAAAATATAGCTATTGCAAAAAGCAGAATAGCAGATCATAAGGAAAGCGAATTGAGGATAAAGAGATAATGGAAGATTTACAGGTAGAAGATTTTAATGATCCAATAGAACATAAAGCAGAGCAGACAGCAGACGGTATTAAGACACCGGAAAATCAGGAGAATGATGAGGAACAAACCTCCATTTTCAAAGAGATCATGAGCTGGGTGATCCCGTTTGCAATTGCGTTAGTGGCAGCACTTCTGATCAAAAACTTTCTGATCATCAATGCGGATGTTCCTACCGGGTCCATGGAGAATACAATCCTGCCGGGAGACCGCTTTATCGGAAACCGGCTGGCATATGTTTTTGGTGAGCCAGAGAGAGGGGATATTGTTGTATTCCGGTATCCGGATGACGAGAGTGAGATCTATGTGAAGCGTGTGATCGGGCTTCCGGGGGATACCATCGCTATTGAGGATGGAAAAATATATATCAATGGATCGACAGAGCCTTTACAGGAGGACTATCTGAAAGAAGAATGGACTGTTGCCACAGGCCCATATACATTTGAGGTGCCGGAGGGATCGTACTTCATGATGGGAGATAACAGGAATGATTCCTGGGATGCAAGATATTGGAGCAACACTTATGTGACAAAAGACAAAATTTTAGGGAAAGCACTTTTTACTTACTGGCCTTTTGCACATTTTGGAAAACTGGAATAAAAAAGGAAGCGTGACATGGTAACATTATTAGGAAAAATATTTATCAAAGACTCAGAAGATAAAATAAAACAGCGCGAGGCATACGGAATGCTGTGCGGTGTGATCGGTATATTATTTAATGTACTGCTTTTTATCGGTAAATTTCTCGCAGGAACTTTAAGCAATTCCATTGCGATCACAGCAGATGCCTTTAACAACCTTTCAGATGCAGGTTCTTCGATCGTGACACTGCTTGGCTTCAAGCTTGCAGGGGCAAAACCGGATACGGAGCATCCATTTGGACATGGAAGGATTGAGTATGTTTCCGGCCTGGTTGTGGCTGCGGCAATCCTTTTGATGGGTTACGAACTCGTCCGTGACTCCATCGGAAAAATCATGCATCCGGAGGAAACAGAGTTCACGCTCCTTGTGGCAGTGATCCTGATCGCATCCATTCTTGTGAAACTATATATGGCATATTATAACCGTGCTATTGGAAAAAAACTGGATTCTGCAGCGATGAAAGCGGTTGCCACAGACAGTTTAAGTGATACCGCAGCGACAACGGTTGTGCTTCTGGCATCCGTATTTACCCATTTTACAGGAATCAAAATTGATGGCTACTGCGGTCTGGTTGTGGGCTTATTAGTCGGTTATGCAGGTTTTGACGCTGCCAGAGAGACATTGAATCCATTGCTGGGACAGCCGCCGGCACATGAATTTGTAGAAAAAATAGATGAGATCGTAATGTCACATTCGGAAGTATGCGGAATGCATGATCTGATCGTCCACGATTATGGTCCGGGCAGACAGATGATCTCATTGCATGCAGAAGTTCCGGCAGAGGGAAATATTTTGGAACTGCATGATGTGATAGACAATATTGAGAATGAACTGCGCGAGACACTTGGCTGTGAGGCAACGATCCACATGGATCCGGTCGTGACTTCGGATGAGCATGTGAGTGAGACGAAAGCAGCTATGGTATCTCTGATCAAGGCAATTGATGAAGATTTGTCCATTCACGATTTCAGAATGGTGAGTGGTGGGACACATACGAACCTCATTTTTGACATTCTCGCGCCATTTGGATTCCGTCTGACGGACGAGGAACTGCTCACAGAAGTGCTCCAGTCTGTGCATGAGCATTTCGGTGATAACTATTACGTGGTGACAAAAATCGATCATTCTTACATATAAAAGTCGTCAATTCATAATCCCCGGATTTTCTTCTGAAATGCCGAGAAAAAGCTATAGACAACATGAAAAACACCAGATTTATTTTTATTTAAATGAATCTGGTGTTTTTACATTATACATAAAAGTTTTTGAAACCTCATCCCCGGGTTGTGTATCTAATATATGAAAGGTGGGTGAAAGATGAAAAAAGAAGAGTACTCTTTAGTTTATAAAGCAATTCATGGGGACAGTCATGCATACGGCGAATTGATTCATCAGTATAACCCATACTTTTATAAAATCGCATTTTTATATGTAAGAAATGAGGATGCAGCAGTGGAAATTGTTCAGGATAGTGTCTATCAGGGATATCTGAAAATAAAGACACTGAGAAATCCGGAGCTGTTTTCAACATGGATGACCAGAATCATTATGAATAAAGCGGTTCGTTATATAAAACAGAACAAAAAAATTGTGGAATACGAGGAAGCATTTCATGAGGCTTCACATTCTGAACATGTTGAAGAAAAGCTTGATTTAATGAACGCAGTAAATCGGCTGCCGAAAAAATACAAAGACGTTATCATTCAAAAATATTTTCTGGAAATGTCTGTGGAGGAAATTGCAAAAAAGCAGATGATACCGGAGAATACAGTGAAAACCAATTTATCAAGGGCAAGAGCTGCTTTAAAGAAAATGTTAAAGGAGGACTATTTTGAAGATTCATGATGAAATGAGCCAGATATCCGTGCCGGAAGATTTAGATGAAAAAACATATCAATCCATTTTAAGCGCTGAAAAAACAGTACAAAAAAACAGATTTCGAAAAAAGTGTGCGTGGTCGGTACTATCCTGTCTGGTGATCATTTTTGGAATTATTCATGTTGCAAACCCGGCAATGGCAGAAAATATACCGATTATCGGAAGTGTATTTTCCTATATTCAGGATGTCATTGATTTTAAAGGAGATTATAAAAAGTATGCCACTGGCACGGATGAGAGAGTGCAGGATCATGGAATTACGATATCCATGACAGAAGCCTATTGCGATGGAGCAAATTTATTTGTCTCTTATGTGATTGAGAGTCAGAAGAAGTTTACAGAATACAGTGACAATCAGATTTTCCAGAATCAGATTGGTTATGAGGGAATCACCAAAATAAAATCAGATGACAAAATTTATTCCTTAAATGATTGTGGAGCGGCAGGTGTGACCGGTAAATATGTGGATGAAAATACGTTTGCAGGATCACAGTATTTTGATCTTTCGGGAAAAGAATTTCCAGATCAGTTTCAATTGGAAATCTATATTTATAAGGTAACACTGATTGCAGAAAATGTAAAAAACCAAAATATTTCCATATGGGGACAATGGAAATTTTCAATCCCGATACAGGTCAACAAAGAAGATGTTACCATGTACGAAGTAAATGAATGGAATGAGGGATATTCCATTGATGAAGTTATTGTCACACCGATTATTACAACAATTAAAACAACACACCCGGATATATACAGAGACAATTTCAATTATGATGTGCTTGTATATGGGGATGAAAATGGTACAGAAGAACTCACTATGCAGGGATTCTATGATGAAACGAAAGGTGTCTTTAAGGTTTCAACCAAAGATATTGCAACAGATTTGTATATTTATGTCATAGATGTAACCAGAGAATGCCAGGTAAATGTAACTTTTGTAAACGGTAAATATGACTCTTTGGGAGCAGGAGCAATGTGGAGCAAAGACGGAACTCAAACCGTACTTGGAGATCCAAAACCTATGGATGTATGGTTTAATTCCGAAAACAACGGCGCATCATACCATGAAATAGGCAAGCTCGGAGAAACAACACTTGAAAATTCAAATGAGCTTAAAGAAGCTATTTCCAATCGCACTGCACGTATTGTATGCTATAACAATGAATCACATTCTAAAAATTACTTTTCGAATGCAACAAATGCGGATACCGCTGCAATATTGAAAGAAACATTAAACAATCCCGATAGCACAACAGGAAATTCTACTTGGCTTATTCGTGCATGCTTTAACTGTGTAGCTATGCTTTCCATGTTAATGAGTATTGTTGTCCTGACCCATCTGCTTCTTAAGAAGCCGTTCTTCTCTTCATGCATAGTTGAAAAAACTACTACGGAAACATTCCTTAAAAAGCCTGAGGAAATAATTCTTTCAATACTGTCTGTCATACTTACCGTCCTTGCTCTTTACAAAGCAAACAGCGGCGGACCTGTATGGGCAAATCCGTTCGGAACGAGAATATTGCCAAATGTTCTCAGACTCGTTACAACAAGTGCAATTGCGGTATGGTTTGTAATCTGGCTTGCAGTTGCATCTCTCATAATAGTTACAATTAAAGTTGTTTTAGAAAAGAAAAAAAGCGGAAAAATCACCTTGTTCAAAGATTGCTTTGGTATAAAAATTTCCGGTATTTTAAAGTCATTGTTGCTTGGAGCAATCGTAATTGCATTTGCATACTTACAGCTTATAATTATTATGTATCTGT
>OQVT01001499.1_pt1 | contig 14738 bp, 13 predicted proteins | sample 1691561 | NCBI WGS metagenome assembly OQVT01 (sample SAMN03418260, study PRJEB22391) | human gut metagenome | biome: human-gut; feature: organic feature; material: feces | host: Homo sapiens | place: Tanzania | collected 2013-01 | reverse complement strand
AGGGTTATCCACCCCCTAAGCTGTGTCTTTGAAGCGGTAAGGTGCAGGAAACCGCACCTTACCGCTTTCCTTGCTTCATGTGTTTTGAAAGGACGAAACAATGACTTACTACTATATTCAGCTGATCATTAACGGTATCGCCCTTGGTTCGGTTTACTCCCTGATCGCCCTGGTCAATTGTCGGACTCATTGAATCTGTCTGTACCGAAAAAGGAGTGTAGCCGAGAATGTTACCTATTCCTGTTTCGGAGCTTTTGGATGTGAACGTCATAACGGTTATTATGATGGCAACAATAATAAGAATTACCAGTAAAATATCCGATAAAACGCCGAGAAAGCTTTTTCCTTTCTGTTCCATGTAAACATTCACCTCTGAATTTTTTTGTTTTTCTTGATCTGCAAGAGTCATTTAAAGATACTTTATAATATCCTTAAATCGCTCTTGCAAAGAGAGGGGGTCAGGGAGCGGCTTTGCCGCAAAGACTTACCGCTCCCGGCGACGAGGAGATCCGGCAAGGCAGAGCAACTACCCTGCCGAATCCTTTAAGTATTTATTTGGCTTTTATGTTCTTAATTGATAACCCCGAAGGATTAGTCGATTGTGAACTTAAGAGCAGCTGTGAAAGCAGCGCCTGCGATAGAGTTCTGGCAGTCAACGTCGTTACCCTCTACCCAAAGGAATACTCTCATCTTTGTAACGCCTGCGTTAAGAGTGAATGACTTAACGCTTGCAGCGTCGGTATCTCTAACGAGCTTAGCAGCTGTTGCATGTGTGAAGCTGTTGTCAAGGATACCGTTTGTTGTCTGACCGGAAGCACCTGTACCTGCGAGATACTTGGTGTCAAGTCTGCCGGTTGTCTGGCCGAGAGAAGTAGCGTCTGCAGAACGGTTCATAGAATCTACTTCGTAAACGATGTTGCCTGTGCCTCTTGTGAATGTGTTAAGAGCCTGAGCCTCAGCTGCTGTTGAGCCGATAGCAAGGTTACCGAGAGGAGTGAAGCCTACTCTGAGAGCTGTAAGAACATCGGATGAGCTGTTGTCTTTGAACTCTGAAGTACCGAAGTAAACAGTTGTCTGCTGAGCAACCTTAAAGAAAAGGTCGAAAGAGATAAGGCCGGCGTTGTCGGCATTACCTGCTGTCTGTGAAATAGCAGAAACGTTAGCATAACCGGTATCGTTAAGAGTAGCTTTGTAGAAGTTAGCTACGCCTGTTGCAGAGTTAGCATACTCAAATGCGCTCGATACGGGAACGAGGTCTGTGGGATAAAGGTTGGTGTTGCCCTCGTAAGCGTCGTAACGGCTGGTGGTTGTGTCGTCTGTGTTAAAGATTTCGTCGATCGTAAGGTTTGCAGTCCATGCGGAAGCATTTGCGGAGATCTGAATTCCTTCAGGTGAAGAAACTGTAAGATCCATTGAATCAACAGTTGCCTGCTTGCTCATAGAGAACCATGCGAACGTCGATGATGTAAGAACGATCGCAGAAACGATAAGCATAGCAATCGCTGATACAAAAGCACGTTTTTTGATTGTCTTTTTCATATCTTTACCTCCATAAAGATTTCGCATGCTTTGGCGACCGTTAACGCGTCGCCAAACGCATTCGTTAATATATATCCTATGTGTTGATCAATTCCGATAAGAACTCAAGGAAAAGCACTTATGCCCGGGAATCAAGTAAAGGTTGCTCCTTTTACTCTTCCTATGCAGCCTCGCCGCCGTTGTCAAGCTCTTCTATGACGTTAATGTCCATAGAGAACTTGATCTCTCCCTCAAGAATATCATCAACACATTCAGGATCGTCCCCTTCAAACCAGATGACAACGGTAATTTTATCCATGTCGCCTGCTTTGAAATTTTCGTTTGCAACCGAGGCAACAAGCCTGTTGCTTGCGAAGTTTTTGTCAGCGTACTCTTCAAGAACGCTGTTTGTGCCAAGCTGCGGCTTGGCGTATACGGTGCCGCTGCCGTTTACAATCACCATTACTCTGACTGCCTCGTCCGCACCCTGCGTAACGCTATCAATATTGAGCTTGGCGTTGTAGCCCGCGTCATCGGTACCTGTGTTTTTAACATAGAACGAATATGAGAAGTAGTACATTCCGTCCTCCGTGAGGAAGTTCTTTGAGCCTTCGTATTTATCAACGTCGCTCGGAAGAAGCGGATAAGTACCCTCGCGCATATTTTCAAATTTGCTGCCCTCAAGTATTCTCTCGGGGTTTGCAAAATCGCTCGTTTCACTCAATGCGATGCCGGCATTGTAGGCATCTGCATTTGTCGTAACGGTGAAGTTACCGCTTGTTATGTATGTTGAACACGCAAACAAGCCGAAAAGCAAAAGCAGAAGTATTATAAGGATAATTGTAAGTATTCTGATAAGAGCTTCTCTTTTGTTAATCTTTTTTGAGCTGGTTTTAACCGAATATTTGCCCATATTGCCGTTATCGGCTGCCGAGGAGTCAAGCTGCGGCGCGTTGTTTTCCTGATTCTTTTTCTTTTTACCCAATGCAACTCGCTCCTTTCGTTAAGCTATGCCTTTTTCGCTGACGGGCTTTCCGTAAAACGGACCTTTAAGCTGGTCAACACCGAGTTTTTTAAGCATCTCTGCTTTTTCTTCGGAGTCAATGCCGTCAACTCTTGTTTCAACCTCTATCTTTTTGCAAAAATCAATTATGCCCTGAATCATGTTTTGCGTGCGCTCGCTTTCGAGTATATCCTCAATGAGCGAAGCGTGTATTCCGACATAATCGACTTCATATTGACCGAGGTTGCTCAAGGATGTGTATTCAAGCCCCAAATCGTCTATCGAAACCTTAAAGCCCAGCTCTCTGAGCTGTTTGATGTTTGCTATTACCTGGTCTTTAACGGCTTCAAGGATGCTTTGATTTATATTGAAGCAAAATCTGTCGGGCTTTACGGAGTATTTATTTAAAATCTTCATTACCTGCGGAACAAAATTCTTTTTTGAAATGTGCTTTATAGATACCCACATTATAATAGTATTGATGTCCGCCTCTCTGGCTTCGCAGCGGCCGATAGCCTCGCAGCACTCTTCGATAGCCCAGAGACCGAGCTGGCAAATCTGGTTTGACTTCTCTGCCACGGGAACAAACTGCTCGGGGAGCATTACTCCCATAACTCTGTCGTTGATCCTCATGGATATCTCATAATCAATCGCCATGTTGAGATGGATATCAAACACCGGCTGATATGAAAGCTCAATGGGTCTGAGCCTTTTTCCTCCGGATGATTTTTTTTGTTCCATAAGCAACCCTCTCCGTTAGTTAATTTCGGATTTAGAAATACGTTTGGTTATTTTGCTCTTTAATGTGCAAAAAAACTGTTAAATCGGTCCATAGACGCACCTGTACCCATAGACACTTTTAGACTTATATCATACTTTAACACACGTCAATGGCTGTTGTCAAGATAAAACACACAAAAAAAGTCAGAATACGAACCGGATTTTGTGGTTCCGGAACAGAATTTTAAAGCAAGATTTATCCGAATATTATGCCTGCTTTTTTACGTATTTTTTGAAGCGTTTTATTTGCGTTTAAAATCGCTTCGCAGCTTTTTTCATAATCAACTCTGCAATTTTTTTTGATTATCCATTTGTAAAAGCTCTCTGCCTCATAAGACATGCAGATGTGTTTTTCTTTAAAACCGCTGATGATTTTTTCGCCATCGTCGTTCCCGATTTTTTTCATATTATAAAGCCTTGAAATTGAGGGAATAACTATCGTTCCTTCGTCGCCGAGAATTTGCGAGCCGCATCTGTCCTGCCCCGTTTTGGAATATGTAAGCGTCACCTGCATACCGTCATAATTAAAGACTGCGGTTCCGCTGCCGTCAGCTCCGGTTTGCAAAAATTTTGAGTGCGCAAAAATTTCATTCGGTTCGCCGAAAAGATCGAGCGCCGGATAAACGCAGTAAATGCCGAGATCCATAAGGCAGCCCGTTGCAAATTTCGGATTAAAAATATTCGGAAGCTCTCCCCTTTTGAGCGCCGGATATTTTGACGAAAGTTGTGAAAAATCAAAGTGTGCGCTTGTGATATTACCTATATCTTTTAATGCAGAAGAAAGTGCCTCTCTCTCGGGCAAATGCAAATACATAATTGCCTCCGAGTATATTAAATCTTTTTTATGGGCAAGCTCACAAAGCTCCGAATATTCCTCCGGCTCAACACATACGGGCTTTTCGCACAGTACATGTTTGCCGCTTTGAAGCATCAGCTTGCTCTGCTCATAATGAAGTGAATTCGGGCTCGCGATATAAACCGCGTCAACATCGCTTTTTGCAAGGTCATATATATTTGTATAAACCGACGCGCCCCCGAACGGCTCAGCAAAGGCCTTTCCCCTGTCCGCGCTTCTCGAATAAACCGCTGCAAATTCAAGCCCCGGAACAAGCTGCGCTCCCTTCACAAATTCTTCGGCAATCCAACCTGTTCCGATAACGGCAAATCTTATCATAAACAACGCTCCTCATATTTAATACATATTTATTTTAAGCCCTGTTATAATAAATTTCAATCTGAAATCTGTTGAAATTTTTTCTCTTTGATACTATAATGTTTCATATAAAAATATAAAGGAATGTTTTTTAATGAAATTAGGTATCGTAGGTCTGCCGAATGTCGGCAAAAGCACACTTTTTAATGCCATAACAAATGCAGGCGCACAGTCTGCCAACTATGCTTTCTGCACAATAGAGCCGAATGTCGGCGTTGTTGCAGTGCCGGATAAAAGGCTGGATAAGCTCACCGAGATGTATCACCCGGCAAAGACCACCCCGGCCGTTATAGAATTTGTTGACATTGCCGGCCTTGTAAAAGGCGCTTCAAAGGGCGAGGGCCTCGGCAACAAATTTCTCTCGCACATTCGCGAGGTTGACGCAATAATTCACGTTGTGCGCTGCTTTGAAAACGACGATATTATTCACGTTGACGGCAGCATCAACCCCTCAAGAGATATAGAGACGATTAACCTTGAGCTTATCTTCTCAGACATAGAAATGGTTGAGCGCAGGCTTGACCGCAGCACAAAGGCAATGAAAGGCGACAAGAGCCTTGCGAAAGAAGTCGAGTTTTTAAAGAGGCTCAAAGCTTCTCTCGAGGACGGTATTCCCGCAAGAAACGTTGAGTGCGACGAGGACGAAAAAGAAATTCTTTCAACCGTTGCGCTTCTCACCGCAAAGCCCGTTATCTATGCCTGCAACATGAGCGAAGAAGATTTTACCAACGGACTTGACACAAACAAGGGCTATGTTGACGTTTGCAAAATTGCAAAAGAAGAGGGTGCCGAGGTGCTTCCGATTTGTGCGGAGCTTGAGGCGGAAATCGCTCCTCTTTCAAAAGAAGAAAAAGAGATGTTCCTCTCCGAGCTCGGCATTGAGCAGGGCGGACTCGATCTTCTCATTCAGCGCAGTTATCATCTTCTCGGTCTTATCTCATATCTCACCGCCGGCACGCCCGAGGTCAGAGCATGGACAATTAAACAGGGCACAAAAGCTCCCCAGGCGGCAGGCAAAATCCACTCCGACTTTGAGCGCGGATTTATCAGAGCGGAGGTTATATCTTTTGACGACCTTATCGCCTGCGGTTCAATGACCGCCGCAAAAGAAAAAGGACTTGTCCGCAGCGAGGGCAAAGAATATGTTATGAAAGACGGCGACATTGTTCTCTTCAGATTTAACGTATAATGTGTGAGCAAAATGATTAGAGTTAACGAAATAAAAATTCCGCTTGACGGCGACAAAAACGACATATTAAAATCTGCGGCAAAAGCTCTGCGGATTTCGCCCGATAAAATAAAAGATTTTTCTGTTGTAAAAAAATCTCTTGACTCGCGCAAAAAAGACGATTTGTTTTTTGTTTACAGTGCGGACGTTGCCGTTGACGGCGACGAGGATAAAATTCTCGCAAAAGCAAAGACGAAAAAGGCCTTCAAAACAGAGCCGTTTGTTTATGTTTTGCCGGAGAATAAAAGACCCGGCAATCTGCGCCCCGTTGTTGCGGGCTTCGGCCCCGGAGGAATGTTTGCCGCCCTCACTCTTGCGAGGGCGGGTCTTATGCCGATTGTCCTTGAACGCGGCCCCGATGTTGACACAAGGCAAAAAGACGTTGAGCTTTTTTGGCAGAAAAATATTTTGAACGAAAAATCAAACGTCCAGTTCGGCGAGGGCGGCGCAGGCACCTTTTCGGACGGCAAGCTGACAACGGGAATCAAAGACCCTCTTTGCAAAAAAGTGTTTCTCGATTTTGTTGAATTCGGCGCACCCGAGGATATTTTGTATTCATGGCTGCCTCACATAGGTACGGATAAACTGTGCGCAGTTGTAAAAAATTTGAGGCAAAAAATAATTTCTCTGGGCGGCGAGGTCAGATTTAACTGCCGAATGACTGACATAATCTCATACAACGGCGTGATACAGGGCGTAACCTACGAGGACGAAAACGGTGAAAAGAACGATATTGAAACCGACGCGCTTATTCTTGCCGTCGGTCACTCCGCAAAAGATACGGTCGAAAGCCTTTTTAAAAGCGGAATAAAAATGATGCAAAAGCCTTTCTCCGTGGGTGCCAGAATTGAGCATCCGAGAGAATTTATTGACAGGGCACAGTATGGCTCTTTTGCAGGTCACCCTGCGCTCGGTGCGGCAAGCTACAAGCTCTCCTGTCACCCCAAAGGCGGCAGAGGCGCATATACCTTTTGTATGTGCCCCGGCGGTACGGTTGTTGCCGCCGCAAGCGAAAAAAACACGGTTGTCGTCAACGGCATGAGCTGCCGCGCACGCGACGGCAAAAATTCAAACTCGGCGGTGCTTGTCGGCGTTGAGCCCGAGGATTTCGGCAGTGAGCATCCGCTCGCGGGCTTTGAGCTTCAGCACAAAATAGAGAAAAGAGCCTTTGATTTGGCAGGCAGAAATTATAAAGCTCCGGCACAGCTTGTGGGCGATTTTCTCAAAAATCAAAAATCTGTCACTCTCGGCAATATTGAGCCGAGCTGCCCTACGGGGGTAACCCTCGGAGATATAAGAGAAGTCCTGCCAAAGAAAGTCACCGACACAATGGCAGACGCGCTCGTTAAAATGGGCACACAGTTAAAGGGCTTTGATATGCCGGACGCTGTTTTGACCGCGCCCGAAACGCGCTCGTCGTCGCCTGTGCGGATACTCAGGGACGAATACTATCAAAGCGTATCTCTCAGGGGGCTTTTCCCTTGCGGAGAGGGCGCAGGCTATGCCGGCGGAATCGTATCCTCCGCCGTTGACGGCATACGCTGTGCAAACGCCGTTTTGAGCGGCGAATATATGAGCTGGTTTAAAAACGAATAAAATTTTACGATAAAGTCTTTGCTTTATTGACATTTTAAATCGGCAGTGATACTATAGTTTTACCTAAAAACAATTTAAGGGGATGACACATATGGCAAAGCGCATTATTGCCACATTATCCGCATTGATTTTAGTTTTCGGCCTTTGCTCGTGTACCAAAACAGATAAACAAAAACCTGTTCCGGATAAGAGCTTGGCTTCAAACAGCTCGCAGAGCACTTCCGAAACAGAAAAAACCTCTGCATCCGAAGAAAGCAGTTCTTCAGAAACCGAAACAACCGAAGAAAGCACTGCGGCTACGACTACGACTGCAACTACGGTCAAGAAATCGGCCACCGCAACCAAGAAGCCGGCCACCGCAACCAAGAAGCCGGTCACAACAACCAAAAAGTCTGTCACAACAACCAAAAAACCGGTTGCAACAACCGAGAAGCCGAGCGGCTCCTCCCTGCCTGCACTGGTCAATGATTCATCATTTTTAAACAGCGCAAAATCGGCAATCAATGCCGAGCGCCGCAAAGCAGGCGTCTCTGAAATGAGCATAGATTACACCATGTGTAAGCTTGCGGGAGTAAGAGCAAAAGAGATCTCCAAAAATCCGTCTCACACAAGACCCGACGGCAGAAAATATAATACAATTTATGCCGATTACGGCGTAACAAAGCCGAAAGCAACAGGCGAAAACATTGCCTGGGCAACCAGGTTTGACAGTGCGCGGGACATAGTAAATTACTGGATGGAGTCAACCCTGGGACACCGTGAGGTTATGCTCAACGGCAAATATAAACGCTTCGGCATAGCCATGATAAGATCCGGCGGAAAAGATTATGCCGTATTGATGCTTGCAAACTGAAATAACGATACAAAAAGCTCGGGCTCATTAAGTGAACCCGAGTTTTTTATTTGTCTTTATCATCGTCATTATCGTCGCGAAAAAGCTTCGCGGCTTTTTTTATATTAAAAGCTATCGCAACCCCTGCAATCACTACCGCAGCTGCGGCAATAACAAACAGCAAAACAATCGCTTTCTCCTGCGTAAGCTCTCCCATAATCACACCTTTGCAAACTGGCTGTTATAAAGCTCGTAATAAAATCCGCCTTTTTTGAGCAGTTCCTCATGCGTTCCCTGCTCAATTATTTTGCCGGCTTTCATAACAAGTATCACGTCCGCCTCTTTGATTGTGGAGAGTCGGTGCGCCACTATAAAGCTCGTTCTGCCCTTCATCATTTTTTGGAAAGTTTTTTGTATTCTTATCTCGGTTCTTGTATCTATTGAAGATGTCGCCTCGTCAAGAATGAGCATGGGCGGCAGTGAAAGTATAACCCTCGTTATGCACAAAAGCTGTTTCTGACCCTGCGAAAGATTGCCGCCGTCCTCGCCGATAACGGTGTCGTAGCCGTCGGGCATTCTTTTTATAAAGCTGTGCGCGTGCGTAAGCTTTGCCGCTTCGATTATTTCTTCTTCCGTAGCGTCCGGCTTGCCGTAAGAAATATTTTCTTTTATCGTGCCGTGCTTGAGCCATGTTTCCTGAAGAACCATGCCGTAATTTCTGCGAAGGCTCTCGCGCGTTATGTCTCTTATATCCTCACCGCTGACCTTGATGCAGCCGCTGTCCGCATCATAAAAGCGCATTAAGAGATTGATAACCGTGCTCTTGCCGCAGCCCGTCGGTCCTACTATCGCAACGCGCTGACCCTCTTTGACGTGGAGGTTCAAGTTCTTAATAAGCTCTTTATTCTTGTCATAAGAGAAGCAGACGTTTTCAAGCGAAACATTGCCGTCCGCAGTGCCGAGGTCTTTGTTGCTCTCATCCGAAATCTGCTCTTTTTCGTCCACAAGCTCAAAAACTCTCGCGGCGCAAGCCAAGGCATTCTGAAGCTCGGTGACAACGCCCGATATTTCGTTAAACGGCTTTGTATATTGGTTTGCATAGCTCAAAAGGCAGGCAAGCTGACCGACCGTGACCGCGCCGAATACCGAGCCGCTTTTGAGCACCGCAATACCGCCGAATATTGCAACGCAGGCATAAACCATGCTGTTGACAAATCTTGTTGTCGGGTTTGTGAGCGAAGAGAAAAATGTGGCTTTGAGGCTGTATTTTGCAAGGCGGCCGTTTATCTCTTCAAACCTGTTATAAGATTTTTGCTCATAGCCGAATATTTTAACGGTCTTTTGGCTGCCGACCATTTCGTTTACAAGACTTGTGAGCTCTCCCCTTGTGACCGATTGCTTTTTAAACATTGTATATGTCTTTTTTGCTATGAAAGAAGCGATAAAAAGACTGAGCGGAGTAACGCACACAACAGCTATTGTGACGCTGACATTTATTGAGAGCATAAAGCCGAGAGTGCCGATTATTGTGAGAATACCCGTAAAAAACTGAGTAAAGCCCATGAGAAGTCCGTCGGAGAACTGGTCAATATCGTTCACTATTCTGCTGACTATATCGCCGTGTGCGTGCGAGTCTGCATACGCAACGTCAAAATTCTGCATTTTTTTAAACGCGGTTGTTCTTATATCGTTGACAACGCGGTAGGTTATTTTGTTGTTGCAAACATTCATCAGCCATTGCGCGAGCGCTGTTGCCGCTATAACAGACACAAACTTTATTGCCGTTCTAAACAGCTCGTCAAAATCAACATTGCCCTTTGAGACAATCAAGTCTATTCCTTTGCCCGAGAGTATCGGCGCATAAAGTGTGAGCGCAACACCGGCCGCCGCAAGCAAAAGAGAAAGAATAACAAAAAGCAAATATTTTTTAATGTATTTTAAAACTCTTCTTATCGTGCTTTTTTTATTCATTTGCTCCGCCCTCCTCTTGTGAAAGCTGAGAAACGCATATCTCTTTATAAACCTCGCACGTCTCATAAAGCTCTTTGTGCGTTCCGACCCCGGCAAGTCTGCCGTCGTCCATAACAAATATGACATCCGAATTTTCAACACTCGAAACTCTTTGTGAAACAATAAACACCGTGCTGCCGCCGAGCGACTCTTTAAGAGCTTTTCTAAGTCTTGCGTCAGTTGCAAAATCAAGCGCGGAGGTGCTGTCGTCCAAAATTAAAATATCCGCCTTTTTAACAAGCGCCCTCGCAATGCTTATTCTCTGCCTTTGACCGCCTGAGAGGTTTTTGCCGTCCTGCTCCACCTCAAAATCAAGCCCTTCGCCCTTTGCCTCTATTATGTCATAGCCCTGTGCAAGGCGCATTGCCTCAAGCATTTCTTCATCGCTCGCGTTTTCGTTGCCCCAAAGGAGGTTGCCGCGAAGCGTATCTTTAAACAGCGCAACCTTTTGCGGTACAACCGCCACAAGGTCAATAAGCTCCTGCTGTGAATACTCTTTTATATTTCTGCCGAAAAGCTCTATTTCGCCGTCTGTGCAGTCATAAAGGCGCGGTATGAGATTTATAAGCGTTGACTTGCCCGAGCCTGTTGAGCCGATTATGCCGACGGTCTGACCGCGCTTGACGGAGAAAGAAACGCTCTCGAGCGACGGCTCTTTTGAGCCGCTGTATTTAAACTCAACATTTTTAAATTCAACCGCTGTGCTCTCGTCCTTTTTGCCGCTCTCTTTACCGTATTCCATATCGGACTCAACCTCCATAACAGAGGCGATTCTGTTGGCGCAGGCAAGAGCCTTGTTTGTTGTAACCACAAGGTTAGACAGCTTAATAAGCTCAACGAGAATTTGCGACATATAGTTCACGAGCGCAACCACAAGCCCCTGTGTAAGAGTGCCGACATAAACCTCCTTGCCGCCTATCCAAATAATCGCAATAATGGCAAGATTGAGCATAACATAAGTCACGGGGTTTAAAAGCGCCGAAATTCTGCCGACAAAAATCTGAAGCCTTGTCAGCTCGCCGCAGGAATCGTCAAAATCTTTAATCTCTTGCTTTTGGCGGTTAAACGCGCGTATGACCCTGACGCCGGAGAGATTCTCTCTCGTCATCAGCGTAATTTTATCAAGCTTTGCCTGAACTTTTTTATAAACGGGCACGCTCGCGAACATAACGCCGAAAACGACCGCAAACAAAAGCGGAATCGCAACAACAAAAACGAGCGCGGCTTTGACGTCTATTGTGAACGCCATTATCATAGAGCCGAAAACAATAAACGGTGAGCGCAAAAAGAGCCTGAGTGCCATATTGACGCCTGTTTGAAGCTGGTTAACATCGTTTGTTATGCGCGTAATAAGAGTTGACGTACCGATAGAGTCAATCTCTTTGAATGAGAGCGAGTTAATATGTGAAAAGAGGGAGTTTCTAAGCTCCGTGCCAAAGCCTATTGCCGCCTTTGCCGCAAAATACTGCGCGGTGACAGAGCTTATAAGCCCGACTATGCCGAGAGCCAAAAGCGCAAAGCCCATTTTATAAATATAGGGCTTGTCCCCGTTTGCAATGCCGACGTCTATTATTTGTGTGATTACGAGCGGAACAATAAGCTCCAGCCCTGCCTCAAGCATTTTGAAAAGAGGGGCAAGTATGCTCTCTTTAACATAATTTTTGAGGTATTTCATTAAACGAAGCATTTTAAACCTCCAAAGTTTATCCGAGTATTCCGAGATGCTCAAGCAATATTTTTGTGCCGATGAGTATAAGCGCAATTCCGCCGGCTATCTCTGCTTTTTGCTTATATTTTGTGCCGAATACATTACCTATTTTAACGCCTGCGGCAGAAATTATAAATGTCACCGCGCCTATAATGCCGCAGGAAATAAAAACATTCACCTGCAAAAAGGCAAAGGTGATACCGACTGCGAGTGCGTCTATGCTCGTTGCGACCGCAAGCGGCAGCATGGTTTTAAATGAGAACGAATCGTTCACATTCTCGTCTTTTGAGAAAGACTCCCTTATCATATTCGCACCTATGAGCAGAAGCAGACCGAAAGCAATCCAGTGGTCTATATTTGTAATGAGCGACTCAAACTGTTTGCCCAAAAAATAGCCGACTGCCGGCATGAGCATCTGAAAGCCGCCGAAATAAAGGCCGGTTATAACAGAATATTTGGGCTTCATTCTATAAACGGACAAGCCCTTGCAGATTGAGACCGCAAAAGCATCCATCGCAAGACCCAGAGCCAACACCAAAATTTCAATTACAGACATAAAAAATGCCCCCTTTGCCATAATGCGGCAACAGAGGACCATAAAAAAGACCCACCTGCCACCGGACAGATAAGTCTCGTCAATTAAGCGTAACCGCCCAAGGCAAAGCCATGGATAGCTCCAAGTATGTTGACCTTGCCGCGCCAAGCGCCGACTACTCCCTTACTGCACAGATTTTAACATACTTATTATTCTTTGTCAACAAATATGACGGTATCTTTTTCCTGCTCCGCGGCATTTGACACATACCGATTTTCTGTGATAAAATATAATCTGTAATTTTTTGAAAACGGGCGAATTTGATGAAAAAAATTATTTCGATATTTTTGGTAATTGTTATGACTTTCGGCATTTTTTCGGTCTGCGCCTCGGCGGTTTATTACCGTGACGACTTTCCGAATACTCACAAAAACACGGGGCAAAATCTTGCAGACCTCATTGCCGTTGCAAAAACGCAGATAGGCTATACGGAGCTCAGCACCAAAACGGGCAAGCCCCTCTCCCCCGGTCAAGACGGCGGCTACACCAAATACGGCGCATGGTTCGGTGCGCCGACCGTGGCGTGGTGTGCATATTTTGTCGCTTGGTGCTCAAATCAGGCGGGCATAAGCACCTCGGTCATTCCGCGAATAGGCAACTGCGCCAATATGGTCAGATGGTACACTCAGCGAGGCAAATATTTCTCTTCCAAAAACTTCACTCCCCGAACAGGCGATTTGATTTTTTACAACTGGTCGGGCGGTGCAACGGCAAAGCACATAGGCATTGTTACAGGCGTCTCGTCAGATTACATCTATACGGTTGAGGGCAACACGGGTGCCGGCAACGGATACCGCGCAGAGGCAAAAGCAAGAAAGCGCTACGCATCTTACATCATCGGATATGCAAGACCTGTCTATAACGACGCGAGCACCTATGTCGGTTCATATTCTTTTGCTTCATATGCCGCCTCAAAATACAAAACATATTCAAAGGGCGGCACGGCAGTTGCGGCAGGCGCATATACAAAGACCTCACAGCTTGCGGTTGTTACGGGCACTGCGGCGGATATTAGCGCAAACGGTGCGGTGCTGATAGGCAGAGTTGACAACTCATCTTCTCATTCTGTTTCTTCTGCCGGATTTTATTTCGGATCGGATAAAAACAACTTAAAAAGGCACAAAATTTCCTCCGGCGGAAAAGGATTGATTTCGCTCAAAGGCGACACATCAAAGTTCTTTGGCTCGCTCACGGCAAACACAACATATTACTACTGCTCATACGCAATTATAAAGGGTCAGACCTACAAAGGTCCTGTTTATAACTTCACAACCGCAGACGACAGACCACAGCTCTTGGTTTTGAGTGCAACCGACATAAGCATCGCAGAGGGTGAAACCTATGATGTTTTCTCTGCCCTTTTGCCGCTTGATTCACGCGACGATGGCATAAATTGGCAGAGCGACAACGAGCTTGTAGCCGCTGCCGACTCCGGCACGGTTAAGGGACTTTCGGTTGGCAGAACAGATATAACCGCAAGTTCCGTCTACGGTGATGTTTCCGCAGTGTGTGCGGTAACGGTCACTCTGCCCGAGGTTCAAAACATCAATGCTCAAAACATATCCGAAACCGAAGTCAAAATCACATGGGATAAAAACACTTCATCAGAATGTTGCGGATACGAAATATACAAGAGCGATTCGCCTGACGGCGAATACACAAAAATCGGCGAAACAGGCAGCGGCACCATAAGCTTTGCCGACAAAGAGCTTTTGCCGAATGAAAGACGATATTACAAAATAAAAAGCATCGGCATATCTTCGGAATTTGACAGCGACCTCAGCGAAAAAGCGAGAATAAAAGCCGTTTTGCCGTCGCCGCAAAATCTCTCTGCCGTGCAGGACGGTTTAGAGATAAATTTAAGCTGGTCAAAAACAGAAAATGCAGAAAGCTATAACATCTACAGAAGCACCGTGCCCGACGGCGGCTACACCGTAATCGGCACAACCGCATTCTCTTTGCATTTGCTTCAATGATCTGTCTGTTTGCCGGACTGTATCCCGGATCCATTACCAGAAATACCACTTCAAAATTAAATTTGTTGTGGCGTTTTAATTCCTGGAAAAGTTTTGCCATCAGCATGGAATCTTTTCCACCAGAGATACAGACTGCTATCTTGTCGCCCTCTTTTACCAGCTCGTACTCACGTACTGCACGAGTAAAACGACACCAGATGGTTTTCCGGAACTTTTTACGGATGCTCTGCTCTATTTCAACATACTTCGGAGTTTCTTCCTCTTTTTTAGCTTCTTCTT
>OQVT01001498.1_pt1 | contig 14755 bp, 10 predicted proteins | sample 1691561 | NCBI WGS metagenome assembly OQVT01 (sample SAMN03418260, study PRJEB22391) | human gut metagenome | biome: human-gut; feature: organic feature; material: feces | host: Homo sapiens | place: Tanzania | collected 2013-01 | reverse complement strand
CTGCGGAGCAGTTATTCGGTTATGAGCAAGTAGCGAAGCGGATTGCGAATATCCGTTTTGACTGGCTGGAACGTGTTTGAAATAATGATACCATACACTTGCCTGCGGAGTTGATTGCACAGGCCTAAAAGTTTCGGTGTGGTGCTCTGCACCTGTATTTTTAAACCTGAACATTCTCATTTAAGTGCTATCAACCGCCAATGCAGAAGTTTCGGGAGTTGAAACGTTCTTCCATTCTCATTTAAGTGCGGCGAAAAGCGAATTCCCAGAGTTTCACGGCTGTGGCCTTAAAGAAATCGTTTTCAGAACGAAATATATACAAGTACATTGTTTTCGAAGCACCTATACCATATACTGTCTGCAAATCCGGGTGTGCAGAGCTAAAAGTCTCAGCGTAATCCACTACGCCTGCGTTTCCAGACCTGTCCACTCGAATCCATATCCTGCGTGAATGGTATAGTTATTTGTGAAACGTTGTACAAGAGCGTAGCCAAAAAGGTTTTTCGTGAGCCGCGAGTCCCAGTTTGTGGGGGATTCTGTCCGAACAAGGGACGGCTTGAGTGGGCTACGGCAAACGAATGAGGGCAAATACACCGCAAAGTGGACTTGTAGATTGCGAAAATGATTTTTCAGACACGTTCTGGCGCAACAACTCCTTCTGTCGAGGTATAAAACCTTCCATATACATTATAAGTGAAGTCAAAATAGATATAAATAGCTACCTTTTCTTTCAAAAAGACTGTTTTTCTCTTCAGATGTCTCATCAGTAAGAGACGTAAGCTGCAAAACATTCTGTTTCTTTACACTTCCATTTAAATTCCTTCTGTTTTTTTGTTCAACTATGTTCCCTTTCACTTTTTTCTCCCCGTTTTACTTCCTCTCTCATTATTTTTTCTTTTCTCTTCTGTTTCGCCCTTTCATACTCTTCTTCCACACTCTCTTTTCATTTTCGCTGTTTTTACCTCTTTCTTCCCCTTTTCTCTTTTTTATCCTTTCCTCTTTTTCTCCTGTTTTCTTACAGTTCCCCTCTCTTCCCTTTTCTTAATCCCTCCCTCTATTTTCATCCCTTACTTATGTCATTCTTTCAAGCTCGTTTTTCACGTTTCACGTCTCTCAAAATGTTTCACGTGAAACATCGTTTTTCACGTTTTTCATCCCGTGCTCGCCATAAAGAATTCCTTTTCATTCTCTCTTTCCCTAAAACACATTCTTTTTTCATCCTGCTTATTTTTAAAATAATCGTATTTTTCGTTCTATTTTCCCATTTTTCATGATTTTTATATTTTCCTTTATTTCCGCATGTTTCACGTGATTTTTCGCCTCTGCCTTCTTCTTTTTATTAAATTATTAAATGTATTTTTTATACTTTTATATAAATTGAACTTTTACATTCGTTTTTCCGGATTTTCCGAATCGTTTACTAAACGCATTTTAATCCCCATTTTCCAAGAATTTTCGCCAGTTTAGCAGCGTTTTCTCCAGCTCTGTTGTTTTTCTTTTTTCGTGATGTCATTTTATCGTTTTTCCTTCGTTTTTTATAGTTATGTAAACCGAATTGAAACGCTTTTTTTTCTTTTAGTTGACATAATATCGTTTACTCGAAATTGTTTATACTTTTTGTTAAATTGCGTCTTGTTTTCGTCTCTTTTTCTTCTTTTTCCCTTAATTTTTGCATTGTATCTTTCCCCTTTTTCGCTTATAATAAGCTCAACACAACATTTCGAACCAACTTCTCCCCCTGGGGAGCCCCTGAAAGGAGCTTTATTATCCTATGAAACACAGCAAAAGACTGGTCACTTTAAGTGTCCTCACCACGATGTCCGGTGCAGCGATTTACTTTTTAAATAAGACACTCGATACCGCCGCCGTACGGAAAAACCTGCTCGCATCGGCTGAAAAAGAGATCTTTTCCTGGCAGTTCGGCGATATTTTTTACACAAAAAAAGGCACCGGAACCCCGATGCTCTTACTTCATGACTTACATTGTGCCTCCAGCGGCCGCGAATGGCAGTATATTGAGGATGCTCTCGCAAAGGATCACACCGTCTACACACTCGATCTTCTCGGCTGCGGCCGTTCCGACAAGCCGGCGATCACGTACACGAACTTTTTATACGTACAGCTCATCGTCACCTTCATCAAGCAGGTCATCGGATGTCCAACCGACGTAATTGCATCCGGTTTATCCGGTTCTTTCGTCGTAACCGCCTGCAATACAGCCCCGAAATGCTTCGGCCGAATCATGATGATCAACCCGACCGACCTTGCCAAGCTCAACAAAATTCCGGATAAACGCAGCCGCTTCCTGAAACGCATGATTGAGCTCCCGCTTGTCGGCACGCTGCTGTACCACACGCTCACCGGCCGCTCCAACATCGAGCTTTTATTCACCGAGAGCTATTATCACAACCCATTTCACCGCTCACCGGAGGACGTAGACGCCTTCTACGAGTCCGCACACCTCCAGAACAGCGCCGGAAAGTACCTTTTTGCAAGCCTTGCGGGCAATTACGTGAACCTCAACATCGGCCACGCCTTAAAACACATCGACAACAGCATGTTCCTCATCGGCGGTGAGGAGGAACCGGGCATCGCAGAAACCTTTGCGCTGTACACGGCACTCAACACTTCCATCGAAACGCAGATCCTGCCGAAAACAAAGCACATGCCACAGATGGAGGCCCCACAGGCCCTCTTAGAGCAGATCCAGATCTTTTTCGCCCCGGTACAATAACACCCCTTCTGCTCCCGGCCTCGAGCGAAAAAAATGAGACAAAAAAACGGAGAATTTACTGATATTTCCATGTCAGTAAATCCTCCGTTTTTCCATTTTTAACCCGGCTCACAGTCCATTTCCAACGCATCTTCCTCTGCGCCCGGATAATCCGTTGGCGGCGCTGTATACGTTTCCATTCCCTCTTTTATTTCATCCATCGTATAAATATTAATTCTCTCCTCCGGCGCTGCATCCGGGTCAAATTCCACCGTTTCTCCCAGTGCAAGCATCATTGGCTCATCCGCATTTCTTTTCTCATCTGCAATCTCATACGCGTTTACATATTCACCCGACGCAGTCTCTACATACTGTCCAAACCCGTCGCAAAGCCGGTAATAAAGCTCCTTTTCCGCATCTTTCTCCAGAAAATACAAGGATTTCTGCCCGATCACCGGATCAAGGTCGCAGAAGCTGATCTGTATATAGTTCTCCCGCCGTTCCTCCTCCGAATACTCCTTTTTCAGCTCCTCTGCGTTCCAGTACGTAATTCCCGCATCCTCCATGGACTGCAGATACTCTTCCACCGTAACTGCTCCGCCCAGCTTTCGAACCGTAATATGTTCTCCGGCTTCCATATCACCTTTCAAAACGTCATCCACCCGCAGTGAAATATCGGTTGCAATCTCAATTCCACCGGCAAAACAGCTATAATCCTCTACCGTTCCCAGAACAATGAGATCGCTTCCCTCTTTCTGCTCATAAAAGCCATTATAAAACCGATCCCACTCCTTCAACCCTCCGTACTGCATATTTACCTTTACCGGATCCAGATTTTCAAACCGCATTTTCTCCTCTGTTTCCGCCGTTTCTGCATTACCGCAGCCCACCAGCAGAATACACAATACTGTCAAACAAACCCTTTTCATCCTTTTCCCCCCCATCCACCGTCTTTGTTATACTCCCATTATACTTCTTCCGCTTTCATTTTCCCATAAAGAAACGGAAGATTTACTGATTTTTCACTCTCAGTAAATCCTCCGTTTTCAATTTTAACCAGCCTTTAATGACTCTTTATTCCGCCGAATCCGAAGAACTGTCATCCTCCGTCTTTGCCGCAAGCAGTTTCCCGTAATTTTCCACCATGGTCTTCACGTTATTTTTATTCACAAGAGACGGCACTCCGTCCTCATCTACCGTGTAATAGAAGCTCGAATCATACGGGCTGTAAGCGAATGTCAGGTCGCCGTCTGTCATATGGAAGACTGCGGTAAACTCGGCATCCTTGGCCTGTACGAGGCTCTCATCCTTCGTCTGCGCCTTCAGGCCAATGAGTGAAGAATAGAATGTGGTAAACGTTGATTTATCAATCGTTTCATCGCCGCAGGTGTAACTGATTTCCTGTGTTGTGGAATCGCTGTCGTCATCCTTTTTCTCTTCCACATGGCGTACATACGTCTTCGTCTCGCCGTTATACGTAATATCAAGACTCGTCAGATCCGATACATTTTCCATGCCGATATACATGTTCCAGAAATCAGATGCCTTCTTTCCGGTGAAGGTTTCAACGTTCGAAGCCGTCATCAGATGAACTTCATTCGAGCCGTCCAGCTTCACGTAATAAGAACCGCCGTCCTCATTTGCATTGCCGACATACAATACCAGATCTTTCTCCACCGTAACGGTTGTCGTTTCGGAAGAAGAGCTCGTTGCAGTACTGTCGCTCGATGCTGAATCTGTTGTGGAATCCGAAGAAGTATCTGCCGTTGTTGTATCGTCAGCCTCAACCTGCTGCTCTTCCGTGTAATGCACGCGGATCGTCGTCTTCGGCTGATCCAGTCCGTACTGGGAAAGATCCGATGCGTTGTACGTAACAAGATCTCCAAAGCTAAGAGATGCCACCGCACTTGTCATGGTGCCGATCGAATCCGCATCACCGCCATGTGCTGCTTCGTCTGCGTCCACAACCTGCCATTCATCCGTCTGGAGTGCCGAATCAGCGGCGCTTACTTCTTTTGTCAGCGTGTATCCGTTCTCGCCCTCCACCTGCAGCTTTGTAATGTTTTCCGCCGTCACAGATGGCATGGATTCCGTTGTCGCCCACTCCATCATATCGGACGGGAACATCGTTCCAAGCGATGTGCTTACCAGATAAACCTTACTCGTATCATCGTTCAGATAAATATAGTATCTGCTCGAGCTGTTCTTATCTCCGACATGAATCGTCGTTTTCTCGTCTCCCACAGTCACTACAACCTCCTGAGGCGGCGTCTCGAGCCCAAAATCGGCCATAGAATCGATTTCATCGCCTTCAACGACTCTTTCTGCTGTCATGCTGCTAAGAGAGCTTAAAACACTCGTTATCTTGCCCTCATCCAGGGGGAATCCATCCTCCTGGTCGTATGTCCAGATATCGGTATCATCGTCTCCTGCTGTTTTCGTAAAGGACACCGTCTCTCCGTTGATCTGGAACGAAAGCGCTGTTACATCATCTTTTGAAAAATCAACCACTTTTTCGGCGTCTGCACCAGAATCCGAACTGCTGCTGTCCGCATCGGCGGTGCTGTTTTTCTTCGTCAGCACCACCAGTACGGCAAGAAGCAGTACCAAAAGGATCAGGCAGGCCGCCATCTTTCCTTTTTTCTTCATCACTGTTTTCTCCTCTTCATCCAGATCATCACGCCAATCACAACAAGTACCAGCGGAATTCCCGCAATGGTAATAATAGACCAGGTGTTAACTGCTCCCTGTGTAAATACCAGGTTTGTATAGCTTGTGCTCTTGCTTGGAATAACAACGGTCTGCTCCACATCACACATGGAGGTCAGTGCAGTCGCTGCCAGCTTCGAGTTCGCACCGCTGATTGCCTGGTCAATCTGGCTGCTCAGCATCGATGCACTCGAGAAATAAATGATCTGTGTCTCTTTATCATCTACAGTCTCTGTGATGGAAACACCAAGGTCAAATGCGCCCGTCTCACTGTCCGCACTCTTCGACCAGGTGCTGTTCTCCGGGTCGTTCTCAATATAAGCGTCCTCAGTCGTGGTCAGCAGACTCTTGATCGTAATGGTATCACGATAAGAATCGAGCTTCTGAATTGCCTGTGCAACCGGCATCAGAATGTAATTACTCTTTACTTCGGTTGTAATGTCATCACTCTGAATGTTCGGCAGCAGATAATACGGCATCTGCGGATAATAATGCTGGGAATCGGTCTCCACAACAATTCCGCTGGAGCGTTTCACGCCGTAGTTCTCAAGTATGGAATCCAGATTCGGCATATCCGTTCCGGTATAGCTGGTGAACATCAGAAGTTTTCCGCCGTTTTCCAGGTAGGTAATGACTTTATTTGCCTCATCCTCGGAGAAATCGGTGGTCGGGGACATGATCACAAGCTCCTCGGCATCCTCCGGGATATCGTCTGTCATCAGGGCAAGATCACTGATTTCCACATTGTTTTTGTTAATGGCATCACTGAAGTTTGTAGAGAGATCACTCTCGGAAGCCTCGCCGTGGCCGGTTACCCAGTAAACCTTCGGGTTGTTTTCACTCGTCACATACGTGATGGCGCTGGTAATCTGACCCTCGCCGTCAAAGCCGGTTGTCTGTGTCTGATAGGTCTGATAGTTTGTGGAAGTCTCCCACATATCACTGTTGCTGACCACCTTGCTCTTATCGCCGCATACGACAATCACACTGTTTGCAGCTACCGTCTGATCGGTATACTGACTCGTAAATTTCGGATACAGATCCGGGTCTTTTGTCTCTACTTTGATATGGTCAGAAAGCTCATCGTAGTGCTCCAGCAGCTTCTCGATGGTGTCATCCTCACTGCCCTTCTGCACAATATAATACAGGGTAACGTCTTGATTGAGATCCTTTAATGCCGTTTTCGTCTCATCTGTAATGGAATACATTTTCTGCGTACTCAGGTCAATCTGTGTTTTGCTGGTCGGAATCTGCGCCACAATCAGGTTAATAACCACAATCACAGCCAGAACTATCACCGTCATAATTGAAGAATAAGAGCCCTGTTTCAGGTGCTTTTTCTGCTCCTCGCCGGTGAACACTTCCTTCAGATGTTCTTTGGAGAACGTCTTTTTCAGCTTTTCTTTGATGTTAAAATTCACTTTATGCTGTTTCTTTTCTTTCTTTTCGCTGCTCATCGTCTCCACCTCCTAATTCCAGCGTTTCTTCTGCAGGGACTGCATTGCAAGGAAAGTGCAGATTGCAATGACGGACAGGTAGTAAACAATACCACCGATGTCCAGAATACCGTTCACAAAGTTATCCATATGGCCTGCCATGTTGAATACACCGAGCAGATCCTGGATTTTACCCTCGAGAAGGGTGGATTTTATAAAATAAACTGCTGTCAGCGCACCCTCGCCGATCACAGCAATCACACCGGTAATGATCGGGTTTTTAATCATACTGCCGATCCAGAGGCATACCAGCGCAATGATGATAAAGAACGCAAAGAAGGAACTTCCTGCTCCCTCCGGGAAGAAATTTGCAATACCGCTCTCCACATAGCACAGGAACAGAATTACAAAGCCCACAACGGCCGCGATGACCTGGCTCTCCGTGATGGAGGAGACGAACACACCGACCGAAATATAGGCTGCTCCCAGCAGGAAATAGCCAAGAATCGAGGTGTAGGATACGGCGTAGGAAACGGTTCCGTGGGTTCCAAGAAGCAGCGGATACAGGCACATGATCAGCACCGGAATCACGTAAATGGTAAGAAGCGCCAGATATTTTCCAAGGATAATATCGGAAATTTTTACCGGTGCGGTAAGGAGCAGCTGATCCGTCTTATTTTTCTGCTCCTCTGACAGGACACGCATTGTCAGAACCGGTACTGCAATCAGCAGAATAAATGCGGAATTCTGCAGCGCGTATCCGATCTCCGGGTAACCCTGCTGCAGGTTGATGGCCGTAAAATACAGGCCGAACAGCGCCAGAGTAAACGCCATAAACAGATATCCGACCATGCTTGTCAGATAGCTTTTTAACTCTTTTTTATAAATCGCCGTCATTGTGCGTCTCCCTCCTCCTGTTTTGTTTCAGCGGCTGATTCCGCTGTATCTGTGCTTTTTTCTTCCGACACTTCCCCGACAGCCGTTTTGTCTGCTTCCGGTTCACATTCTTTTTCACGTTCTTTTTGCTTCAGCTGTTCTTTCTCTGCTTTTTTCAGCTTTCTTGCAGCCTTTCCGGAATCATCTGTCAGCTCCAGGAAGACGTCTTCCAGAGACATCGAGGAGGAAGTCAGCTCGAGGATCGGGCAGTTGGCCTTTGCCAGTGCATAGAACAGCTCCTCGCGGATATCCTTATCCTTTTCCGTGGTAATTTTTACCTTAATCTGCTCCTCATTCGGCGTATTTTCATATTGGATCTCTTTTGCATCGAGCGCATTAAGCGCCGGAACCAGCTGCTTTCTCGTTCCGTGAACGGTACATGTAACCGTGTTTGATCCAAGCATCAGTTTACTTAAGTTTTCCGGAGTATCGCTCGCAACAAGCTGTCCCTTTGCGATAATCATGACGTAATCGCAGACGGCGCTGACCTCGGAGAGGATGTGGGAACTTAAGATAACGGTATGTTTTTTACCCAGTGATTTGATCAGGTCGCGGATCTCAATGATCTGCTTGGGATCCAGGCCTACCGTCGGCTCATCGAGGATGATGATCGGCGGATAACCGAGCACTGCCTGTGCCAGTCCGACCCTCTGTCGGTATCCTTTCGACAGATTCTTGATCAGACGGTTCTGCATATCGGTGATCTTCACCAGATTCATGACCTCAAGAATCTGTTTCTTTCTCTGATCCTTTGGAATTTTCTTTAATTCCGCCACGAATTTCAGATATTCCAGAACGGTCATGTCCGTGTAGACCGGCGGCAGCTCCGGCAGATAGCCGATGCATTTTTTTGCCTCCTCCGGCTCCTCCAGGATGTTGTGCCCGTTGATCAGCACTTCGCCCTCCGTAGATGCCAGATAGCCGGTGATGATGTTCATGGTCGTTGATTTTCCGGCACCGTTTGGGCCAAGGAAACCATAGATCTGGCCTTCTTCTACGGTAAAACTCAGGTTGTTGACAGCTACGTGATCGCCATAGCGTTTCACCAGGTTTTTAACCTCTATCAATGTTCCTTCCTCCTTGTTTCTTAAAGCAGTCCCGGCATAAAGCGTGTTTCAAAAATCATTTCCGCAATCTGCGATTTTCACTTTGCGGCAAAAGAGCCGGACATGCTCTCATTTTCTAAAGACACTTTATTTTATTCTGGAAATGTGATAATTTGCTGGAAAATTTGTGAAAAAACAGTGAAGGCACACAGTTATTGTTCTCTTCGCATGGAAACGCCTGCGGTTTCCTTGTGTAAGAGCGTGACTGAAAAAGGCTTTTCGCAAGTTACGAGTCCCGGTTTGTGGAAGATTTTGTCCGAATAGGGGCGGCTTAAGCCCGCTGCGGCAACCGAATGAGGGCTGCGAATGTTACAGCTCGCCGGGCCCCAGTGAACGGCAGCGAATCGAGATGGGACTCTGCATAGCTGCCAAAATTTTATTTATTTTATACAGAGAATCATGTATACTATGAGGTATCGCAGACGGGCATCCCGTCAGCTTTGCTCCGCCGCGAAAAATTACGCCGGACTTTTCTTTTTCTGTCCGGGACTGGAGATTTTATGAATAAAAAAGACTATTACTGGGCCAAGTATATGCTGATTTTCGGCTTTTTCTGCATCTGCTTCGGCACTTCCATTTTCCTGAAAACCGAACACGCCCCCGACGAAGCGATGCGGATGCTGATTCCGGAATACATCGTCTCACACCACGCACTGCCGAACGGCATGGAGGAAGCGGTGCGCCATCCGCTGTGGGGCTTTTCCTACGCGCTGTATCCGTATCTGACTGCGATCATCAGCTCCGTGTTTATGGCCATTACATCGCTGTTTACGAAAAGTGCAGCGGCTCTTTTAACTGCCGCCCGCCTCACCAGCGTTCTTTCCGGCACCGGCACACTGATCGTTGTCTTTCTGATCGGTGAGGAACTCTTTGAACGCCGCGAATCGGCACTGCTTGGCGGCATTTTCGTCGGCTTCCTGCCGCAATTCGTGTTTCTCTCCTGCTACGTGAACAACGATTCGTTTGCCGTTTTCACGGTCGCGCTGATTATCTATTTCTGGATCCGCGGCATGAAAAGCGCGTTTTGCCAAAAAGACTGCATCGGCCTTGGAGCAGGCTGCGGACTCTGCGCGCTGTCGTACTACAACGCCTACGCGTATCTGCTCGGCAGCATTCTTCTGTTCTTCGCGCTGATGATACATTTCAGGAAACCGGCAAAGGAGCTCTTCGCCAAAGCTCTTCTGGTCTTTGCCATTGCCTTCCTGATCGGCGGCTGGTTCTTCATCCGCAATGCCGTGATCCACGACGGAGACCTGCTCGGCATGCGCACCACAAAGGAATCCGCATCGCTGTATGCCACTGAGGAGTACAAACCGGAAAACCGGCAGACACCGGCATCCGAAGGCTGGAGCTTTAAGCAGACGTATTTACAGACCCCGGAGGGCCGCACCTCCAACTGGCTGTTCTCCACCGTCAGCAGCTTCATCGGTTCCTTCTCCTACATGACCGTCCATCTTCCGATGGTGTTTTACCTGCTGTACGGTGTGCTGATGGCGTTCGGATTCCTGCTATTTCTGTTTCTTGCCATGATCCCGCACTGGCTCCACAAAAAGCCGCAGCTTCTCCTCTTCGTGATGCTGCTCCTCGCCTGCCTGATCACGCTGTTCATGGACATGTACAACACGTATTTCAGCGATTACCAGTCGCAGGGCCGCTACCTGATGCCCGCGCTTGTCCCGCTGATGGTCTGGATCGATGACGGCTATTCTTCACTCACTGCAAAACTTCCCGGTGAGTGGAAACGCGCCTCCTGCCATCTGACACTCCTGCCGGGAGCAGTCTGGCTTGTACTGTTTCTCATCAGCTACATCGGATTTTTGATTCCGGGCTGTTGTGTATAAAAAATCTGTAACGCAGTAATTCACGTTCTGCAGTGCTGAATTTTTGGCATTATTTTCTGAAATTTCTATAAGAAACAGGGGGCTGTCCCGACAGCCCCCATCTCAGTTTTCTATTCCTTTTTCATCAATGGTAAAATCTATTCTCTTCCCGGCTTTTTTATTTCTGATACTGACTGTAATATTTCCGGATTGTATTGAGAATTGCCTCGTCTGCTTCTTTTGACACCTGACCGAACGGTGCCCGGCAGGGTCCCAGAGGCTGTCCGATCAGGTTTGCTGCCCGTTTTACAATGGAATTAGGGTTTCCATATTTAAAACAGGCTCGAATTGGAGCAATGGATGACTGCGCTTTTTTTGCAGCCTCCATATCTCCGGACAGATAATTCTGATAAATGCTGACCATAATCTCCGGCAAAATATTGGCAATGGCTGTGATTCCTCCTTTGCCTCCTGCCAGCAATGTCCAAAGGATCAAAGCATCATTTCCGGATAATACAGAAAAAGTCTTTGGATCTGTCGCATCCAGATATTGGAGAATATTTGTAAAGTTCCCGCTGGAATCCTTTACGCCTTTGATATTACTATAATTTGCTGCCAGCTTTCCAACGGTAGCCGGAGCAATAGACACACCGGTCCGTGCCGGAATATTATATAAAACAACAGGCGTATCCACAGATTCAGCAAGAGCCGCATAGTGACTGTAAAGTTCATCCTGATTCAGGGCTGCAAAGTATGGGCTGATCACGGACAAAACATCTACCCCTATCTCCCGGGCACGTTTTGAAAGTGCAATGGTATCTTTCGTACTGATGCATCCTGTACCTGCATAGACTGGAACACGACCTTTCACTTCATCCACAAAGATCTCCATTACTCTTATCTTTTCATCCGCATCAAGGATATAAAATTCTCCATTTGTTCCCAGACAAAATACTGCATCAACTCCGGCAGCGATCTGGCGGTTGATCTGCCTTCTCATCTCCGCTTCATTAATACTGCCATCCTCATGCATGGGTGTCTCCATCGCAGCTACGATTCCTTTTATCTCTGCCATTTCTATTCTCCTGTCTTTTCATCCTTCAGCCATTTCTTCGGCTTTTTCAATACCTGTTTTGCAATCTCCACCAGGGTTGCTTCCTCGCCAAATCCCCCTGACTTTGAAATCACCTGCAGTTGTTTTCCGTTCCAGTCCAGTTTCGACAATACAACGCCTTTTTCCAGTTCGCCCACTGGAGAAATCTGGTTTATACCAATCTCCTCCATAAAACCCATAAGCGTATCACCGCCGGTCATCAGTACCGTCATATTCACTTTATGTTTCCATAAATAACAAACAATCTTTCCATGACTTGCGCAGACGGAAAAACGGATCTGATTTTCATCCATTCCTCTGCGTTTTGCATAATCCATTGTATTTTCCTGCCCGTCAATATCAAAAGAATCGACTTCCACGCATTGTTCCTTTTTACAGGTATCTGCCAGTCTGTCCAGAAATTTCTTCCCTTCTGTTGTCTTATAATATTCAGGGCAAAGTTTCTGAACCGGAGAGAGGGTGCTTCGGTAGAACCCTTTTTTCTGTGCATATAAAATCTGCTCTTTCGTAATAGAGTTCAAGCTCCCACAGGATACAAAAAGACAATCCGTTTTATCTAACTTATCATGATGACTTCCTGTAAGTCCCAGCACTTCTGGAAGAAAGGACGCAAATCCAGCGCAGCCCGCCAAAAATGTCAGACAATGTTTTTCCTGCAGCTCGCGAACTCTTTTTCGAATATCCTCATCCGTAACTGCATCGAAAACCAGAATCTCTTTTTCTTCCTTCCTGCCATCTGGAATCTCTTTTTCTGTAGAAATCAGGCGAACTTTTTTATCTGTCTGCCTTCTCAGTATTTCCGGAATAAAGGAGCATCTCATGGGATCAAAGGGATCCTCTCCAAAACTGCTTTCTTCCAATTTTACCCCGTCTATATACTGGATTCCGCTCTGAGTCGTCCGATAAAGTGCCGGAAACGCAGGGATGAAAAACAGTTGGTTTACTTCTGCTCCGTCCAGAACTGCAGCTAACTCGCTTCCTACATTTCCACGAAGTGCGGAGTCTGTCTTTTTATATATTGTTTTTACTCCTGCTTCCAGCGCCTGACGAACCAATGTCAGAACTGTAGTGTACGCTTCTTTGGAAGTCATTCGTCTGGTCTCTGCATCTACTACAAGCACTTCCGCTGACATGCTGACAGTTGCTTCCGTCACAGACTTTCCGGTAAAAACCAGCGTCTCAATTCCTTTATTTACAAACTGTACAGCGGTATCCAACGCTCCTGTAAAATCATCCGCGATTATCAACAACTTCACCATAGGCTGCCTCCGCTTATTTCTCGCTTCTTTTCATCTTTGTTTTTGCCATTGCGACTGCATAATCAATCGCATTTACAAGACTCAGCTCATTGGATTCTCCCGTACCCGCCAGATCAAATCCTGTACCGTGATCCACAGAAGTTCTTATAATCGGAATTCCAAGCGTAATATTCACTCCGGCCACAGCTTCCCAGTGCTGTTCTTTCTGATTATAAACAAACCCTTTTACTTTCAGAGGAATATGTCCCTGATCATGATACATTGCCACAACAATATCATACCAGCCGCCCAGAGCTTTGGAAAAGATCGTATCCGGCGGAGTCGGCTTTTTTTCCGGAATACAGATTCCTTCCGCCATAGCCGCATCAATGGCCGGCTGAATTTCATCAATCTCTTCTCTTCCAAAAAGTCCGTTTTCTCCGCAATGCGGATTCAGACCTGCTACTCCGATCTTCGGATTCTCAATCCCAAGACTCTTACAGCCTTCCGCTGCAATCCGGATAACCTCCAGAACCCGTTCCTTTTTCACCCGGTCACATGCCTCCCGAAGAGATACATGAGTCGATACATGAACCACTCTCAGATTTTCATGAGCTAACATCATAGTATATTGGGGTGTGTTGGTATAATGTGCATAAATCTCCGTATGACCCGAAAAATGATGTCCGGCCTGATTCATAGCCTCCTTATTCAAAGCATTCGTTACTGTGGCATCCACTTCTCCAGCCATAGCTAATTCGATCACCTTTTTTACATACTGAAAGGCTGCATCTCCACACATGGAAGAAACCTTACCAAATTCATGTTTACTCATATCCAGAAGTTTCAGATCAAACACATCGATGGTCCCGTACTGAAACAAAGCTTCTTCCACTGTACTTACCGGATGGATCTGAATTTTTCCTTCATATCCTATGATCTTTACTGCCTTTTCCAGACAGGCGGCGTCCCCGACAATAAGCGGAGAACATTTTTCATAAGTCTCTTTTTCTGCCAGTGCTTTGACTGAGAGTTCCGGTCCGTTTCCCGCCGGATCTCCCATTGTAATTCCTAAAATCGGCCTTTTATTCATTTTTCACCTCCATCACAATACTTTTTTATAAATTTCTCGAATATCGTCTTTACTCAGTTCCTGTTTGTTATTCACCAAAAGCCGTGTCTGCTGACTGCCTGCCTCCACCAGAAAATCAAGATCTTCTGCTGTAATTCCAAACTGACTTAAATCAGTGGGAATATTGGTAGTCTTCACAATCTCTGCGATTTTCTGAATGATATAACAGGATTTTTCTCCCACACTTTTTCCGGAAAGTTCCGGATATACCTCATCACACAGTTCTGCCAATTCTGTCTCACAGGCGCTCCTGTTAAAGTCCATCACATGTGCAAACAGAATTGCATTAGAAACACCATGGGGAATATGATACTTTCCGCCAAGGGGATAGGATAACGCATGTACTGCGGTTGTTCCACTTCCGGTGATTGCAATTCCGCCATAATAAGCGCCAAGAAGCATTTTATTTTTTGCTTCCATATCATCCGGATTTTCATAGGCAGCCTGAATATTTCGGAAAAGCAGTTTTGCTCCCGCAAGAGCATAGGTATTGCTGAGAGGAGTTGCCTTTTTGGAAGTATAACACTCTACTACATGAGCCAGAGCATCAA
>OQVT01001497.1_pt1 | contig 14757 bp, 14 predicted proteins | sample 1691561 | NCBI WGS metagenome assembly OQVT01 (sample SAMN03418260, study PRJEB22391) | human gut metagenome | biome: human-gut; feature: organic feature; material: feces | host: Homo sapiens | place: Tanzania | collected 2013-01 | reverse complement strand
GAGAGAGAGAGAGGGGGGGGGGCGAGTACAATGAGTAAATCATACGACCTCTCCACTTCAACAAAGTGGGCTAATCTCGCTGATGGGGAACATACTATCAAGCTGCGTGCTAAGGGCGCTGGTTATGGTACTTCAAGTTTCAGCAATAGTGTGACGGTGACGAAAGGTAATGCGATGCCTGCAAAAGGTGACCTCATTACTATTGAGTCGAAACAGTATAGAGTGTTGAAGGTGAATGGCTCTGTTGCTGAAGTGTTGGCGATGTATGATGCGAGTAGTTCGCAAAAGTTCGGATCAAATAATACGTATGAAGGTAGTGCATTGGATACGTATTGTAATAGTACTTTTTATGGTACGTTGTCGAGTGCTATGAAGACGGCTATTGTGGAAAAGACATTCGCACAAGATCAATGGTCTTATGCTTCCGGCGATTCTGGCGGGACCGGTACTGCAATTTATCAGGGTATAAATAATGATTCATCAAAATATAGAGTCGGTTTAATAACTGCAAGTTATGGGGCAAATATTACCAGAAAGTGTTATGCTTTATCCGCGCAAGATCTTGTTGATTATCTTGACGTTACAACAGAGATGACATCATCGAACACTACTTTGACAAGCAAGAATATATATATAATGATCTGGAATATAACCACCAAACCAGAAAATTTTAGACTTGTCTGGATGCGCTCCGCAAGCTATGCCGGAAATAGCTATGCACATTATATCAGTAGTATTAGCGGGAGTTTTAGTTCAAGTGATGTAGATGGCTCTTATGCAGTCCGTCCCGCTTTCCAAATCGATCTTAGCAAGATTGAGTGGAGTCCGGTGGGGGGGGTAACTCTAATTAACTTCACTATCGCTGGAGCGGCGTATCAGGCTGAAGAGGGAATGACGTGGGCACAGTGGGTGAATAGTAGTTATAATACAGGAGGATTTAGTGCTGACTCATTTAAAATAACAGTACCTTCTACTGGAAGCCCTGGCGGATATATATTCGTTGGATATAATAACGAATACGAGAGTCCGCAAAATATTATTGTTCCAGACAGATCATATGTATTATTGACAGCAGGACAGGGTAATTAAGTAGTTACTATCAACTACACAGCCTAACCAACAACCTTCCGGTGTATAGGTTAGCCGGCTAAAATTTGTCGAAACTTTCTCCATCAGTACAGTTGCATTTCACAAGACACCATCGTATAATAGTAGTGAAGGGAGGTAAAGACTATGAATTATCAGTTTCCACAACCTTATCAGGTAGTGAAAGTGAACGGAGAGCGTGGCGCTGAAGCGTTGCCGATGTATCCGCGTTCAGAGGTAATCGCATTGGACGCGTCGTGTACTGACAAGATACTTGCTTGGTACATCACGACAGACGATGCAGGATGTAAGACGAAGACACTGTATAAGATGGACGTTTACAATCCGCCGAAGCAGCCAGACTTGAACGATTTGTTGAGTCGCATTAACAGATTGGAGGAGAAGCTGAATGAGAAACCCGTTACTGGAAACGTTGAATCAACCAAAGTCGATACCTACGAACAATCCGATGATAGCGCAAATCAAACAGCTGTGGAACATGATTAACACTGCTGCAAATCCACAGCTTGCGCTGAATCAGATGGCTCAAAATAATCCTGCGTTATCGAATATTCTTGCAATGACGAAAGGGAAAGATCCACAGCAAGTATTTTATCAGCTTTGCAAGCAGAACAACATTGATCCAAACACGATCTTGAGTAATTTGAGGTAATTGATAGCGGCTGCAGACGCTATTGGTTATAAATAACTTAATAGGAGGTAGCAATTATGACTGGTTCCGAGATGTCTCCTGCCGATTATGCTGCTGTAGGTGGTAACTCCTTTAGCGGTTTCGGTGGAGAATGCGGCGGTGGTTTCTGGATTTTTGCCCTCTTAATACTCTTTGGTATGCTTGGCGGCGGTGGTGGTTTCTTTGGAAACCGTGACGGTCGCACGGCTACTGTGGAGGATCTCAATAACTCGGCAAACTTCACTCGTCTTGAAGGACAGGTGATGAATAACGGAAATCGTATCGAAAGCAAGACTGATGCCGTTCAGAATGGTATTTGTAACCTTGGATACGAAATCTCTCAACAGTTCGCGACTACAAACGCGCAGATGGCAAACTGTTGTTGCGATATTCGCACTGGACTCGCGGAGAACAAGTACGAAGCAGCAATGAACACTGCATCGATCAACGCAACGACTACTGCGCAGACTCAGAAGATTCTTGACGCTATTGCGCAGAACAAGATTGACGCTCTGCAAGCACGGATCAATCAGTTGGAGATGCAGAATGCGCTTTGCGGCGTAGTGCGTTACCCGACACAAACTGTATACAACAGTGGGACGAATCCGTTCTGCGGTGGGCAGACTTGTAACGCAAACTATTAAAACACACACTATTAAGGGGCGGTGGAGAAATCCGCCGTCCCGATTTTAGAAAGGAGAAATCATGCGTAGACCGTACATTAAGACAGTCAGTTCAACAGCGTCCAGTGTTCTTGCCGGTGGGATAGTACCCATTGGCACTACCCTTGTGACAGGCTACTGCAAAGCAGCCATGACGTTAAACGGTAACTCCAGCGTAAGCATCAACGATAACTGTGTCAACGGTTATCTGATCGCGGTAAACGCTACGTTCACTGCTCCTGCAGCCGGTACAGTGGTATTGAACGTTTCTCGTAATGGTACTCCAATTGAAGGAGCAACAGCCTCTGCTGTGGTTAGCACGGCTAACACGGAAGTACAGTCGCTGTCGTTTACAACGACCGTGAAGTCTCTCATTGCTGCTCCTGATACGTTATCTATTGTCAACGCTGGCGTTGCGGCTGATTTCAGCAACGTAGAGTTGGACATTTATCGTCTGTAACATGACGGTAGGCGAATACAAGACCAAGCTGCGGAATGCTCTTGAAGCCTACTATAAAATGGACGTTTGCGAACGTTCTCTCAATTGTATCATTGCAATTCACAATTGCTTGAAAGCGATTAGTGATACGGAAGAAGGCGAACTGAATAGCGCAGAAATGAAAGCATGGAACGCAGCCATGGTCAACGAGGACGGAAGTATCGGCGGTCACTGGTCAATCAGTGATACATCTCCGCTCATGCGTGACCTTGAAATTAACGTTTCATCTATTACACCGGAGATTTGGAATACTACGATGAACATGATGTACAGCGACTACTACAGTGTCGCAAAACGTTATGGAGTTGATATTCCGGAGTTCTACGGTTCTCTCGCAAAGGCTTTCTTGTTGGATAAAGACGGTCCGAAGCCGACTAAGAAGTTGGCAGAATACTATGAACATATCGTAGTATAAAACTTTTTGGGGAGAGTCAATACATACTATTGGCTCTCCTTTGGAAATGAGGTCACACATGAACAAAGATGTAATTACAAAAGCGGATAAAGACATTATCCGAGCACGCCGAGAAGTAGAATGCTTCAAAATAATCAACCGTGGCAAGCTGTGGTATGAGTCTCTGACGCAGGAACAGACTATTGAGTTAAGATCTTGGTACTACGCGTGGCTGAACGCGCCTGAAACGGGTATTGTTCCACCCCGTCCAAAGTGGATCGATAACAAACTTGAAAGAGAGGAAATTTTACTATGACGGAGTTTTTCCAGAACATTTATGCATGGCTTGCCGCGAATAGCAATAAGATTGTTGCATTCCTGACATCGGCGAACTTCCTTGCAATGCTGACACTTGTAGTCAACACGGTACGAACCATCAAGACGAACAAAGGCGTTGCGATTACGTCTACTGACCTGAAGAACGAACTGACTGAATCGTCCAAGAATCGTAACGTGATTGCCTCTATCAAAGGAGTCTCCGAGACGATTAAGGACGTGACGGAAGCTACGAAGGCGGCTATCGATGAAACAAAGGCTCTGCTGGACAAAGAATTGCTGACCGTTACCAATAAGGTCAACGCGATGTTGGAAGTGCAGTCTCTTGTTTACTCTACTATCCGTGACGATAGTCTGCGGCAGACGGTGAGTAACCTGTTGAACACTGCACGGTACAGTGACGCGAACACGAAAGAGCAGCTTCAGTCGGAGATCGATAGCCTGAAGAAAGCACTGAATGATAAGATGGAAGAAGTTAACCAGACAATGAGTGACGCTATCGACAAGGTTCAGACCGTTGTCGCTACGCCTGTTGAACAGAATAACACACCGACGAGGTATTAACTATGGTAGCCAAGTATAACACATACAAGGCTATCTCCACACTGTTAACTGTGGGAACACCGATGGCTACACTGTTAGCCTGTGGAGATAGTTTCTTGCAGTCACCGAAATCTACCGTATCTGCCGCTGGCGTGTTCATGCTGCTGTTCAGTGTTTTACTGTTCAAGGATAAAATGCTGGAACACTTCAAGATGCCTTCCGCAACAATCATCGCACTGGTTATTCTGATTCTTGTGATGTTGATTGAGAACATCCTCGCACCGATCAAGATCATGTGTATCATGACCATTGCAGCATCCGGTATTGATAAGCTGACGTTCGATCCAATGTACCACGCGATTGAGAAAGCGATGGGCGAGGAAGCGCAGATATATAAGCATTTCGGATTCCTGTTCTGCAAAAGCGCAACTATTGAAGCGTTGAGGGAAGCTGCTAAGAAGTAACTATTAAGGAGTAGATAATGCAAGTAGACGTTAAGACTGATGTCAAGAAAATTGTAAAGGATAGAGCGTTCGATCTTGTAGGAGCCGGTTTGATCATTGCTGTCGGTATGATCTGCCTCGGCGCGGTAGAGCTTCGCAATATTACATTCAAAGAAGTATTAAATATTCTCGCAGAAGCTCTACCGTTCTACCTTGCAACCGTTGGTCTTTGTACGAACTTTTACCAGAAAGGCGTGCATTACGGCAAACTGACTGACGCGTTCAAGAATATTGTTACGTTCTATAGTGATACGATCAACAAACTGTCATCGAAGCAACTGCAAGACTTGCCGGAGTTCTGTTCACAATATAACGACAAAGCATTGCGTCAATTGCAGGAGCCTATTCTGAAATCTGTTGCTATCACGTTTGAGAAGTTCAACGAGAACCATGGTGAAGTCAGAGCATTGAAGACGTGGAGTGAAGACGATCTGAAGAAGCAGTACGGTGAGTTTACAGCGAAACATATCATCAAAGCACGCAGTATCAAGATTCACGGTATCAATCCGAACCTACTGATGAGCAGTATGTCAAGCAACGATATGACCGATATCGGCGCGAGTGAAGCGCAGTTGCTGAAACGGCGTACCGGTATGTATGCTGCAATGAACGCAGTCTCTACTATGGTACTGACTCTATTGTCCGTTAAGAGTCTGATTGATTGGGGTTGGGCTGGTGCGGCGTTAGTCGTGTTCAAGCTGCTGTACATTCTTTGCAGAAGCTACATGAAATATTACTCCGGGTACAATGATATCACGATTCACGTTAGCAACCATATATCAAGAAAATGTGACATTTTGAAAGAATTCACGCAATGGTATGAAGACAGTGTTGCACAAACTGAAAAAGTGTAACGTATAATAATAACAGAAGGCTGACAAACGGATTGCAACCGGAATTCGCCTCACACATTGCAAAGGAGGGCATATTGTATGCTCGAAAACAAAGACGTTAATGACATCGATCTGGATTCGCTGTTTGCAGACGATAGTCAACAGGACCCGTCACCTGTAACGGAAGAAACAGCACCGACTGCCGATAGCAATATCGACAATACAAAGGCGTTTGCGAAAAGACTCCGCGAGTCCACTGACAAAGCGCGCGCAGAGGAACGTGAATCGATTGCAAAAGCCATGGGCTACGGCTCTTATGAAGAGTTGACAAAGAGCCGTGAGCGTAAAGTCATTGAAGACAAAGGACTTGACCCTGACGATGTAGCACCTATCGTCGAACAGCTTGTGAAAGAGCGTATCGACAAAGACCCCCGTATGCAGGAACTTGAAGAATTGCGCCAGATGCGCGTTCAGGAGTTCGGGAAGAAAGAGTTAGCCGAGGTTACCAAGCTAAGTGGTGGCGAGATCACGTCCTTAAACCAGCTTAGTCCGGAAGTGATTTCGGCGTGGAAACAGAAAGGATCGTTGAAAGCTGCCTACCTTGAAGTAGAGGGCGAGAAACGCATTATGCGTATGATAAACGATCAGAGCAGAGGTACCACAACCCATCTCACTGCAAACGGCGGTAATGCTGCTGTTCCGACCGGCGAGAGAAATCTCACCGCCGATGAAAAGAAGATGTACAAGTTCTTCAATCCTTCGATGACGGACGATCAACTCAATAAAATCACCGTAAAGGAGAATTAAAGTTATGGCTAATTACTTTAAGACGTATACCGCAGAATTCCATACTGCGAAAGACGTATACGCGAAGCTGTTCGACACAAAAGTCAAGGCGAGTGCGCTTACCAGTCCCGTAGTTACTGGCGGCGGTTCTCTTGCAATTAAGGTTGGTTCTCTTGTGACGTTCAACTCTACCACTGGAGAACTGAACCTTGTTACCGGTACGGGTACTACTTCTGAAGCTGCTATTGCAAATCCTGCAGTCACCGACGCAATGTACATCGTTGCGCAGTCGGATATGACCCTTGAATACGGTCATGTTCCGGTTGAGAATCGAGACTATCGGTACTCCGATGCTGTTGCCGATTCCGGTCTGGCGAAGAAGGTTGCCCTGTACATCATCCACGATCCCGCTGATGTCGTTCTCACAGTTGACCATAGCGGATCCTATACTGCTTAAAGGAGGTAACAAATTATGGGAATGATCATCAATATCGACGAGGCTCTGAAACTCCGTACCGATTATAACGTACTGAAAGAGCCGCTGAACAAGATGCTTGCAGACCAGCAGGAAGCATGGGAGCGTGAGAACCCGATTGACCTCCTGTTCACAAGAAATACCATTACCTCGTTCCAGGAGACGTTTACGTCCTCCATTGGATTCGATCACGCGTTCGCCGAGACTTCGGATTACTCTGTTGGTCCGATCTTCAACACGGCTGAAGGCTTTGCGGCAACCTACCGCACGAGAACATTCCAGGGTTCCTTCATCATCTCCCAGCAGGCGATGGAAGACCGTATGTACGGTAAAATCAAGGACGATGCTAACGCGTTCGTTCGCAGATGGCACGGCGATATCGTTGAGTACGCTCTGAAGAACCTTGAAGGCGGTTTCGGCGCTCCGGGTGCCAGTGCTACCGCTACCACTTGGACCGGCGATCCGAAGGAAGTTCCGTCCAAGCTGCAGATGAACTCTGCCGATACTGCTGACGGTGACATCACCAACCCGATCAAAGTCTCCCTGTTCAACAAGGAGCACACCACTGTTAAGCGTGGTGCAGGCGCGGTCATCAAGCAGGCGAATATGTTCAAGACCGGTACCAACGATACCTCCGAGATCAAGTTCGACGGTACGGATCCTCTGTACATTGCCAAGCTGGCTGACGTGATCAATCAGGTCATTGTCAAGATGGAGAACTACCGTGACGATAACGGCAAGCGTGCCGGTGTTCTCGGTGCGAAGACCATCGTTGCTCCGAACGATCCTCACCTGAAGGCAGCTATCAGCGCTGCGCTCTCCATGTCGGAGATGAACGGTCTGCCGAACATGGCATACCAGAGAGCAACCCTCGATACCACGCCGTACCTGAACGATATCGGTCCGTGCGCGAACGGTGCTGGGTTCTTCATCGTGGACAAGGCGTACAACGCTGCGAACCACGGTCCGGAACTCACCGAGCGTGTTGCGTTCACTCTTGACGTTAGCGAAACCAAGCGTCCGAACGGTATCGTCTATGACGGTCGGCAGAGATTTGATATCAACTGCGCGTCGTGGAGAGGTATCACTTACGTCCGCGTGAAGGATACCGATTCGTCCGGTGCCGCGTATGCTACGAAGGCGAACTTCGAAGTCATCACGCCGCTTGCGGTTGCGAAGCCTGTATCGGTTGTTGGTTCTGTCAAGACCACTACCTAATACGTTTACTCTATGTAGACCTGCCTACTTCGGTGGGCGGGTCTATTTTGGTAGATTAGTATAGCACACATAAAATATGTGTATTATGCTAATCCATTAAAAGGAGGATAAATAATGTACACTTGGGGATATTTGATGGACGTATCGCGTGCCAAACTTGATCTTGACGAAAACGATCCGGTGTATAAAAGATTGCTTTCATCGTTCAAGTATTACGCGAACGAGGTTATGACACAAGTCTGCTCTACTGTTAAACCGAAGCGTGTGTTCGCTACAGTCAATGTGGATAAAACGAACGTGCTCACGCCTATTGATGTCACTGCCCTTCTGGATGACGCGTTCGTATCGTTCGGTGATGACGCTAATACCGTCACATATGAAGGGTACGAGGATGACTGGAACAATGAAGTTATCAGCGTGACGAGTACTGACGGCAAGCATTACGTTACGCGTGAAGCGCACGACAATGACTTTAAGTATGTTGGCTACGGCAAGATCATGTGCTACCGTGAAGGCGTGTACCAGATCTCTTGTAATGCAAGATGGCTTGACTTCACTACTGTTGAACCATCTACCGCGCTGAACGTACCGGAAGATATTCTTGATTGCATTCCTCCGTATATTGCAAGCCAGTGCTTCAAGATTGATGATGAGTATAAGTCTTCCGTATTCCGCAATGAGTATGAGATGGCTCTTGCAAGAGTGAACGACTACGATTACAAGAGCACCAAAACATTTACGATTGGTGGTGGTTGGTAATGGCAAGAACGTTTAATAGACGACCTATGTCTGTTAACGGTCCTGATAAGAGTAGCATCAAAAACTACACCTTCAACTATGAGCAGTGGAAAGGTATCAACGACAGCAAAGACTTTCTCGCAGTGGATCAATTGACATTCTCTGACGCGCAGAATATGTACATTGACTCGGAAGGCTTGCTGTCAAGTAGACCCGGCTTGAAGCAGGATACCTCGTTTGCAAATTGGAATCCGGTTACGGAGTACTATGAGTTTAAGAATGATGTGAAAGATTCGTTGATTAAAGTACTCTGTTCGTATCTTGTTATATCTGACACGATTGATATTTACGATAGCGCAGCTACTGCTAAAGTATCTGCCACATTGACACCGAACGATGCACCTCTGAAGTACATTGATACATATAACAAATTGTATCTGTTCAAGGGCGATAATCCGATGGTTGTATATGACAAGTCTGCACTGAAGATCCTGACAGCAGATGAAGTAAGTAAGCTGATCTACGTTCCCGTCACAAAGACGTTCACTGGATCTGTTGAGAACGAAGGCGAAGGTACTAATTTTTTAACAACGTCAGAGCGGTATCTGTACTACTACAGTGACGCAAACGGTATCAATAGTGACGCTATCGGTAAGACGCTGGAGTGGGATGGTAAGACGATCAATTGGAACGATAACGTAAAACCTTTCCTCGTCAAGGATCATTACGACGTTGGCGATAGTACCGTAATGGCGGTAGCACCTTCCGGGGCAGTAGCATGGGTTGAGAACAATGTGCTGTATTATGCAGTCAATGGTGCTATTGTGTATAGTTGGGACTTGACTAACTTGGCTACAGCAACATCCAAGTATAAAGTCAGTTTCAATATATCAAGCAATACTATCATTGTTAGCATAGACTATAAAGCGTATTTGGTTTCTTGTGTATCTGCAAAGGAAGATGGTTCTCTTGAAATACCTACGCCTACTCTATTAACAAGCGCTACTGGATTCGCAAAATATGACGATTGGCTTGTAACTGCCTATTACTATATTGACAAACAGCAATATGTATATGCCGTTAGAGAAGCTGAAGGCGATCTGCGTACAACTTATATTTGCTACAATTTTGGAGAAGCTGACACTCGGTATGAGAAAGACATTGGGCATGATTCTTCCGGCGCTAACATCAATGCGATAGCCGATGGTGCCGTTATGAACGTAGACTCTGCTGTTGTCACATATAGCTCTGTAGAGTCTAACGTCAGCAAACGTAAATTTATTATCATACGTAAATCTGCTCCAACAGTAATCGATCGTACCGATATTTATAACGGTATAGACAGTTTGTCTTTTGACAATTGTTTGCTGCAGTTGTCTATCGATTCCTATTTTGCGTATCTTCCGAAAAAAGGAACAGTGGATTCTTCTGGGAATTATCAAATTGCAGGAATTTATTGTTTCAAAAATCAGTTATACGGCAATGATACAACTGTTGTTGATAAAAACGGTGTTGGCACTTATACATTAGGCGCACAGGTTCCGGATGGCAGACTGAAACCGGTTTATGATAATGCATTGAAGGTTTCTCTTAACCAGAAGATTTACGACTTTACGAAAACTGAATTTTCTAAAGTAACAAACGTAGTTGTTTCTGAAAAAGCGCTTGACGGTATAGCGTTGGAATCTACCACGAACATCTACAACTACTACAAAGCAGTAAACGGCACCAACCACATCTTTACACGATTCAATAACGATACGTTTGAATTGTACTACACGAAACAAGGTGCCGTGCAGAACCTGAACGCGTTTGACGTGTTGTATCTCAATAACTACTTCTTTGCAGTAGGCAACAAACTCTATATCACAGAGAACAAGTACGATGACGATGGACAGTTCCTATTCTATCTGCCGAAAAAGAACGTCAATGAGTTCGATAACGTGATTACCAAACTGCATCAGATAGATGAGTCTACAGTTGCAGTATTCTTTGAGGACGAGATCTACTATACCACATATGACAGTGAAGTAGGTACTTACCGGTACTACAAGAGCAAATTGCAGTTCGGTCTGCGCAAGGGTGCTAACGTGATAACGTCTGACGATTCGGTTACTACGTTCTTCCCGACAGATCGTGGTATCATGGCACTGACGTATCAGAACTTTGTCGCATCAAGTGAGCAGTCTACGACTCCTATCAGCGACCCGGTGTTCAACTACATGAAAGACTTCTTGACCGGTAAAGTCGTTAAACTCTACAAGAAGGATTTCTGGATTGCGGCGTACAACGGTTCGAATACGGTATGGATTCTTGACATCCGTAACGGCAGTTGGTGGAGACAAGAGTTGCCGTTCAAAGTACGTGTGATTTGGACGAAAGATAATAAGCCACTGATCAAACGTGCTGAAAACATCAACGAACTCAATTCGCCTACCGCGTTCACTATTGGGAATACAGAGTATACTGACAACGGTGAGCATATCAATTGGTTCTTCCAGAGTCAGAAACTGCATTTGAGCGCGTTGAATTATTACAAGAGCGTGCAGGCGTTGACGTTCTTCGGTGTGTCCGATGATAGCGTATGTATCTTCAATCTTGATACCTACGCGTACAGGGACAACATCTATGAGAACGCGTCAAAGAGCATTGAGTATGGTATCAATATGATCCGTACATACTTGTATCACTTGCACGTCATGAAGCTGCATGAGTTTCAATTCAAAGTGTATGCCGATACGTCGGTTAACGATCCGGATTTGATTCATCCGATCAAGTTGAGTAATGTTGCGGTACGCTATCGCGTATCACGGGAGGTGAGATAATATGGCGTTTACGAAAGCGGGTATCCGTAGCGAACTTGAACGGTTGAACCGAGACTATTCCGGTCAAAGAACGTGGGGTCAGGCTTACGGTGCTATCAATCTTGCCGAGCAGAGTGCGATGGCTAACGTAGAGCAGGATTACGCGGCAAGCATGAATCAGGCGTATCAGTCCGCGTTGCAGAACAAAGCAGCCGTTGCAGGATCCAATGTAGGTACCGGTTACAAGACGGAAGCGATTGCGTCTATTGACGAGGCGCTGGCATCCGCGTACGATAGCTACTTGCAGAACTACTTGCAGGGAAGAGCTGATATTGCGGAGAATATGGACGCGTATCGTGGTACTGTTACAAAGAATCTTGAGCAGCAGGCAGACTATGTGCAGCGTTACGAGCAGGCGCATTGGGACTACTTGCGTAAGATGTATGAGATGCATCAGAAAGGCGAACTTGAAGGCGGTGGCTATTACGATCCGTTTGAAGAAGCCAACTGGAAGAAGTACCTTAACATCACAACCGATGAAGCCGGTGTTGAAACGGAAGCTGGCTTGATGAACGAAGCGCTTATGCTATCTAAATTCATGGACAACGAAGGTAACTTGACGCAAGCCGGTGTTGACTTTTATGAGCAGATGGAACAGGATATGGCGCAACGTTCCGATGTGCAGGCGTACACGTTCCAAGACTATCTCCGTGGTGAGAAGCAGTATCAAGACTTGCCTGAATGGGCGAACACGCAGTACGCATTCTCCTATGATCCGACAATGCAGGGTGATACTACCGGACAGAGTATGTTCAATACGATGTTTGGTCGCATGAGTCAGGACAACGTATACACATTCGCAGAACGCAAGTATGGTATGAGCAGCGGACAGCTTGAAAGATCGTATGAGCCGTTCAAGAGTGCAGTGGAGAATCTGAACACGTTGATGGCTGACAGCGCATCTGCAAAGAAAGTCGATGCCGCTTTCGATGAAGTCATTGCCCAGTACGACAAGCTGGCGAAAGACTTCAACTACACCGACAATTCGTTGCGTGATCAGCTTGAAGAACTGAAACGTCAGTATCGTGCTGCCGGAAGTGGCGATGCCGGAGAGGTTGTCGGTAGCACTCTTGCCGGTGGTATGGGTGGATTCCTTGCTGCTACTGGTGGCGCTGCCGCTGCCGGTGGTTCCGCTGGACCGATTGGTGCTGCTATTGGCGCGCTGGTTGGAGCTGTTGGATTCGGTATTCAGCAGGGTGTTAATACGTACAAGCAGACTCGCGCCGATGAAGAGAATGCGCGTGCGGCATACAACGCTGCGATTGCTGCATTCCTGAATCAGCAGAATATCAGTACGTACACTGACAGAAAGAGTCGTAGCGGTAAATTCTAATCGCATAACGTATAATAGTAATAGAGCGTATGATTTATGTACGCTCTATTATTGCACATGAAAGTGAGCAATAAAGAAAGGAGAGCTTGACATGGCAATCAAATTGAAACCGATCCAAAGCAGCTATGACAGGATGTACAGTGAAGCTGCACGTCATGCGAATTTCAGTACTGATCAGTGGACTAACGCGGTCAAGAGTAATACAGCAAACGTATACCTTGACGCGTTGAAGCAGACAGACAGTCTTGATCAGGAGAAATTTCGCAAAGACTACAACCTCGACTACGCTGACGCTGACAGAAAACTGACAGCGCTCTACAATGAAGCGTATGGCGACAGAACCAAACTGAAAGAGTATGACATCACCGACAGCGAAGGCAGACCGCAGAAAGTCAACATGACAGAGTACGACTATACGAAGTATATGATCAACGCTCGTAACAACTACGAACAGCAGTTGGTTGATATACAGCGTAAAGAGATGGAGAAAGAGGAACGTAGCTCTTTTGGTAAATTCATGGGTACCGTGTTATCCACATTTGCACTGGAACCATTGAAAGGCGTTACCGACATTGGACGTGGTATCATTTCTCTGCCGGGTGGTATCAATGAAGCAATCAGTCAGGGAGACTTTGACGCGTTTCTTGAAGGCGTGAATAACGTCTACAGAGAAACGTCTGGATTCAGTGATTGGATTGATAGCTTTGAATCAGAGTGGACATATGCGCGTAATGCTGACGGCACCGTATCCTCGTATGGTGAGTACGCTAACGCTATCACATATACTATCGGTCAGATGCTGCCGTCCATGCTTGTTGGCAAGGGCAGTGGCGCTCTCTTGCAGAAAGCAGGCGTATCGGCAAGCAAAGCTGGTACCGTTGCATCTATTGCAAGCAAAGGCACGTTCTATGGCGCTATCACTATGGGACGTATCAATGAAGCGTATGAAGCTGCCTATGCACAGGGTGTTACAGTTGATACCGGTGCAGTATTGCTCAACGCTACATTGAAATCTGCCGTGGAGATTGGTATCGAAAGCATCCTCGGTAAGATGTTCGGTCAGACTGCAGTAGACCAGATGCGTAACGGCACCGGCGCACTTCGTACCGGCAGTATCAAGCAGACGTTCACCAAGGCAGGACTCAAACGTATTGCCAAGGACGCTTTGCAGGAAGGTCTTGAAGAAATATTCCAAGATACCGCTACATGGTGGCTCGATCAGCGTTTCAGCGATATCATGTGCGACAACTATTGGAAGACACTCACTGCCGGTCAGACTGATCCTACTGCGCTGATCAATACGTTCGTCGTTTCCGCGCTCACGTCTCTTGCAGGAAGTGGTTATCAGATCACGAAGAAAGCAATCAGCGGTTCAGTCAACGATGCTCTTGTTAAACACTACACCAAGCAGCTTGAACAGGGTAACGACATTGAAAACGTTGCTAAGAAACTGGATCGCGCTAAGTCTCGTTCTATTGCAGTTCAGTACACGGTAGACGGTGACAAAGTCGAAGCGAAGCGTATGAATCCTATTGCCGCATGGGAATACGGTATTGATATGCAGGCGTTTGTGCAGAATATCGCCGAAGTTCGTGATATGCTTGAAGAGTATAACGAACTGCAAAAGAGCGGCGAACTGGATACGATGCCCAAGCGTAAGCGTGATAAACTGGCAAGAGAGATCACCGAAGGCGCAGCACAGACCTACACTGCAATGCAGCTTGTAACCTCCGTGTACGGCGATATGTCACAGGAGATGCAGGCAGAGGTTGACTCATGGCTGAAGCTGCTGAATG
>OQVT01001493.1_pt1 | contig 14764 bp, 14 predicted proteins | sample 1691561 | NCBI WGS metagenome assembly OQVT01 (sample SAMN03418260, study PRJEB22391) | human gut metagenome | biome: human-gut; feature: organic feature; material: feces | host: Homo sapiens | place: Tanzania | collected 2013-01 | reverse complement strand
GCAAAGGCGCGCGAACGGCTTGTTTTTGAGGAACTTTTCATACTACAGCTATCGCTTCAAAAAGACTTGGGCGAAATTTTATAGGATTTGAGAAAGACAAGAAGTATTGCGAAATTGCTAATAAAAAAGTAAAATCCGAAAATTTTTTATCTAAAATTGGTGAGTATTGGGTAAGTTTTTATCTTAATGAAATTGTAAGTTTGAGAGAAAAAGATTGGGATATGTTAAAACAATATTTTGAAATTCCAAAAGACATAAAAAATATTGATATACAAAAAATAAAATTGATTTCAAATAATAATATAAAAAATGTAAAAACAAAAAAAGACGGTAATTTAAAATTATCTTAAAAATGAAAGATATTTAAGGCTAATTAGTATGAAATCTATAACAAAAGAAGCGAAAGAATTATTAAAACGAAGAGATTTACTTAAATCTTCAATATTTTCAAGCTTATCAAATACCGAAGAATTAAATAATTTATCAGAAAAACTTGAAATATATAAAAATGGAATTAGAAAAGCCAAAGAAGATAAAGAGAGCGAAGAGCATTGCAAAAATATATTGAAAGATTTTTTAAACGGAGCATTTAAATATAATTGCAATACCAAAGGAAAGATAGATTTAACTATAAAATATGAAGGCGATATAAAAGCGATTATAGAAACTAAAAATTATGACAATAAAACGGAAATGATAAAAGATAACTTTAATTGCAGAGAAGTGCTGTTCGCACCGAAAAAGATAATAACAGATTCTTCTTACGATGACAATGAAGAATTCGGTGTTATTCTTGATGGAACGGTACTTGTTGAAAGCCTCGATGAAAACGGTACAAGGCATGTGCTTGATGTTTATACTAAAAATGACATTTTCTGGAAAAAAGCGGTTAACACATCGAGGGAAAAGGGTTATTATATGATAGCACAGAAGAAAAGCCGTATAGGTTTTCTTGAAGTAAAGAAAAATGCGGATAAAAAACTTCTGGTGGGATTTTTTTCCGAATTAAACCTGGATATGCATACGAGGCTTATTTCTCATGTACACATCCTTGAACAGCGCACATTAAGAGGCAAGATATTTGCCTTTATGAAATATTATAAGGAAAAAGAAAACAGAAATCCTTTCACTCTGGCTGTTACGCTTACGGACTGTGCGGACTATCTTGCTGTGGACAGAAGTGCCATGATGAGAGAGATAGGACGTATGGAAAAGGAAGGCATAATAAGGCATAAGGGCAGGATGTTTAAGATACTCTGAGAAAACGCAGGAACTTCGGAAAGATATTATTATAGAAAGAAGAGGATAAGAAAATGGCTAAAGAGATCATAGCAACAAAGAATGCTCCCGGAGCAGTAGGACCGTATGTACAGGCAACAAAGGTAAATGGCATGGTATATTGCTCGGGTCAGCTCGGAATAGATGTTCCGACAGGAAAGATCCCGGAGGGAGTAGAGGCACAGGCACACAATTCGATGAAGAACCTCGGCGCTGTCCTTAAAGAGGCAGGAAGCGATTATTCAAAAATATTAAAGATCACGATATTTATCGCAAACATGGAAGATTTCGGAAAGGTAAACGAGATCTACAAGTCATATTTTGACGGCGAATATCCGGCTCGTTCATGCGTTGAGGTATCAAAGCTTCCGCTCGGAGGTCTCGTAGAGATCGAGTGCATCGCAATGGCCTGACAGGAGTCAAAACAGAAGTGGAATTTTTTAAAAATATAATAGCTGCGGGGGCTGTCCTATATCGTACAGCCCCCGCAATGATTTAGAAAAGAGAATAGGTTATTTTTCGTTCCGCTTTGCTGTGGACTCCTTTATAATAAGCGGAGTATCGATGTATGTATGCAGGATACTTTTGTCACCTTTCTGAATTTCAATAATTCTCTTCAATGCAAGTTCGCCGAGCTTTTTGCAATCTATCTTCATTGAGGTAATTCTCGGCTCTGAAAAATTTCCTATATTTGCATCATCAAACCCTATTATTGAAATATCTTCAGGAATCCTGTATCCGTGCTGCTTTAAAGAATGAATAGCTTCGGCTGCGATCGTATCATTTGTCGCAAAAAAAGCTGTAGGAAGGTCGGTATTAAGAGCAAGATATTTATCCATCTGAGCAACTCCGATATCAAATATATGATCCAGTTTTACAATATGACCGGGATTTATATTTAACCCCAGAAGATCCATTACCTCATAAAAGTTTTTTTCACGTTTTGAAAGTCCGTCCATAGGAATACGAGAGGTCAATAATCCGATTTCCTTGTGTCCTAATTCTTTAAGATACGAAACAGCTTTGTACGTTCCGTAGGTATTGTCGGCGGAAATACTGTTTACCGAGCTGTATGCTATGCTGTTGTCAACTACTACAACGGGAACGTTGCATTGTTCCAGTAGAGAGCATTGTTCGGGAGATATGTCGGTAGCCAGGATTATGATTCCGCTCGTACCCCTGCTGTCGGTTAGCAATTTGTTTAGATCTCTGTAATCTAAACGTATTATATTAAGTATAAAGCCTGATTCATTTGCCTTTTTCTCAGCACCGATCAGGATCTTTGAAAAGAATTCTTCGTTTCTCTCAAGTATATAATGCTCGGATTCATATATAACGAAAGTGATTATTTTCAAAGGTTGTGATTCAGAATTGTCAGCTTTCTTTGCAAGGCCATCGTAATAAAGGCTTTCCTTAAGAAGATTCTCGACTTTTAAACGAGTGGACCTTCCTACTCCTGTTTTACCGTTATAGACACGGGAAACTGTGGTGATCGAAACACCTGCCTGCTTTGCTATTTCTCTAAAATTCATTGCTAACCCTTTTTACATACATTAAATCATGGCTGCTTCATCCGTTACATCATCCAGATTTACCCAGATATTGCCGCTTTTATTACTTACTACGCAGGCGTCTATGAATCTGACACCGTTTATGCCTTCATTTATATCAGGATAGAAATATTCTGCCTTGCCCTTGTCTTCGTTGTTCTTTTTGTCGATAAGCCTTCTGCAGAATTCTCTGTATATATTGGCAAATGCGTGATGGAAGCCTTCGGGATGTCCCGCAGGAAGCCTCGAAGCACTTTTGCTTTCATCGCAAAGATAGTCTTTATTTGCGCAATAATACTGTATTGTTCCGTTCAGCTTTGTAACCTTAAGTCTTGTAGGGTCATTATGATCCCAGTCTATAGCACCCTTGTCGCCGTATATCCTTACTGCCATCGAGCAGTCATGTCCTATAGCTATGTTGCTTGTCCAGCCGAGACCTCTTAATCCGTTTTCAAGCTTAAACATAAAGCGGTTCACATTTTCGAGCGGTGCATCATCGGGATAATGTCCGAAATCAGCTAATACGCTCTCCATCTTAAGTCCTGTCATAGACACTATCATATAATAGAGATGTGTTCCCATAGTTGCGGATACATTTGAATTGCCGACCTTTTTAGGATCTCCTGCCCACTTAGCAAATTCCATTCCGTCACCGTCGCCACAGAGAGCCTCTATCATCCACTGCTCCGGATATTCAACGACCATATCCACAAGCTTTCCTATCTCACCGGATTCTACCATCTTACGGCACTGGCGAAGTATCGGATAATGTGCATATGTATATGTAACGCAAACCTCGCACCCGTTTTTCTTTGCTACTTCTCTAAGCTCCTCGGCCTGTGCGATATTCCTTGTAAACGGCTTCTCGCATACAACATTTATGCCGTGCTCAAGAAAGCATTTAACTATAGCATAATGTGAATTGTCGGGAGTTACCACAGTAACAAAATCTATACAGTCATCTCTTTGAGATTCTTTCTCAGCCATTTCTTTGTAGCTTGAATAAACTCTGTCAGCGGGAATCCCCCATCTTTCGCAGTCTGCTTTATTTTGCTCGGCGTTTCTTGTAAGACAGCCGGCACTTAATACGGCAAGAGCATCCATCTGTGCACCGATACGATGGCTGTTTCCTATGTTGCCTCCGTTTCCTCCGCCTACCATACCGAATCTTAATTTTGTAAACATATATATACCTCCGATCATCCTATTAAGAAAACAGGCCGTTTACGATACAGCCTGTTTTCCTGTTGTTAAGTACTTTTGAATTGGAAAATGTTTATATCAGTCGAGAAGGCTCTCACTATAAGTGGTGAGTTGCTTTCAAACTTATTACTGCCACTCTAAGTATGTAACGGCATTATTAATGGTTACAATATCGCAGCCGGTATCTGTTACTTCCTGGATCTCGGATCCGGCAAAATAATCTTCGATCTGTCCAACTATAGTTGAGCCCATAGTTGCCGGCTTCTGAGCAACTGTTGCGTCAATAGTTCCGTCGATAATAGCCTGTACGGCATCCGGCTGTCCGTCAAATCCGCATATTGTGATCTGTGAACGTTTGCCTGCTGCCTGTACTGCCTGTCCGGCTCCGATAGCCATCATATCATTAACGGTGAAAATACATGCCAGATCAGGATATGCTGTAAGGAAGTTTTCTGTAACAGACATTCCCTGTGCTATTTCGCAGTTACCGTACTGTGAATCTACAACCTCTATATCAGTATAGTTTGCAATTTCATCCATGAAGCCCTGATATCTCTGAGTAGTTGCGTCGTTTCCTGCATATCCGTCAAGAATAGCAACCTGTCCTGATTTTACGTTTTCGCCAACCCATTTAGCGCCTTCTTTTCCGCCGATGTAATTGTCGGTTCCTACAAAAGATACGAAGTCAGCCGGATCAGAACCTGAATCTACAAGAAAAACAGGAATACCTTTCTTTGCGGCATTATTAATGGTGTCTATCAAAGAAGTTCTGTCAGATGGGCCTAATACTATTGCGTCAACGCCTTCCTGAATAAAGGCCTCAACAATACTTACCTGCTTATCAACCTCTGTTTCAGCATCAGCGGCATTACATTTAAGAGTCCAGCCTTTTGCATCGCATCCTGTTTGAATGGCATCTTTAATAGCTACAAAATAAGGGTTGTTCAATGTCTTCGGGATAAAAGCTATCGTTAAATCTCCTGATGTGCCGCCGATATCATCCGATGCGTCTGCTGCATCTTCAGCTGATGCTGCAGAAGATGGTGCTGCGTTTGATTCTGTTTTGCTGCTGCCTGATCCGCCGCAGCCTGCCAATAATGAAAGTGCCGTAAAAGCTGTCATAAGAACAGCAATGATCCTTTTTTTCATACTCATTTTCTCCTATGATTATTTTGCTAAACGTCTTCTGGTTACATCAAGGGAAACTGCTCCGATGATTATCAATCCGACAACTATCTGAGTCCAATAGCTTCCTACACCTATAAGAACAAGACCGTTTCTGATAATGGCAATGATTACGGCCCCGATAAGAGTTCCTATTATACCGCCTTCACCGCCGGCAATACTTGTTCCGCCGATAACTGTTGCCGCAACAGCTTCCATTTCATAGCTTTGGCCTGCCGTAGGCTGCGCTGCGCCCAGTCTTGCAAGGTATACTACAGATGCGATGCCTATGCAGAATCCGGAAAGCATATATGCTATTATGTATGTTTTCTCAACACGAACGCCCGAAAGTCTTGCAGTATCTACGTTAGAACCGATTGCAAATATATATCTTCCTGTAGCTGTTCTTGTCAGGAAAATATGAGCTATAATGCCGACAACAATAAAAATGTATACAGGTATCGGAATTCCGAGGAAATAACCTGTTCCTATAACTCTGAAGGCCTCATTCGGAACCGAGATCTGTGTGGATTTGGTAAGCATCAGAGTCAGACCTCTATATGCATATAAACCTCCCAGAGTCATGATAAACGGTGGTATTTTTACGTATGCTATTACGATTCCGTTCAAAAGACCGACTGCTGTTCCGGAAATAACAGCAACAATAATTCCGAGAACGATATTATTTGTTCCGTTAATCGTATATCCGGCTGTAACGCAGCAGAAAGCCAATAAAGAACCCTGTGTCAGATCAATTCCGCCTGTAATTATTACAAATGTCATGCCTACAGCCATTATTGCATATACTGCGGCCTGTCTTAAAACGCCGACAAGGTTATCAGCGGTTAAAAATGTATCTGTAAAAATAGCCAGAAGGATTATTAAGACCGCTAACGGTACAACAGCTCCCAATCCCTCGGGAATCTTGAACTTTTTTTTCTTGATAAGTGTTTTTGAACCTACATTAGTACTCATCCTTCACCTCCCATTGCATAATACATAATATTTTCCTGAGTGGCGTCTTTGCGGTCTATTATCTTCATTAGCCTGCCTTCACAAAAAACGGCTATCCTGTCACATACACCCAATATTTCAGGCAGTTCGGAAGAAATAACTATAACTGCATTTCCCTTCTCTACAAGCTCATTTATAATATTATATATTTCTCTTTTTGCGCCTACATCGATTCCTCTTGTGGGCTCATCAAATATGTAAATATGCGAATCAGCACATAACCATTTTGCAAATACAACCTTTTGCTGGTTACCGCCCGATAAATATTGTACCTGCTGTGACAATGACGGGGTTTTTATTCCAAGGCTTGCTACATAATCTTTTGAGATTTTTTCTTCCTGTCTGGAATCGACAAAAGGACCTTTTTTGATTTTGCTTAATGATGAAAAAACAATATTCCAATCGACACGCTTCTTTAATACCAAGCCTTCTTCTTTTCTGTTTTCGGGTAGAAGACCTATCTTGTTTTTTATAGCATCTCTTGGATTGCTGATATGCACTTTTTTACCGTTTATAAAGATTTCGCCGGATGATTTTTTCAAGTCTCCGAAAATTGCTTTGGCGGTTTCTGTTCTTCCGGAACCGAGAAGCCCGGAAAAACCAAGTACTTCGCCTGAATGAACATTAAAATTTATATCCTTTATTGTATCCGGCACTGTAAGGTTTTTAACTTCTAATACAACGTCCCCGATCACGGCATTTCTTTTTGGATACTGATCATTCAGTGTTCTTCCTACTATATATGAAATGATTTCATCCATCGTATGTTCTTTTATATTGTCAAGGTGTTTGATGAATTTTCCGTCACGAAGTACAGTTGCGCTGTTTCCTATCTCTTTAAGCTCTTCAAGTCTGTGCGAAATGTAAATGAATGTTACTCCCTTACTTTGCATTCTGCGGATTATATTAAACAGATTTTCGATCTCGTTATCCGACAAGGCTGATGTCGGCTCGTCTAATATAACTATCTGCGGATCCTGGGAAAACATCTTAACTATCTCTACGACCTGCTGCTGAGCAACGCTGAGTCGTTTTACCTGAACATGGGGTTCGATCTCGACTCCGAGTTCGTTTGCCCATTTCTGACTTTCACTGTACATTTTCTTCCAATCGATCAGATTGTATTTATTCTTGATCTCTCGTGTTAAAAAAATATTTTCGGCAACAGTCAAATGCGGTATTAAACTATTTTCCTGAAATACGGTTCCGATCCTGAGCTTTTGAGCTTCGTGAATATTGTCTACATTTACTTTTTTGCCGTTCAGCAGTATTTCGCCTGAATCGGCATTATATACTCCGGTAAGTATTTTCATTAAAGTGGATTTTCCCGCACCGTTTTCACCAAGCAGGATATGCACTTCTCCCTTTTTTATCGTCATAGATACATCATCTAAAGCACGTACTCCCGGAAAGGATTTGGTTATGTGCCTCATTTGAACGATAGGGGCATCGGTCTCTGTAATTGACTCCGATACTTTAACCATAACGTCACCTCTCTTTCTTTAGCATACTGTGTATTCGAAGCCTAAAGTATGATCCGGAATAACTGCAGTAACGATTTCTGTGATCGTTACTGCGATCCGGATAAATGATCAAAGATCATTCTGAGCTCTTACGATAACCTTCATGCTTTCAGCTGTCATACTTGTCTTCAAAGCCTCTTCATAATCATCAAGGTTGAAGTGATGACTAAAGAATTTCTCCCATGGGAAGTCTTTTTCATGTCTGAGCATCATCTCCATTGTAGGAACATAGCCTGTAACAGCGTGATTGTTCATTCCTATAATGCGGAGGTTCTTTGCACAAACCTTATGCATATTTATTGAGTTTGGTCCTACATCTACAAAATGACCTGTTTCGATATAAACGCCGGTCTTTCTTGTCATATCAAGACCCTCTTCGATTACTGCGTTTACACCTGAGCATTCGCAAACCACGTTTGCACCGAAACCGTTTGTTGCCTGACGTACAATATCTATACGCTCTTCAGCGGTTGTGTTCAGTGAGTTGATCGTTATGTCGGCACCGAATGCTTTAGCAAGGTTCAGTTTGTAATCAGAAACATCGATAGCGATTATTTTTCCTGCTCCCATCATGCGGGCTTTAATAACATGAGCAAGTCCTAAAGGTCCTACACCCTGGACAACAACTGTTCCGCCGAATTCAAAGCCCTCTCCGTCAAAGGCGAAAAGCTCTTTAGCTTTATCAAGAGTATATGTTACGGCCATAACCTCTGTAAGGCAGGCAAGATCATCTGATAACTGATCCGGAACCTTGTAAAGATATGCCTTTGGATAAAGGTACATATATTCTGCCTGTGCTCCGTTTAAGCCTTTCTTGTCATAGATTGACATGCTGTTTCCGTAGCACTCTCTTGAAGGATCCTCACACCATGGATACCATGGTGCGGTACGGCAATAGTAGCACTCCTGGCAAACAATATCAGGACAGAAAGTAATTCTGTCTCCTACATGAAGCTCGTTTCCGTAGAAATCTTTTCTTATGGTTCCCGGAGCTATCTCTTCGATAATACCAACAGCCTCATGTCCCTGTACCAAAGGATATGCTGCATGGAATTCCGTAGCTGTTCCGCCGTTCTGTTTTGTTTCACCTTTATAAGTATGCTTGTCTGTACCGCAGATACCTGATGCGATACACTTCATTATTGCGCCGCCCTCATCAAGCGTAGGATATTCAAGTTCACGTATAGATACTTTTCCCGGACCATCAACCGTAGCTGCCTTTACCATTCTTCTTCCCATGATAACCTCCTTTATTTATTCCATGAAAAATGGGATAAGATAATATTTAATGTTTAAAATTCTTTCAGCTGAATTGCTTACATTATATTTATTGTGTATTTTGAATTCCATTCGCATTTGTACGGTTCTGAGAATCAAAAGTGAATCACTATATTTGTTCAAGGTTTTTCGAAAAAAATAATTGAAAATTTTCTGCTTTACGATGAGTTCGTTTTTTCTGATAAAGCCGAAATTATCACGGTGATGTAAAAATTTTACAAAAAAAAGCAATTTTTTCGCGGCTTGTTACGTGCTGATTCATGTTTGATTCTCAGCGTTCGCTTCGCAATTGATTCTTACATTTGATTCTTGGGGTTGATTCTTGACATTTGATTTTTAAAGAGATATTTTTTATGTGATTTTAACAACGCAATAATTCGGACAGCCAAAAAAAGCATATCACAGTATTTTGATATGATCGGTTTTCCATAGAAGAGGAGCTGCAAAATGATAACTACAAGGGAATTGGCGAAGCTTGCCGGAGTAAGTCAGTCCACGGTTTCAAGGAGTCTTAATGATAATCCCGGAGTTGATCCGATGATAAAAGAACGTGTCAGAAGCATCGCAAAAGAACATGGATATGTTTACGAAGGAAAAGGCAAAAAGAAATTACGTGTCTTAAACCGGAAGTTTATAGGGATCGTAATGCTTAGGAATATATCTTTTCTGGACAATTTTTTTCTGAACCAGATCTCATCTCTTTTGATCGCAGCTGTGGAGAACAGTAATTATCATGCGGTGATGATTCAGGAGTGTTACGGCTATCAGGGCGTCAGCAAGCTTAATGATCTGATGAAATTAAATGTTTTTGACGGATTTATAATTGTCAACCAGCAGTATGATGAAATTCTCCCAAGACACCTGAAGGATATGAAGATACCGTATATCCTTCTTATATATCACAACAGACTTGATGATAAAAAGGATAATGTTATCGATACCGACAATTACCTTGGTGCATATATGGCTACAGAACATCTTATAAAGCTCGGTCATAAAAGGATTATTGCCCTTACAACCTCTTTGGCAGAGCATAACGACCGTATGCAGGGATATCGAGAGGCTCTTACCGATAATGGATTAGAGTATGATCCGAAACTTGTACTAAGTACCGACTGTAATTATAACGCTGCATACAGAGTGACCCTTGAACGCATTAAAACATTCAGATCGGCAACGGCGTGTTTTGCTCAGTTTGATCTTGGCGCTTTGGGCATATGCAATGCATTAAAGAAAAACGGTATAAATGTGCCGAAAGACTTTTCGATTGTCGGATTTGATGATCTTGATATTTCCAAGATTTTTGATCCGGCACTTACAACAATAAAACAACCGTTGGAGCAGCTTACGGAACTTGCCGTGAATGAACTTATTTCATCGATCAATTCAGGAAACCTGGTCAATCCATGCGTTTACTTAAAACCTGAATTGATAGAAAGAGATTCCGCAGCTGCGGCTCCTGAATGTTCAAGGAGCTGATTTCGCGTAACATCGATGCAGAAGAAGTAAAAAGGTAAAGGATATCCTGCATCATTCTCTTAGCATAAATATGTATTTTTGATAAGCTCGCCGTTTGGCGAGCTTATTTATGTGCGATGTTGCATACACGCAACTTTATGACGTTAAAGAAATATAACGTTTAAGCGTGATATATGTGATACGACACAAAATAAATAAAAAATATGCCGAATAGACTGAAAAATGTAACAAAAATGCACAACTGTCTAATAAACAGACGAGAAGGATTGACAAAAACTGACTAAGGAATATAATGGAAATGTGGTACATGTTGGGAAATATTCACATTTATTTAACGGGAGGTAAAGAACTAAAAACAGCATAAGATTGCCGATTACCTAGATGAAAGGGGGAGATCTAATGGCAAAAAACGAAAACATCCAAAAACCGGAAGGTTTTAATGAGAGTAAGTTTCCGCTGTTAAAACGTGAATTGGGCGGCGTTCAGCCCTATATTCCGTTAGGACCGTTTCACCTGAGAATTCCGTTGATCCATCACAGATGGTCATGGACCGAAATGCTTGCTGCTATGTTTCTTGGTGTTGCCTGCCTCGGAGCAGGTACTGCAACAACGATGACCACATTTGGCTTTGACGAGGCAGCCAATATAACCGCCTTGGGTCTGACTGAGAACGGGGCGTTTCTGATGTCGCTTACATTCGGTATCCTGAACGCTATCTGTTACTATCTTCCGTCGCTTCTGGGAGATCCGGTTGTTCCGGGATGGATCACACCGGCACTTCCGCTGACGCTTAATTATCTTGGTCAGTGGGCGATACCTGATTATGCGACAGGACAGGTAGACAGGATCTATGCGATGATCGCCCTGCAAATGATGGTTGCCCTATTCTTCCTGATAATGGGTGCGACCGGTCTGGGACGAAAATTGCTTAATATCGTTCCGACATCGATCAAAGCAGGAATTGTTCTCGGTGCAGGTGTTACGGCTGCGGTAAACGTATTTTCAGCTCGTATGCCAAAGGCACCTATCACTGTTGTTATCGCAGTATTGATGTCTTATTTCTTCCTGTTCAACCCTACATTCTCAAGGGCTGCAAAGAAGAATAAGAAGCTGGAGCTTATCAGAAACCAGGGCGTTGTTCCGGCACAGATTTTTGCTATCGTATTGGCACCTTTCCTGATCAGAGAGATTGCGGTACCGCAGATCCAGTGGGGTATAACCCCATTTTCGGGAGCCTTCGTTCTTGAACACTTTACGGTATTCGGGCTTGGCTGGCCGGCTGCTCATTTCTTCCTGAGTGCGATCCCGATGGCGTTCACGGTATATATCATAGCATTCTCGGATTTCGTTCTTGCAAAAGAGCTGGTAAGTGAATGTACGGCGTACCGTCCTGATGAAACAGTTATATTTGATGCGGGAAGATCCAACCTTGTAAGCTTCCTGCGTAACGGCATAATGTCGTTGTTTGCGCCATGGGTACCGATGTGCGGTCCTCTGTGGGCATCAGGTCTTCTGACTATCACAGAGAGATATAAGAGAGGATACAAGGTTATGAACAGTTACTGGGATGGTGTTTGTACATTCCGTGCTGCAACCGTGATCTCGGTATTGATCCTGCCTCTTGTAACATTGATCCGTCCGGCGTTTGCTATCTTCTTCGGTATTACAATGGGTGTTCAGGCGTTTGCCTGCGGTAATGTCGGTATGCGAATGTGCCGTACGGCTAACGAACGAGGCATAGCCTGCGTTATGGCAGGTGCATTGACATTCTATACACCGAGTATCGCACTGCTGATCGGTATCATTGTATGGGCAGTAGTCGAGGGTTCTGAGGTGTTTGTAAAGAATAAATCGGAAGATGCTGTCTGACAACCGATTTATCGGAAATTATAAAGAAGCTTATAGAGCGTTGATTTAAATCAGAAAGGGGATCGGTACATTTGCATCAGATCCCCTTTGTCTTCAATATCTGTATTGTTTCGGTATCCGTAACATATTTGCGGCAGATCTTAAGGTGACGGAGGGAGTAAGGGTATGTTAGCTGAATTAGTTGTAAATCCGGTACACTTGGCTTATGGAGTCATGGTAGTCGGTATTGTATTTACATTTATTTTTTCAAGACGGAAAAAAGGAGATCTTCGTACAGTGGCCGCCGGGTTTGTTATTCCTTTTGTACAGTTGTCTAATTATATCTGCCCGAGAGTCCCTAAAAGCCATCTGCAGGTTAAGGAACTTGAAGATGGAAGGATTCAGGCTTTGCCTAAGGAGCAGCAGCCGGGTGAAATACGGGCAATGCTGCAAAGGGCAAATGAAGATACCTCGGTAAAGCTTTTTGCAAAGCTTGCACAGAGCGCCGCAAAGGTACAGGATAAAGCAGGTATCGACCGAAAGGAAAAGGCTCATTTTGCGGAGCCTGTCGATGAAATGCTGCAGCTTACCCATAACTTTGTACTGTGCTGTGAGGATCTGACAAGACTCGATTCAAAGGAAAAGCTGGAACAGTTTGAAAGCTATATCTATGAGCAGCCGAAGCATCGCTATATGCTTATGAAGCGGCTTCCGGGATCTATGAACGATGAATACAGTCAGCTCAATACCGAGTACGGGGATGAGATGGAGGAGCTTGAAAAGGCGGAATTTGAGGCTATGAAGAACGGAAAAAGGAGGTAAAGGATAATGACAAAAACAGAAGCTCTTACATCCGGCAGATCCGATGGCAATAACGGCATGCATGCAGTACGCGGCACGGCGATCGTGTGTTTTGCAGCCGTGATCATAGGAGATATCGTCCTTTTATATCCTTCATTAAAAAACGGTCTTCAAAAACATATGCAGCTTCCGATAATCATGGAGATCATTTCATGGGCCGTACTGGTATATGGGATCATATGGATATGGCGGCATAAAAAAGGATGGGCAACGCTTAAAAGCAAGCTTGTGGTTTTCGGTCTGTTTGGACTTTATGTGCTGTATTCGGTTCTGCTGTATTCACAGTTTCAGTCAGCCTACGGAGGATTCTTTTCACAGGAATCTGTTGCGGGTGCTATGGTAGCTGTAAAGCTGGTGCTTGTTTTGATCGGTATCACGGCAGGGATACCTACGATCCCAAAGATAGATTCGCGTGAATATTCAAGAAGGCTCAGAGAAAAAGCTTTGCAGCAGGAGGCTAATTGGGCGAAGGAATCGGTAAAAGGAGCACGCAGGGATCTGCAGGCAACCGTTGACAAGCTTAGAAATTCGCTTACTCCGGAGGAAATGCAGGCTCTGGTAGAGGAGCTCCAATCTGACGCGGCTGTCATAAAAAGTGAAAATGGTACGACAAAAGCGAAAACGACTGACAGCGTGTCAAAAAACAATGTAACAACGGAAGATGTACATCAAGGCTGGGGCGGCGGAATGTGACATTCCCTATATTAAAGAAATTGGCTTTACGGCGATATTTGGCAATATATCTTAACATGGACTTATGCACTTTAACCGAAAGGATGTTTTTATGGATCGGATTTTATTGATAGGGACTTTTGTATGCATCGGCATACTGGCTTTGTTTTTTATATTGAATATTATAAGAGCTGTACGAGGTAAGGAAGCAAGTAAGGTATTTACTATTGGTCTGCATTTATCGGGGATCGCAGCAGCGGTATTTAATGCTGTAAGAGTTTTTCGTATATATGATGACAGCCGCGGAGTTATGCTCGCCGCAAACATTATAGTTATCATAAGCCTTGTGATTTCTTTGATGCGTTCTGTAAGAGGAACACCTGAAATGGATGAGGGCAGCGATCAGGGAAATACTGCTAAATAAGAGAGATATTTAAAAAGGGGACGTGGATGAAAAAACAGGATAATGATCATCGGGATCGACATGAAAATAAGATCGGCCGAAAGTCCACGCTGCTCACTGTGCAGGAGGGGATGAAGGTATCTATCCGTAAGATAATTACCGGAAGCAGCGAAAAGAAAGAGCTGCTTAATAAAGGTATTGTTGCGGGGAGTGATCTTGAAGTGCTGGATAAGACAGATGAAGGAGTTATTGTCAGGGATACATACGGAAGAGAAATGTGTATTCCCGATACACTGGCAGCATATATCTATGTTAAGGAACCGCTGGAAAGACATTTGGATCCAGTGATCAGCGGAGGGTGCTGCAGCTACGGAAATACAGCGGGTGCGCTGGACATGATGGACAGGATAAATGACGAGATGTTTGGTGAAGACAGTTAAAGGATAAGCTTAGGGTTGCATGTCCGGCCTGCTAATTTAACGAAGTTAATA
>OQVT01001490.1_pt1 | contig 14778 bp, 9 predicted proteins | sample 1691561 | NCBI WGS metagenome assembly OQVT01 (sample SAMN03418260, study PRJEB22391) | human gut metagenome | biome: human-gut; feature: organic feature; material: feces | host: Homo sapiens | place: Tanzania | collected 2013-01 | reverse complement strand
TGTATTTTGCGGCAGCAAAATACTCAGACAGGCGGTGATAACTCTTTTCAAATTCACTTTGGCAGCCAATGTGCCACAGAACGCATATATCAATATCTCCCTGCCAAGGTGAAGCGAAAAAAGTCTCACTTTGGCAAGCCCCCCTTAACAGAGTGCGCTCTATGCAGTCCGCCCTGCCAAAGTGAATTGGCGGAACTCCGCGAGCGACAACACAGAGACCTACCGCGAGCGCCCCATGCGAGCGAGACAAAAAAAGCACAGAGCCGAAGTCGGCCCTGTGCGATTTTACAAATTAGTGTTTACAAAAGATATTAGTCGGTCCAGACGATAAATTGTCCAAACACTGTTCCGTCAGGATTATAAGCTACGAACTTCGTGATGCAACCGCCTTCATTTGAATCTATGGTAACATCCACTTGAGTACCACCACACCAGCGTACGCGTAAAGTCATAGCCGTTACCGATCCCTTCTTATTCGTAGGAGCGTTTATCGCCTTAAGATCTTCATCTGTAGGAATCTCAGCTCTATAAGCAAAAGGAAGTACTTCGTTCGCGATATCCTCTGTAATAGGATCTATACGCTTACCGTCACGAGCAATGTTTCTTATATAGGCCCAGTTACCGTCTCCAGTTTTAACAGCAGGATACCCAAATCCATTCTTATTAACTATTTCCAAATCATAAGTATATGCACAAGCTGCGCCACCTTCTCCTGCTTCCTGAGTAAATTCAGTAGTAGCGAGAACTGTAGTGTTATACTTGAGAGTAAGAGTAATCTTTCTCTCTGCGCTGGTAGCATTTGCCTTAACGTTAAGGGTAACCTCTCCGTTAGCAGCAATGGCTTGGCTCTCTACAGCTGAGCTTGCCTCAAGGGTAAGACCATAGTCAGCGATAGCCTTAGCCACGTCTGCCTGAGCATTTCCGTCAATCGTAAGAGAAAGCGTAGTCTTTACCACTCCACCGTCCTTTGAAACTTTTTCAGAAGAAGCATTCACAAAGGAAGCGGTAGCATTCAAAGAAGAAGTCTGGGTAATCTTTACGACCTTAGGTTCTGCCGGATAAACATAATCTTCGTCATTTGCAAATACCAAAGCCACATATGCGATACGAGTCTTTCCGGTCGTATTTGCGCTCAACGAGAGCCACCATCTACAATCTATCATAACCGTACCGTCATTTTCCCACTCACAAGAAGCCCAATCCACATTAGTCTTACTGTAATCTTTAGCTGCGTGCGCTGTTTCATCTACGACTACGAAATGAGTCTTCACATATACGGTTCCTTCACCATATTTATCCTGAGAAGTACCATTCAAATCAAGACGGCTATAACCAATGTCCTTTTTAGTAAAGCCCTCACCATCATATGAATAGTCGTTTCCGACTGAGCAAGAGCCTATAGTCACCTTATCCTTCGTAGCAGCCGATTCCTGTGTAACAGTAATAGTCTTCGTCTTGAACTCATCCAGCACCTTATAGTTTCCTACATTAGAGAAAGTTGCCGTAATTTCGGCAGATCTTTGCTCCCCTTCATTCTTTTCCACATCGGCATGCCAGTGGCAATAGTCTCCACCTTCGAAGTATCTGACGCTAATCCAAGTAGCAGGCTTTCCGGTAGCCTTGTCTATGCATGTAAAGACAGGCTTGTAGAACGCCGCATTTTCTGCATTTAATCTATCTGTCCACGGATCCTTTCCATCGGAAGAAACTAATGCCTTCCACCATCCAAGATCCTTGTTCTTAACCTCATCCTTCCCGATTAACAAGCCGTAAAATTCTCCTATATACTTTATGAAACCTTCCGTTCTCGTATTAGCCTTATCCAGATTAAGGTAAACATTCTTGATAGCATTTTCGGACACGGTCAATTTCTTATCCATAGCATCGAAGGTGTAAACGGCCTTATCTGTCTTGACTTCATATTTGTATCCATCATATGCTGCGGAGCCAGATGCCGGAATAGGAAGATAAAGTCCCTTGCTCGTCTCGGCAGACGTAATGCCTTCAAGAGAGAGAGGATTAGTCAATTGCACTGTCGTACTATTTTTAGATGCGTAGTTCTTTTCACTTACGTTCTTATAAGTGTTATTTACTCTGTCATACTCTACGGTACCTACAATATTTGTTTTCGAAGACAATGTAACGGAGAGCACTTTCTCATCAGAGTAAGTGGTAGTATAAGGAAGGACGCGAAATATAGAACCACATATATCCATCTTTACCTTAGGCTCGACTCCTTCCTTTACAGAAATTAAAGACAATCCACTGTGTAAAAAGAGTCTGCGCTTAGTCAATTCGCCTGCATTCTCCTGCGTAAATGAATTCAAATCAGCATTTCCTAACGTAAATTGCACCTCCTTAGGATACCCAATTGACGGATGGTTATTAGGAGAAACAAAGGCGACCATTCTATCTTGACTAATCACAGATGAATGGAACTTAAATGAAGCTACGCTACCATCTGACGATATATCGGTTGATTCCAATTTTTCTGACACTACAGGCTCTCCTGCATTGTTATAAAAACACCTCAACTGATCCCCCACTTCCCAGCGAAGGCCTTCGCGGTCGGTGAAGGTTCCTTTCAATGTTTCGCCGAGGCTTATTTCGACCTTAATGGTCTGTCCCTCTTCGGGAGCCACGGGCTCAAGACCTTCCTGCTTGCAGGACACGGTCAGTGCAGCCATACCCATAGCTGCGACTAATATCGAATTAAACTTTTTCATCTTCGTACACATTTTAGGGTTATTGCCAAGTATCGTCTTCTTCGATGGAATAGGTAAAGTCACCTACCCCCCCCCTTTGATACCAAGCTTTTTCAGATTCACCGGATGCGCACAATACGGCATCGCAAACCAGGTCTATGACCTGAACTTCTGGGCTTACATAGCCCTGCATATCTTTCTTTTTCATTTTATTCAGTTATTAGTTATCCTTATCCAATTTAAGGCTACCGGAAAAGCCGTGTTTCCGCCCAATTCGAGCGTGTGTTTTCCCTTAGTCAACTCTACATCTACCTGACGATTACTCCATTCATTCTGAGTATTCGAAAGGTCCAGAGTCCCAAGGTTCTTTCCATCCACGATTACCTTCAGGGATGTCTCGAAATAGGTATTGTACCTGATTTCCAGAGAGTATTTCCCATCCGAAGGAATCTCAACCTGCCACTGGGCAGAAGCGCCCTTCTTAAGGTCTCTCATCTCCAAAATGCCCTTCGCGTCGGTGCAAGGGGCGAGATGAAGCACTCCGTCGAAACCGCTATAGTGCTCGGCAGGAATGACTTGGCCTACATTATAATAGAGGCTCTTATCGAGGGTGGACATATTGACGAAAACCTTCCCGAGGTCGGTCAATCCGAATGGCTTGCTGCTTGAAAGCAGGGAGTTATGGCACTGAGCGTCACCATTTCCACGCGGAATGAACCAAGCATAGCGCTGAACCTGATCATCGCTTTCGAGAAGGTTAATGGCTTCGACCATATAGTTCATCTGAGCTTCGAGGGAGATATTATTATTAGCCCAATTACAGAACTCCGTAAGCCAGAGCGGTTTCCCGTACTTTTTGAACTTGTCCACGAACTGCTTCATACCCTGGGCCGAACCCATATAGCAGTGCAGTGCGAGACCGCTCACATCATCGAGATTCACCCCAGGCTGTGCGAAAAACTCGTCCAACCACTTCCACGGGTCGTGGTAATCCGCGAGCGTTCCGTAATTCATCGCCGGAGCTATAATCTTCATTCCCAGCTCCTTAGCGATTGCTACCAGCCTTGGCCAATCCTGTGCTGCCTGCGCGGGGGTCATATTGGCCTGGTCAGTGAGATTAGGCTCGTTATAGGCTAACAGATACTCGCACTTCGGGTGCGCACGTTTGAACGCACGGAACGTGTCCTCGGACCAATTGGCATTCCAAGCCATAGGGCAAAAGTCCATCCCGTACTTCTCGAACTGCGCGAAGGCAGCATCGGAAGAGCCCGGGCTCCAATTATATGACCAGCAGATGGCAGGTCCGAGAGCAGGAATGTCGAGATCCGGCAATTGGCCGAAATTAAAGCTTACGCCACGCTTGACGCTCTTCGCCTGAAGCGAAGTGTAATCCAGCGCACCGCTGCCGTTCGACGTGTTTTCCTTTTCGCAGGAAAGAGCCATGCAGAGGCCCAGAAAAACTGTTATTATGGTCTTGAATTTCATATTATTGTCTTTCGTAAACCCTTATATAGTCCACATACATGCTCGCCTGTCCGTTTGCAGGAAGGGCGGTGATACCATTAGGGTCGTGAATTCCAGGGAAATTGCCGCCGACTGCGAGATTGAAAAGGATGAAGAAGTCGTGGTGGAAATAGTGTCCCGTACCCCAATCATCCGATACATCGGTGATTCCCATCTCGTAATACGGCTTGGTATTAGGATTCTTGTCCAAATCGACGTACATTCTCAGGTACTGCTCGTCCCACACCAGTGTAAAGAGGTGGAATTCGCCGTCTTGGAGGCTATAAGACCAGGTGCTGGACTTGGCATAGTTAGGATATGCCATATTTCCGCCGCCCATATCCTTATAGAAACCCCAGTGGCAAGCGCCGTTGAAGTACTTGTCTTGTGTACCGGCTTTAATTCCGTCGGAATGGCCCATCTCGAGGATGTCTATCTCGCCACAGCGAGGCCAACCTACGGTCGAGAAGTCATTACCCATCATCCAAAACGCCGGCCAGAGTCCGTTTGCCGTCTTAGGCAGTTTTATGCGGGCATCGAAGCGACCATACTTGAAGGCTTTCTTCTGGCGCGAATTGATGCGTGCGGAAGTAAAGGACCTTCCTCCGTAGTTCTCGCGCTTGGCCGTGATGATAAGGCACTTAGCTCCTGACGCAGGTTCCTTTCCTACAGTGACGTTCTCGCGGCGATAGTACTGGAGTTCGTTGTTACCGAAGCCGTTCCCACCTTCCTCGATATTCCACACGTTCTCGTCGAGAGCGGTTCCTTCGAACTCATCTCCCCACACGAACTTATAACCCGGAATGGTGGTCGTCTCGTCCTTCGATGGATTGTCCGGAGTATTAGGTTTATCCCCCTGCCCGCCGGTATCGATAATCGGCTGGCAAGAAGATATTTTCAAAAAAACTAAAAAAGTAAATAAAATCACTTTTCTCATATAAGTTTATTATTTCTTATAGTAGAAGATGGCATCGAGATCGAGAGTTGTGCCAGCTACGCCACCGCTAAGAACACTGAAGTAGTTACCCTTGCTTGTAGTAGTGTAGTCGATACCGAAGTCAGAAATGCTAATCTCATACTCATTCCAGTCGTTAGCCACGAATTTTCCGCTTACAGGAAGAACCTGAGGGAAAGAAGTTCCGTTGTCTACGAAGATGCCGTCACCGAAAGAGAATTTGTACTCTTTTCCGTTCCATCCTACGATACCGCACTGAGGAACACCTGCAGCACCCTTGTATGCAAAGTGGAATTTCCAGTTAGCCATATCAGCAGCATCCTTTACGAATGGGTTTACAGGAGAAGCGTCAACTACGTTGAAACCGGCACCTGACCAGCCCACTGTACCTACTACGAATGAAATCCATCCCTGAGCCTCGCCGTAGAAGTTAAGTCCTGAGCATACGCCACCGGTATAGGTACCATCCCATACATAAAGGAACTTTGAAGTGTCGTCAACACGAAGGTCTAATGTAACCTTCTTCTCGATAGCCTTATAAGACTCTTCGTCGAGAGCGATTACAGCATACTCCGAGCCCTTGAGGGATTCGTGAAGATTAGCGTTTTCCTCGCCATCCGGGTCTTTCAAACCACCGTTGTTCTTAGGGTCGTCCTTACCGCAAGAAGAGAAAATACAAGCAGCAGACATTACCACTGCAGAAAGTTTTAAAAGTGTCTTTTTCATAATGTGTTATGTTTTAATAAAAATTAATATCCGAAATTTTGAGTCAAACCGCCCAGGCGTACTTCCTCTACAGGAATAGGGAGGAGTTCGTGCTTGCCGGCTACGAATTCCGACATATGTCCCTTAGCCTCAGTGGTTTCAGTTTCCTTATAAGCGTCCATCACCTCTTTCGCGATGCCCCAGCGGCACAGGTCGTACCAGCGGTGGCTTTCCATAGCGAGCTCTACGCGGCGCTCGTGGCGAATGGCCAATTGGAGATCGGCGTCGGTATCGGAAAGCTGGTGAAGTGCGTAGTTCTTAGAGTAATCCGGAACCTTGTATCCAGGGAAAGCCGGAAGAATGGACTCTGTTCCGCGAGCACGCGAGCGTACCTTTTCGAGATAGGTCTTCGCAGTAGCCTTATCGGAAGTGTTCAGTGCAGCCTCTGCATACATAAGGTATACGTCGGCAAGTCTTATGTCGATTCGGTTAATAGGTGAGCGGGAATCGTGAGAATCCTCGAGGGTCACGTAATTGCGAGTGTCGTCCATAATGGTACGCTTGGCGCAATAGTACCTGTTACCCAGATAGTAATCTTCGGAAGGATTCGTAATCTGCTCGTCGCTGAGAGTCAAGATGCTGGCGTCTCTACGAGGGTCACCGCTTTCGTACTCGTCATAGAGGTTCTGTGTAGGATGGTTGAATCCCCAGCCCACCGCATTGAACCACTGTGAACGCGCACGGGTTAGAATGGTAGTGAATGTTCCGCGTGAAAATCCGTTGCCTTCACCGTAGTCGGATGTGCCTTCGGACATATACTGCACTTCGAATACCGACTCGATTCCATTCTCGCCAGCGAGGGTGAAGTTGTCGGCATATTTCGGGCAGAGGTCGTATTCTCCGGCCTGCTGCAGCGCGAAGGTAGCTCCCCACTTGGCAGCTTCCTTATAATAAGCGGAAGCATCACCGGTGCCGGTCCTGCGGCAGTAGTCTCCAAAGTAAAGATTGGCCTTAAGGAGCATAGCCTGTGCAGCGCCCTTAGTCACGCGGCCGAGTTCCGTGCTCTCGTATTTGCTCTTGTTTATGAGAAGCGGTTCGGCTGTGGTGAGGTCTTCGAAGATGAGGGCGTAGACGTCGAACACCGAAGAGCGCGGCTGACGCCATTCCTCTGAGCTGTAGATAGGTGTCTTCACGATAGGCACGTCACCGAAGAGGCGAACGAGCCTGAAATAGTAATAAGCACGAAGGAAATGCGCCTCGCCGAGAAGTCTCGAGCGGAGCTCCGTGGTGAAGGTGCCGTCCTTATCTTCCATAAGAGGAATTTGCTCAAGTGCGAGATTACAGCGTGCAATTCCCTGATACTGCGCACGATAATACTGGAGAACGAGCTCATTGTTCGAGATGGTCTTGAAATTCTCCAAGTCGTAGGCTGCAGACATATCGGAAGTGTTCTGACCGCCTTTAAGGGCGTCGTCGGAGAGGATGTCTCCTATGAAAAACTCACTGTAGTAAGTTCCCTGATACTCCCACATAAGCGGAGTGTAAGCAGCATTCACTACCTGAACCGCAGTCTGGGCGCTTGTAAAGAAATCGCCTACTCGATTAGTCATAGGGCCATCTTCACGAAGCCATCCGTTACAAGCGGTGAGTGGCAGAAGAGCGCACACTATCAATTTCTTATATGACTTTTTCATAAACTAAAAATTCAAATTAAGGCCTAACATAAAAGTTCTGGACTGAGGATAGTTACCATAATCCACACCGCCGCCGACTTCCGGATCGTACCCAGTGTATCCGGTGAGGGTAAGAAGGTTATTAGCAGAGACATAGATGCGAGCCCTGCTTATGTGCATCTTTTCGGTAAACGAAGCAGGAAGGGTGTAGCCGAGCTGCACGTTCTTAAGACGCAGGTAGCTTCCGTCTTCTACGTAACGACTGTTAGTCTCGAAGTTACGAGAACTACCCTTAGGGTTAGGAATGCTTCCGCCAGGGTTACTCTCCGACCACACGTCGCGCATGGTAGTGCTTAGCGTAGCCTCGTTACCTGTACCTTCGGTACGAAGACGAAGGGCATTGTAAATCTTCGAGCCATAGACACCCTGAAGGAACAGCTGCAGATCGAATCCGCGCCACTCAGCACCGAAGTTAAGTCCGTAGGTGAGCCACGGGAAAGGATTGCCCAGATTAGTGCGGTCGTTCTCGTCGATCTTTCCGTTACCGTCCAAATCCACGAACTTCGCATCGCCCACGCTTATGCCCGTAGCAGCACCATCTGCCCACAAATGCTCGTCGATTTCGGCCTGACTGCGATAAATTCCATCGTATTTATAGCCCCAGAAAGTGTACAGAGGCATTCCCTGGTCGCAGACGGTCTTGTCGCCCCAGACTTTCTCGCCGCCGTTCAGTGCGGTCAGCTCGTTCTTGATGAAGGAAGCGTTGCCTCCTATGCTGTAGGCCAATTCGCCCGCCTGGTTTCTGTAGTTCAAGGTAAGTTCGACGCCGCGATTGGCCACAGTTCCGACATTGGCAATGGCAGAATAGCGATTACCTACGTGTGCCGGAGCCGAAACGCTCAGGAGCATATCCTTAGTGTCGCGCTCGAAAGCCTCTACCGTACCGGTGAGCTTGTCGCCCCACAGGCCGAAGTCGAGACCGATGTTGAACTGCTCGGTAGTCTCCCATTTGCCTCCGTTATTAACGTAGGTAAGGATGGTAGCGCCGTGAGCGAGGGACTGTGTAGAACCGAATACATAGTCTACGAAGGTAGGGCCGTTGTTGAACATAGTGAGGGTGAATGAGTTCTCCCCAACCTTATCGTTACCGATGCGTCCCCATCCTGCGCGGAGCTTGAGTTCGCTGAGGGCATCCACATCCTGCATCCATTCCTCGCTTGAGATTCGCCAAGCGGCTGCGGCAGAAGGGAAAAAGCCCCAAGTGTGCTCCTTAAACTTAGATGAACCGTCTGCACGGAAATTCAAGGTGAGCATATAACGGCTGTCATAAGAATAATGGGCACGCCCCAGGAATGACAGACGACGGGTTCTTCCTGCAGAATCACCTGCTTTATTCTGAAGCTCGGTGGTCTGAGAGAGATACCAATTGGTCTTCACCGGATTAAGTATGCTTGAACCTGACCCTCCGATGGTCTCGTAATTGTATTCCTCGGCAGTCTGACCTACCATAGCCGAGAAGCTGTGCTTTCCTATTTCTCCTGTATAGGTGAGTGTATTTTCCACTATGATAGTCTGATATCTTCCCATACTGGATTCGAGGAAGTTCTTGTCAGTCTTGTCGAAATCGGAATGCTTGTATGCCTCCTTGAAGAGCTTGTGACGTGTGTTTGTAAGGTCCATACTTACGTCGCTTCTCCATACGAGCTGCTTTATAGGCTTGATTTCAAGGAAGATATCGCCCACCCAGCGCTCCGTTTTGTCGGAAGGATGAGAATGCTCGACCATAGAAAGAGGGTTCGTGACATTCTTGAAGTTAGACGCTGCGGAGATAAGACCGCTCATATCGGAACCGTCGCGGCCTACCGAGCCCTGCGGATAGCGTGCAGGATCCCACGGTGCCATAGCGATAGCTGCCGAAAGAACCGAAGCGGCAGGAGAACTGTTGTTATTCATCGCGTTACGACCCGATGAGGTCATAAACGTGAGGTTCTCTCCTACCTTTATATATTTACCTATGTTATGCGCAGAGTTGAAGCGCAGGGACATACGGTTGAAGTCCGACCCGATGATGGTACCGTCCTGGTCGAAGACGTTAGCACTCATAGACCAATACCCGTCCTTGTTACCTCCGTCTGCGCTAAGGTGATAGTTCTGAATAACAGCATTACGGAACACCTCGTCCTGCCAATCGGTGTCGATGGAAGAATAGTCGATGTTCTTAGGATAGTAATTGGACTTACCTATAAGATATGTTCTTACCCAAGTGTCTATACCTTTATTATTAAGAACCGTTACCTGAGAAGGTACGCCTGATGCGTTAGCCAGGAACGATGCGAACTCCGATGCATTCATAAGATCAAGAGTGCGCCATCTGCTCTGTATGCCGGCATAAGCGTCGAATGTAACCCTTACGGTGCCGTCGGTCTCACCCTTACGGGTAGTCACGAGGATGACGCCGTTAGCTCCGCGCGAACCATATATGGCAGTAGCGGAAGCATCCTTAAGAATCTCGGTAGAAGCGATGTCGTTAGGGCTCAAGTAATTGATGTTATCCACGATGACACCGTCCACTACATAGATAGGAGCACTGTTATTCACCGTGCCAATTCCCCTGATTCGAACTTCTGCGCTCGCGCCCGGCTGGCCTGAACCCGAATTCACGGTCACACCTGCGGCCACGCCCTGAAGTGCCTGGTCCAATCCTGCTGCCGGAGTCTTCTGAAGCTGTTCGCCCTTTACCGAAGACACCGCTCCGGTGAGGTCGCTCTTTTTCATAACACCATAGCCGATGGCCACCACCTCTTCGAGAACCAGAGAATCTGTCTCGAGGTAAACATCGAAAGTACCTTCACTCTCGACTACCAATTCCTTATCGGCAAATCCGAAAGAAGTAAAGACGAGAGTCTCGCCCTTTTTAACCTTTATAGTATAAACGCCGTCGAAGTCTGTCGACGTTCCGCTCAATGTGCCCTTTACCATAACGGCCACGCCCGGGAGTGGCTGAGAATCGTCAGCTGAAAACACTCTTCCCGTAAGCGTGAGAGTCTGTGCGAAACAAACCTCGACTAAAAACAAAAAGAAAACGATAAATGAAAATTTTCTCATACAATAGTTACTTTTTCAGTGTTTTTCGACTACAAATATATATGATTGAACTATTCGTTGTTACTTTTTTATTTCACAAAAACTCAACATAAAAATAATTTTTACTTTTTCCACCCCTACACAAACTCAACAAAACACGCATAATCTTTTAATTATCAGTTTTCTAAATATATTTAATAATTCACTAAAAAATTTTATTAACGAAAAATCACCCCTACAAAAGGAAATTATTATATTTGTAAAAAATTGAGGCTTATGAAACGCTTGTTTTTGTCGATTTCCCTTTTATTCTGCTGCATCTATGCCAGCGGATATTACCCGGTAGTAAAGAACTATACTAAAAATGAGTATAAGGGAAGCAGTAAAACGTGGTACATAACACAGAGTAGTTGCGGAAATATCTGGGCTGCGAACAACTCCGGAATTCTGGAATTCGACGGACGCGAATGGAGTATCATAGAGGCGAAGAACAAGACCGGCATGCGTTCCCTTCTATTCGACGAAGACAGCGACAGGCTCTACTTCGGGGCAGTCAACGAAACAGGCTACCTGGACTTTCACGATCGCAGGCACATTAAATATGTATCCCTACTCGACACCCTCAGTAATAGCATAAACGACATCTGGGCCATACACAAGATAAAGGACACGCTTTATTTTAGGGAAAACAACCGAGTATTCAGTCTATGTAACGGGCAAGTGCGAGAATACGGCTTTCCTAACAAGGTGAGCGTCTCGGAAGTCATAGACGGCTCTCTTTACATATTCGTAAACTCGATAGGAGTACTAAGGCAAGGCCCCGACGGAGAGTTCGAGAGAGTGCCCGGAACGGAAGGACTGGGAAGACTTAATGTATGCGCCATAAAGAAAATCTCCGACGACACGATAGAGCTGGTCAGCGCCACCAACGGCCTATATCATCTCACGGACGGCGTGCTCACTAAAAAGACGAGCCGACTGGGCGACTCTTTGGAAAAGGCCATAGCCTACTGCTGCACTGTATCCGAAAACTACAGGGCCTACGGTACGGTTAATAACGGAGTCTATATCCTCGACACACTCGATAACAGCGTCATCCACCTGAACACCACGTCAGGACTTCAGAACAACACTGTCCTCAGCCTATTTTTCGACAAGCAAAAGAACCTGTGGTTGGGCCTTGACAAGGGAATAGACCTAATCGAGCTCAACTCCGCAGAGTACAGGCTATTCGCGGCCAATGACCTGATAGGAGCCGGATACACCTCGGAAGTATTCGACGACAAGCTTTGGCTGGGAACGAATCAGGGCCTCTATTACTGCCCGTTCCACGGCTCCGCCAAGGATGTCAAGGACTCGGCGATAAAGGCTTTCCCAGAGCTAAAGGGACAGATGTGGCAGCTTCTCGCCTATGACGGCGTGTTGTTCGCCTGTGCGGACAGAGGGTTGGGAATAATCTCGGCCGACGGAAAGTTCGATTTCATCAGGATGAACGGAGTGTGGAAGGTAATTCCACTGGAAACGCAGCCAGGGCGTATACTTGGCTGTAGTTACGACAGACTTTTCCTCTTAAAAAAGACTGCCGGAGGATGGAAATTCGACAAATGGATAGAGGGATTTAACGAAAGCAGCAAGGTCTTCGAAGAAGATAAGGACGGAAGCATCTGGTTTAGCCACTGGATTAAGGGATTGTATAACCTGCAGATAGACTACGGGAAAGGAGAGGTTCTCAAGGAGCAATTCCTCTCTCGCGAGCACGATTTTCCGCAAGACTGGAGCAACACCCCGGTAAAACTGGATGGAGACATCATCTTCCAGACGGCCGACGGCTTCTATAGTTTCGACAAGAGCCTTAACAAGGCCATCCCTATCGATTCCTTGAACACGCTATTTTCGTCCAGGCCTGTCGGAATGGGCATCTACAAGCTAAAGAATTCCGACTATTTCTTTTCTTCGTCGTCGATTCAGGCACTCTACTATAAGACCTCCGGAGATTATGTTATGGACAGCCTGTCGCTGAGTTCGTTGGCCTCCAGAAGAATTACGGGATTCGAGGATTTGAGGGAATTTGACGAAGGAATGCTTATGCTGAATACCGAAGACGGGTTCTCCATCATTATGGAAGACCTTATAAAGGACAAATCGAACCTGTCTTATAATAATCTATACATTAAGGAAATCGCCGTGGCCAAGCCTACCGGAGATTCTGTCATCTTCGAATCCAGAAATTTGGAGGCACAGAAGACGAAGGTCGTAGTGCCCTTTAAGGATAATTCCCTGAAATTCAATGTGGCGCTTCCTACATTCGACAGCGAGAACAAAGTCCGCTTCAGCTATAGGCTTAAAGGCTACGACAGCGGCTGGTCCCCTTTCCAAGAAGATGAGCATAAGGAATACACACGCATATCTCCGGGAGAATTCACCTTCCAGGTCAGGGCGAGCGTGCCGAACTCTAAGGAGATGATTACCGCAGAAATCCCTGTAAAAGTACTCAAGCCGTGGTATTTGAAGGGCTGGATAATCATCTGCTACATAACGGCTTTCCTTTTCGCACTCATAGCCCTGTGCTTTTACCTTAAGAAACACATCGAGGCGAACGTAAACAAGCGCCAGAAAGAAAAGGAGAACGTCGAGAACGAGAAGAGGATGCGTAATGAGCTGAAGATGAAGGCGGACGAATTGGCCTCATCTACGATGAACCTGATAAGGAAGAACGAAATTCTGCAGAAAATCGATGCCGAGCTGCAGAAGGCTTCGGACAATCTGGTAGAGGACAGGAACAAGTCCCTGCGCATAATAAGCAAGATTAGGTCGGACATTAAGGAGAACATAAGTCACGACAACAGCTGGAACCGTTTCGAAAAGAATTTCGACCTGGTGTATGTGGATTTCCTGAAAAAGCTCGAGGATGCTCACCCGGGGCTTTCCACGACCGACAAGAAACTGTGCGCCTACCTCAAGATGGGACTGTCATCAAAAGAGATAGCTCCGCTTCTCAACATCACTGTAAGAAGCGTGGAAATGAACAGATATCGAGTTCGCAAGAAACTCGGGCTGGGACGAGAGGATAATCTGATGGACTACCTGGGCAGATTCTAGATATTGTCGAATATGAACGGCAATATGGATTCCACATTAGGGAATTTCCATATCCGTTCGGCACCCACCCATATCACCGTTATGGGGTGTCCGGCATTACGCTGATACTGCGCCATAACCTGACGGCAAGCTCCGCACGGAGACACCGGGTCAGGGGCCAATTCGCCATCAAGTCCGCCTGCTATGGCTATGCTGCACATAGGGTCGTTAGGGAATTGGGACGAGGCGGCAAACATAGCACTTCGCTCTGCACACATACCGGAAGGGTATGCCGCGTTTTCCTGATTAGCGCCTTTTACGATTTTTCCACTATCAAGTCTAATCGCTGCGCCTACGTTAAAATGTGAATACGGAGCGAAAGAACCCTCCATAGCGGCGATGGCTTCTCTGACGAGTTGCGCATCCTCACTTCCGAGTTCTTCTATAGATTTGTACTCATTAAATGAGATTCTAATATCCTTTTCGGTCATCGTTTAAAAATTAGTGGACCTCAAAGATATGAATTTTTCTTCTTCGGTGCAAATATGCGTTAGTTGGAAAATTATTCGTATATATTCTTATGGATTTTCAAAATAATTTGGGAAGATGTTGTATTGATGTCATCTTTTCGATTCAATGGTGTAGTTTGCGGATATTTATTGCGCTCATAGGGGGCGTCCAGTCCATGGCCGCGCGGCAACCCATGGTAAGCGTTTAGAGGGCTAGTTTATATTGTTTTGTATACAGTGCGTCTCGCTTGATTACTGAGAACATTCGATGAACGAGTTTTGCCCTGAGGACATTGAAGATGCACATCTTGTGCTTCCCTTCTTTGAGTTTTCGTTCGTAGTATTCTTTATATTCCCCTTCTTTCATTCGTGTGGCGACATTGACCGCGCTCATGTGCAGGAGAACTTTCATAGTTTGGTTTGCCCGTTTGGATATCTTGGCTTTTGATCGTACAGATGTGCCTGAATCGTATTTGTAAGGCGTAAGGCCGGCAAAGCTGCAGAACTGCCGTGCATTTTGGAAACGTGTAAAGCCACCTGTGATTGCAATCATATTGATGGCGATT
>OQVT01001488.1_pt1 | contig 14782 bp, 9 predicted proteins | sample 1691561 | NCBI WGS metagenome assembly OQVT01 (sample SAMN03418260, study PRJEB22391) | human gut metagenome | biome: human-gut; feature: organic feature; material: feces | host: Homo sapiens | place: Tanzania | collected 2013-01 | reverse complement strand
GGATATGGATGTTCTCCTTCGGGCAGTCCACGTGGTCAAAGAAGTTCTTTGCCATGAATGAGTGGTAGCTCTCAGGGTGGCTCTCAGGCAGACCTACATATTCGTCCATGTTGAAAGTGAGGACGTTCTTGAAGGATACGCGTCCCTCCTTGCAAGCCTGTGCCAAAGCACGATACATGCCGATGGGTGATGAACCGGTAGGCAGACCGAGCACGAACTTGTGGTCGGGTGTCGGGTTGAACTTGTTGATACGCTCGATAACATGCTCAGCAGCCCACTTTGACAGCTGGTCATAATCCTTTTCAATAATTAGTCTCATAATATTATAAATATGTATGTTAGTTGATTATGTTTACATTATATATATGTATGTATCCTCGTGTGGCTTAGTTGTCATCCCACGGCGAAATCATCTCTTCTGGCCACAGGTGGTGTGCGTACGTATATCCGCAGAGCTTGAAGAGGCTGGTCATGCGTGTCAGTCTTTGCTTGAAAGCGCCGAAGTCCTTCGGAGCGCTGCTCCACTGCACCTCGCTGAGCGCCGACATACGCGGAAGGCTGTAGTATTCCACGGCTTGCGGGCAAGTCAGATATTCCGTCCATACGTTAGCTTGCACTCCGAGGATGTGGCTCTTTGCTTTTTCTGACATGCCTTCTGCGAGAGGTTCGTAACCGTAAACCTTCTCCACGTTTATGAATCCGTCACGCGGCGAAGGCTCGTAGAGTGTGTTGGTGTCCGTCTGGCAGAAGTCGAAGTAGCAGTATGTCGTAGGCGACATTATCACGTCGTGACCCTTCTCTGCCGCCTTCTCTCCGTTGGCTGTTCCGCGCCAGCTCATGATGGTGGCGCTCTGGTTGATGTCGCCTTCCAGAATCTCGTCCCAGCCTATTATGCGCTTTCCGTTCTGATTGAGGAATCGCTCCATGCGGTTGGTGAAGTAGCCCTGCAGCGTCTTTGCTGTCAGTCCGTGCTCCTTAGCCACGGCTTGGCATTTCGGACATTCCGCCCAACGCTCTGTAGGCGTTTCGTCGCCTCCGATATGGACAAATTCGGATGGGAAAATGTCAGAGAGTTCTTTCAGCACGTCCTCACAGAAAGCGTAAATCTTCTCGTTGCCGAGACAGAGCACGTCCAGATAGATGCCCCATCTGTGTCCCACCTCGTAAGGACCGCCCGTGCATCCGAGCTCGGGATAGGCGGCGAGAGCAGCCTTCATGTGTCCTGGCATGTCAATCTCGGGGATAACGGTGATGTATCGTTGGCGTGCGTACTCCACGATGTCGCGAGCCTGGTCCTGAGTGTAGAATCCGCCGTACTCTCTCTGGTCGTCCACCATCGAGTTGAATCCGACGATGGTGCCCGAACGCTTCGATCCTATGCTCGTAAGACGCGGATACTTCTTTATCTCGATTCGCCATCCCTGGTCATCTGTGAGATGCCAGTGAAAGACGTTCATGTTGTGCATAGCCATGAGGTCAAGATATTTCTTGATGAAGTCCACGGTGAAGAAGTGGCGCGAGCAGTCGAGCATCATGCCGCGATAACCGAAGCGGGGTTGGTCAGCTATTCTTACCGGGCTCAGCTCTATGCAGTCTGTCTGCTCTCCTATGGGCATTGATTTGCGCAGCGTCTGGATGCCGTAGAACACGCCCTTCGCCGAACCGCCGGTAAGGACGATGCCTTTCTTGTCCACGCTGATGCGATAAGCCTCTTCGCCGAGCTTGCTGTCCGTGCTGAGTGAGATGGTGTTGTTCTGCGCCTTGCCTGAAGCAATGTCGAGCTTCATGCCGGTGGTCTGTGCCATGTAGTCTGCGAGGAACTGCGCGTTGCGCTTCATCGCCTCGTCGCTGCCTGCGTATACGATGCGTGTGGCTGAGGAGAGCATGAAGGGCGTGCCTTTCTGCATGCTTATGCTTGCTGGCAACGGCACGATGTCGTAGCTCGCCTTGACCGCGGCGCTTGTCGTGGTTGTTATCATTGTCATGATGAGTGATATGATTATTAGAATTCTGTTCATACCTTAGTTGGATTTGTTTTAGTTTTGTTAAATTGCAAAAGTGCTCCGGCGTCACACCGGAACACTTTTTGTTTGATTGTAGTAGTAGTTGTAACTAAATAAGCAGTCATGAGTTAGTTGAAAATCGGTTTTCTCATTTTACCGCCGATGGCGGTTATGCTTTGTTTGTTTATGCAAAGTTAACAATTAATTGCCGACAATCAAAGACAATTCATTAAAAACCTCTTTTTGTTTATCTTTTTTAATGATTAATGCTACGCTTTACGGCTGAAGAATTTAATAAGTGGAGTGTGTAAGAAAAGCCACAATGTAAACTCAATTGTTCCATTGTGGCTTTTCTTATGCGAAAGAGGCTTGTCAGATGCCTGCTTTTACGGTCTGTGTATTGCCTCCCTGCTCCAGTCTGAACACGTACACGCCGTGGCTGAGTTGTGAGATATCAACGGTCTGTCCGCTTGCTGTCAGCGTTTTGCTGGCAAGCTTCTGTCCGGTGGTGTTGTATATGCTCAGCGTGGCATTGCCTTTGGCTGCGTACATCACCTTGGCGGTGCGTGCTGCGCGGTCTGTTATTATGCTCATCTGCTGCTTGTCAGCCTGCGTGTCGTTGATGCCCGTCTTGCTTACCGCAAGCTGCAGTCCTGCATACGCGTCTATCTTACCCGTTCCCCACTTGTTTCGGTCTGCCGACTTAGTCTCTCCCGTGTATTCGTCATGGCGTGACGATGCCTCCATGATGGCACGGATGTCAGCAGGGGTGAGCGACGGATTGGCTTGCAGCCAGAGAGCCACGGTGCCTGTCACGAAGGGTGATGCCATGGACGTGCCGATGTTCACGTCATAATAGTCGTTGCCGAAGTCACTCTTTGTCACTGTTGTGGACGAGTTGAAAGAAGAGTAATACTTGGATGTGGCTGACACTACGGCGCAACCCGGAGCCACAACGTCCGGCTTGTATCGTCCGTCCATGGTCGGACCGCAACTTGAGAATAGTGAACGTTCGCCAAGGTGGCCCACGAGGTCTGAATTCACTTCATAGTAGTCGCCTGAAACGGTCTGGTAATATCCTTTCGTGTTGTACGATCCTACGGTGATGACGTCCGGACTTACACCGCCAAGCTCGCCGACTGTGCAGTCCGTATCGCCGTTGGTCCATCCTCGCTTGCCGCCGTTCAGAAAGTAGCCCGTCGTCGAACTGTTCCACATGTGTATGGTGCTTCCTGCGTCGCCCGTGGCTACAATGCCAATCTTGCGATTTTCTCCGATGCTCGAAGCGCGACACATTATCATGGTCTCTGGACGGTCGTTGTTGGGATTCTGCTGCAGTGCCATCTGCACGGTTGCCACTACGCCGCATCCGTCGGGAAAGACAAACTTCACGTCCGTCTCTCCGTCCGTCGCCACCTCTGGCGATTCTGCCACAATCTTTCCTTTCAGAGCATCCACCACCACGGTCTTTACCGTCATCGACGAGTTCTTGCCTCCCCATATGTCGAGGTATGCGGTCTGCGTAGATGACGTCGAACTTTCGTTGAAGCCTATCATTGTCTTCATCGTCGTATCGTCCTCAGACAGTGTCTTTGAGGCGTGTAGGGCTTCGGTGCCCTCGTTGCCTGCCGCTCCCACGATTATTCTGCCCGGTCCCACCATAGCTGCCATGGCGCGGTCAGTGTCTGATGTGCCGTCGTGCGGTCCGAGATGCGAGCCGAGACTGATGTTTACGACGCATGGCTTGCCCACGCTTTCAGCATAGTCGAACACGTAGTTGATGCCGTCGATGATGTTGGTGTTTTGCGATGCAAAGCTGACGAACACGAGGTCGGCGTCAGGCGCCACACCGTAATAATTGGTGGAGCGGTCCGAACCGGCGGCTATACCTGCCACGTGCGTTCCGTGGAAAGTGCTCACCATATCGTAACGGGCAGCCGACATTTCCGGTAGCGACACGTACTCGGTGCCATAGCCGTATTTCTCCGGTGAGTTGCCGGATTTTGACGACTGGTCCCAGACGCGTACTACGCGTGTCTCCGTGTAGTTGTTCTTGAGAAAGTCGGCGTGTGCATATTCGAAACCGTTGTCCACGATGCCCACTACTACGCCCTTACCGGTGTAGTCGCCAAGGCTTTCCGTGGCTGTGTGGCAATAGTCCACGCCAGCGTCGGCACGGGCTTCGTCCATAAGCAGACGGGCTTCGCTTCCGGCCTGTATGTTCTCCACGCCGTCGATGGATGCAATGGTGTTTATGGCGGACAGCGGCATCGACGCCGTAACTACGTTGCCGAGGACAGAGCGGACCGTCACGCCATGCTTGCGCAGTTCGTCCACCGCCTTGCTGTTGTTCACAGTTATGAACGCCGAAACAGTCTTTTCGGCAGGAGCGTTCTTGCTGTCCTTCTGCGCCGCATTCAGCTTCTGTGCCTCCCAGTCATTAAGCATAAGGCTGGTGTTTGGCGATATCTTCTGCGCCGAAACCTGTAAGGCCATTGTCATCATGGCGGCTGTAAGGGTATGTCTTGTCTTCATCTTTTTCTATGTTCTGATATGCTCCTTTGTTTTTTAGTAATTCTCGAACGTACCCTTATAGTGTAACACCACCTTTGTGTTGTCGCCCTTGTCCACGTATCCCATTCCGGGATTGTTATACTTGTTGGTCACGTCCACATAGATGTCATAGTTGCCTTCGTCGTCCTTGCTTACCTTCAGTGTGCCGTTGTTAGGCTCGTTGCCGTAACCGTGTCCGGAAGCGTGTGACTGCAGCTGTATGGCGTTGAAGATAATTTCGAATACGTCAGTGTCGCCCAACGAGGCAAGACTTATCTCTCCGGCGTTTATCATCGACGGACCTACCGTCAGTTTCACGCGGTTGTCTGACGAATACTTGCTTTCGGTGCCTTCAGGATATAGATAGAATATGGTCTTGTCCGTCTTTTCCTGTATAAGCGCCATGCCGAAGGTCTGCTGCAGCGTGACGTTGCCGTCCGAATCGTAGTATTTCAGTTGGTTGTCGTCCACGGCAAGCGGGATGATGGCGTCGAGCGACTCCACGACTGTCGGCTTGCCCAGGTAGCTAACATTCACTGTGGTGCCGTCCTCGAGAGTGGCGTCCACGGTGATGTATGTATTGCCGAAAAAGTCAGTGGCGGAAAGTATGGTTCCTGCCGTCACCTTGTCGTATACTGTGCGTGTGGCGTAGTCGATATACTTGAATGTGTAGCTGTCTGCATTCTCTGCCATGTCGATGGAACCGTTGTAAAGCTTGGCTGCTGATATGCTCAGCCATACAGCCTTCTGTCCTTCTTTCACACCGTCAGCCGTCGTTGTCTCCACGTCGCTGAACGCAAAGCTTGTGGCTTCTCCCGTTGCAGCTGGCTCCACGGTCAGCGCGGAGAGGATGGGGGATGGCGCTGCGTCGCCTACGGTCAGCATTCCGTCAGCCACGTATGTCTTGCCGAAGGCACCGTTGTAGGTGCATCTGATGTCGTCCGATCCGCTTTCTGCATTTACGGTTATGGCGATGTTCTTTCCGAACTTGTCAAACTTCAGCTTCATTGTGCCCTTTGTTATCTGCGTTGCCTTGGCGCATGTCACGCTTACGCCCTCTGTCGTGGCAATGTCGATGTCCTTGCCCATCTGCTCCTTGGGCAGTGTGATGACGATGTCGGGCACGGAGGTCATGTCTGGCTGCTCGTTGCTGAATATGCTGAACGTATAGCTGTCGGCGTCTTCTTTCTGGAGCACAGCCGATACTGCGTTCACCTCCTCGTTAAGTGCCCACTGGTTCTCCAACTCTGTGTATTGACGTTCCGCGAACGTCACTTCCTGCACGTCGTCCACTCTGTATGTGGTCTTCGTGCCGTCCTTGTTCACCACCGTCATGATGTGGTAGTCTTGCTGTGCGAATGCCGTGCAGGCGGCTACAAGGCATACTGATGTCAGAATCTTTCTCATTTCTTCACTATTTTGTTTGTTATCCTATTTCCTACTTTCACTACGTATACGCCCTTGCCCAATGACGAGATGTCAGTCTGGCTGCTTGCGTCTTTCTCTTTGAGGAGCAGTTGTCCGTCTGTGCCGTATATGCTTAGCGGCTCATCGGGCTTGGCGCCAAACACGGTCAGTGTGTTACCGTCTACGTTCACCTCCGGGCGTGCCTCATTGCTTACATCGTCGATGCCGCTCTCTGGGTCGTACTGTATCTCCACCGGTCCGCTCCATTCTGCATTGATGAGAAATCCGTTGCCGTCAGCGAGGTTCATCGTGAAGTGATAGTTGTCGTTCTCCAGCTTCTCCACGCCCACGCGTCCCGAATAGACAAAGGCGAAGGTGTCCACCACGCAGTAGCGGTCCTTGGCGAAGTGCTCGTATCGTGTGCCGGTGCGTCCGCCGTATTGGTCGAAGTAGCCACGTGTCATGTAGAAGGGGGCATACTGGTTGGTCCAAAGATGGTCGTTTTCCATAAGCTCGTAGGTTCCGGCGGGCAGAGTCTTTGCCGTTGAGCTGGTCTGGAACTCCATTCTCAGCAAGTCGCCCTCGTCGCCGTCCTTTCCGCTTGGTGAGCCGATGTCCACTGTGAAGACGTTACATCCGTTGGTACGTCCCAGGTAGTAGGCGCGTGCTTTCTTTATATATGAAAGGTCGAGCGTTACGTCATGGTCCAGATTTGACTCCACGGTCTTCTTCTTGTCGTCCGACACGTCCACGATGTTGAAGGTGATGTCCTTAGCCGTTCCCGTCACCTTGTGTCCGCGGTCTGTCATGCAGTCAATGACAAAGTCGAATGCTCCCTCCTTCGAACCTTCGGTTATGGTAATCGTACCTGAGGTTATATATCCGTAGTCGTAGTCTGAGTCGGCTCCGGTTATGGTCTTGCGTCGCTTCAGGTAAGTGCCCATGAGCACCGTCATGCCGCTATAGTCAATCTCCATACCGGGGAAGTATGTCTCGCTCTTGAAGTTTCGTGCCACGGTGTAAGTTCCGGGGATGATGGTGGCTTGCTTCGGATCGCCGAAGAGACGGTTGAAGGCGCAGATGGCAAGGTCGAGTCCCTTTTCCTTCATTGCTCCAGTCTCCGGGTCGAAGTCGCAGTCGAAGAGGTTGATGTATATGTTGCCGGTGTTCGATTCCATCAGGTTGCCGTGATAAAACGCCATGCCGCCAGTGAACGTGGCGTTGATGTCCGTCGGAATCTGCGGATAGACAGCCGTTCCTCCGTTCATGTCCACGAAGTTGAGAGTGCCAGAGAAAGAGTATGACGTGCCCTTCTCGTCAGCGAAGCTTATGCTGTATGTGTTGTCACTGTTTATTTTCACCGTCACGTTGTCAGCGATGAGCGTTTCTGTACTTGGCTTTCCGTTGGCGTCGTACACGGCGGAGTAAGAGTAGTCGGCGTCATAATAGAGTGATTCGCCGTCGCCAGAGTAAGTACCCTCCTGCAACTGTGTGCCGCTGCCTTTCGGAGCATAGAAGTCGATGGCTGCGATGGTGGCGTTGGTGGCTTCTATGGAGCCTGAGGTGTTGTTGAAGACGGCGTCCTTCGAGTCGGACAACACCAGGTAATAGTTCTCCATGTCGTCCGTTGATGACGATGCCTGCGTGTAGTAGGCAGCCACGACATTGTTCATCTTCTTAACGTCCGTGTTCTGCGCATTTGCAGCCAGCGTTAAGAAGAACGTCAATAAATAGAAAGAGAGTAGTTTTTTCCTCATATGCAATATGTTTGATTATTAAAATCGTATAAAAGAAAGCACGTCGAATATGTACCGATGGCAAATTTAAACATTTTTCTTTTATCACGTATCAAATATATTACATTTTGTAGGATTTATTTCAATAAAGATAGGTTTTGTGTAAGTAAAAAAGATTTGTTTGCATAAAACTGTAATAAAGAAACTCAGGTTTGCTTGTAAAAGACATGCAAACCTGAGTTCCTTTAAGTTCAGTTATGTTATCTTACCACCTTCTTCGACTGCTTTGTGCCGTCCTTCATAGTGATGGTGCGGATGTATACGCCCTTGCCCGGACGCAGAATCTGACGTCCTGAGAGGTCGGTGAATGTGATTGACTCCACATTGCTTTCCTCAAGGGTAGTGTTGTTGATGCCGGTCGCATTGAAGTAATACTCTGTGATGCCTGAAGAGTAAGTCACGGGCTTGCCGTCTACCTCGTCCACGTAGAGAGCCTCCAAGCCTATCTTCTCCTTCGGCTGATGGAAGTAGTAGAGGCGGCGTGTGTTGTCGCTTACCTTATAGAAGTGGAGGTCGTCGTCGAATGTGTAAGGCACGAGGTCCATTTCCTTCTTCACGTTAATGTATTCCTCCGGTGTGAATGTCAGCATCTCGCCGTCGATGTAGAAGCTGTAGTAGAGCTTGGTGGGGTCAAGGTAGTTGCCATCTATTGAGTAATAGCTCAACAGGAACTCTACGCCGCTGTAATTAGGTGTTTGGTCCGTTATCCATGGCATGACAGCAGAGAACTTCGGAGGCAGCGGCTTGTTAGGCTTCTCCACCCACGGGCTGATGAGTGGCACGCGGTAAACGTCGAAGATGTCTGTGCTCTTCAGCGGCTCACGCACGCCGTCGCTCTGATGGATGCCCATCTTCTGCTTTGAAGAGAGGGTGTTGGCAGCAGGGTCGTATGTGAATACGAGCGGCTCGTTCACCACGAAAGTGCTGTCATAAGGATCGCCGTACGAGGTTAAGGCTGTACTGTAGTCCACGCGTGAAGCATAAGCGTAGCATACGGTAGTGGTATCGATGCCCACGAGTGATGTTGACGGGAAGGTCACCTTGTTGTCCTTCATCGTACCCTTAATCCAGTAACCCTTGAGGTTGGTGGAGAGGTTGCCGAGATATACGTCGTCGCCGTCAAAGGCATACTTCACGGGCCACTGCTGTGCCACGTCGTTGAGGTCGAGGTAGAGCATCAGGCCGTCGTACACCTTTGCGTTCTCGGAAGGCTTGGTGGTGTTGTTCTCGATGTTGATACCCTCGAAGTTGTTTTCGCCGTAACCGGTCCATCCGCCGGTTGGCGTACACATACCGCAAGCCATACCATCGCAAAGGGTCAGCTTGCCGTCCTTCCAGAGATATTTCAGAGTCTGCGATTCCTCGTCTCTTACGTAAGTTCCGTACTTGTCGGTTTCCTCCACAACCATCTTGTAGAGCTTGCCGTAGCTGGTGACGTCGTTGAAGGTCTCTTCCCAGATTACCTGCGGAAGGTCGAAGGCGATGGTGTCGCCCTGTGCCTTGTAGCCCTTAATCCACGACTTGCCATAGAGGCTGCTGATGGGGTTCTCCAGCCATACTGCTCCGTCCTCGGCGAATACCATACGGGTCCACTCGCCGTGGGATGTATAAGCTTTGGCGTTACCAAAGAAGCCGTAGTAACCCTTCGACGAACGGTAAAGATTTACTACCTCACCTTTTGGCTTTTCGGTGATGGGCTTCTCATCCTGTGCCGACACTGTGGTCAGTGAAAGTGCGGCAAGACATACGGAAAGTAAAGTTTTTTTCATGATGTCTTTCTGTTTTTTAAGTTATGGTTAATGATTATTTATTTCAACTCTTAACTCTCAACTCTCAACTGTTAAAGCATCGCTTTCACAGTATGAGCAGTTCCTCCCTGCTCCAGTCTGAACACGTAGACGCCGTGGCTGAGCTGTGAGAGGCTGACGGTCTGTCCGCTGGCTGTGATTTTCTTGGCTGCCACCTTCTGTCCGGTGGTGGTGTAGATGCTGAGTGTGGCGTTGCCCTTGGCGGCGTACATCACCCGTGCGGTGCGTGCGTTGCGGTCCGTTGTGATGCTGAACAGCTGTACGTCAGCCTGCGTGTCGCTGATGCCGGTCTTGCCGGCAGCAATCTGCAGACCTGCGTAAGCGTCTATCTTGCCTGCGCCCCACTTGTTGCGGTCGCATGAGTCAGCGCTGCCGGTGTTATAGTCATGGCGTGACGAAGCGTTCAGAATGGAGCGGATGTCAGCCGGGGTGAGTGTCGGGTTGGCCTGAAGCCAGAGTGCCACGGTGCCAGCCACGAAGGGTGACGACATTGACGTACCCATGTTCACGTCATAATAGTCGTTGTTGTAGCTGCTCTTGTCCACCGTTGTCAACGGGAAGAAGCCCTGATAATACTTTGATGTAGCTGAAACGATGGCGCATCCGGGAGCTGTCACGTCCGGCTTGTAGCGTCCGTCTGTAGTAGGACCGCAACTTGAGAAGAGCGAACGTTCGCCGAGATTGCCCACCACCTCAGGATTGAGGTCGTACACGTTGCCCATGAAGTTCTGATAGCTGTCTTTGGTGTTATACGATCCTGCTGTGATGACGTCAGGACTGATGCCGCCAATCTCTGCTATGGTGTAGTTGGCATCGCCGTTTGTCCATCCTGTCTTGCCCTCGCTGAGGAAGTTGCCCGTCACGTCACAGTTCCACATGTGCACGGTGCTGCCCTCGCTGCCGGTTACCACCAGTCCGATGCGGCGGTTGTTGTCGAAGCTGGATGTGCGATATAGCGCCAGCACCTCCGGGCGGTCGTTGTGCGAGTCCACCTGCAGAGCCATCTGCACGTTGCCTTCCACGCCGCATCCGTCTGGGAACGTATACTTCATGTTGGCAGCGCCGTCCGTAGCCACCTCTGACGATTCAGCCAGAATGCTTCCGTCGTTCGTGTCCACCACCACAGCCTTCACCTTCAGCGCAGCGTCCTTGTCGCTCCAGATGTCAATGCGGGCTGTCTTGGCGCCAGCAGAAGCGTCGTTAAAGCCAATCATGGTCTTCATCGTGTCGCCCTCCTTGAATGTCTTCGAGGCATGCACGGTCGTTGCGCCCTCGTTGCCGGCAGCACCCACTATGATTCTGCCCGGACCCACCAGCTCTGCCAAGGCGCGGTCGGTGGCTGATGTGCCGTCGTGCGGACCGAGGTGTGTTCCCAGACTGATGTTTACGACGCATGGCTTGCCCACGCTCTCGGCATAGTCAAACACATACTTGATGCCGTCGATGACGCTGGTGTTCTGCGATGAGAAGCTCACCAGCACGATGTCAGCGTCAGGAGCCACACCATAATATTTAGACGACTGGTCAGAACCAGCGGCTATGCCAGCCACGTGGGTTCCGTGGAAAGTCTCTGACATGTCACAGCGTTGCAGTTTCATCTCCTTCAGTGTGGTATACTCAGCGCCATATCCGTATTTCTCGGGTGCTGTGCCACTCGTGGCTGACTGGTCCCATACGCGTGCCACGCGAGTTTCCGTATAGTCGTTCTTGAGGAAGTCGGCGTGTGCATACTCGAATCCGTTGTCCACGATGCCCACCACTACGCCCTTGCCGGTGTAGTCGCCAAGGCTTTCCGTGGCGGTATGGCAAGCGTCCACATTGGCGTCGGCGCGTGCATTGTCCATGAGGAGACGTGCTTCGGTGCCAGCCTGGATGTTTGTCACGCCGTCGATGGCTGCTATCTTGTTGATGGAGGAAATGGGCAGCGATGCCGTTATGACGTCACCAAGGACCGATCGGACCGTCACGCCGTGCTTGCGCAATTCGTCCACCACCTTGCTGTCGTCCACGCTGATAAATGCCGATACCATTCTGTCGGTTGGGGCATTCATTCCGTTTTTCTGTACAGCTTCCTTCTTCTGTGCTTCCCAATCGTTCAGCATCAGGCTTGTGTTAGGCGAAAGCTTCTGTGCCTGAGCCTGGAAGGCAGCTGACAGTATGACTGCTATGAGTATTTTTCTTTTTTTCATTCTCTTCAGTTTTGTTTAGGGTCCTTATTATATATAAATAGGTTAGTAAGTTTGGCGATTTCGCTGCTATCGGGCACAAATTTAGATATTTTTTTTTACACTCACCATTCTTTTAACATTAATCTTTTTCTTTTTTCATCCGAGCATTGTTTTTTTCACTAACAGCTATTCGTTTAAACGTATGCAAAGGCTTCACTGTGCCGAAACCTACACATACCTTTGCAATCGAAAAAATCAATACTAAAAATCAAATTACTATGTTACAGTCAATTATTCAAAATCCTCAAGGAGCATTGCTCATCATCGGTTGTCTTCTGCTCGTCATCGTACTGGCATTCGGTTCTTCCGTCTGTCACAAACTCAGCGTCCTGAATCACAAATACCATATTATAGGATGGGAGCACGATCCGGCTTATCTGAACGAAGACGACTCTGACTATGAATGATACGGAAAAGACAGTAGGTGGTTTTCTATGCGACTATGCCACTACGCTGCTGCAATGCGGTGCCACCACGGTGCGCATCGAGAAGAACGTATGGCGTATGGCTGAGGCTTACGGTTGCCGGGCGGAAGTGAGTGTCTATCCCAAGCACGTGGAAGTGGTGGAATACGTCCCCGCAACAGGAGAACGCAAGATATTCATCAAGACCATCTGCCATGGCGGCATCAACTACGCCACCATCAGCGACCTGAGCACGCTCAGCTGGAAATGTGCCGACCGATGGATGACGCTTGATGATGTGCGCAAAGAATATCAGCGCATCTGCAAGGCAGAACGTCTTTCCTCGTGGCTCGTCACCCTGCTCGCTTCACTCGCCAATGCCTCGTTCTGCCGCCTCTTCGAAGGTGATGTTCCCTCCATGTGCATAGTGTTCGTAGCCACTCTGTGCGGCTTCTATCTGAAAAACGCATTGTGTGCGAAATACCATTTCGATATTCGCGCCTCCATCATCGTGGCAGGCTGCGTGTCTGCCATACTCTCGTGTGCCGGTTATGTGTTCGGCTGGGGAGAAACGCCAGACGTGGCTCTCGCCACCAGCGTGCTCTATCTGGTGCCAGGCATACCCTACCTTAATTCGGTAAGCGATCTGATAAACGACCATTACATCTGTGCCACCAGTCGCTTCATCCATGCCGTCACGCTGACGGTGTGTCTGTCCGTGGGACTCTACATCGGTCTGCTTCTGATGCATGTCACGCTGTAACGAGACGTCCTACACCTACATTATATATTATGCTCATCAACCTAACGACAAAACATTCCATTCCACAATTCCAATAAATAATGTTACCCGTTCTTCAAGACTGTATTTTCGCGTCGATAGCCGCCATCGGTTTCGGCAGCATCAGCAATCTGCCCGTAAAAGCCTTTTCGGGATGTGCCATCCTGGCTGCCGCCGGACACGTCACACGCACCCTGCTTATGGGCGAGCTGGGAATCAGCATCATCTGGGCAAGCTTTATCGGCGGACTGGTCATCGGACTGCTCTCCATCCCCGTCTCCGCCCGCTGGAAGTCGCCCGCCGAGAGCATGTCGTTTCCCGCCTTGCTGCCCATGATTCCCGGAATGTACGCTTATCGTACCATACAGGCTTTCCTCGCCTGTGTGCAGCACGTGCACGAAGCCGACTTCATGCACCAGCTCTATCTGCTCAACTATAACGGCTTTGTCTGCTCCCTTATCGTGCTGCTGATGTTCGTCGGAGTGACCGTTCCCATATTCTGCTTCAAGAATGTTTCGTTTTCTGCCACTCGTTAAAAAATATTACAATCCATGTTTCAAAACGCCACTTTAGACAGAAAAGCATTACATTTGCCGACTGCTAAACCAATCGGAAAACCTATACATATGGAACTAAGATATCTGAAATCCTTTCTTCTGGCTGCCAAGCTGCTCAATTTCTCGGAGGCGGCTCGTCAGATGTGTGTCACGCAGAGCACATTCTCGCAGACCATCAAGCAGCTGGAGAACGAGCTGGGCAGCGCTCTCTTCTTCCGCAATTCGCATGAGGTGCAGCTCACTGAGGCAGGAATGGAGCTGCTGCCGTTCGCAGAAAAGACCATCCAGTCGGCTGAGGACTGTCTGCACCGTATGGAAGACCTGCGTGGTCTGCATTGCGGTACGCTGAACATCGGCGTCACCCACTCCTTCAATATGGTGATGCACGAGACGTTGCGCGAATTCATCCACCGCTATCCCGGCATAAGGCTCTCCGTGGTGTATAAGCCGATGGCAGAACTGCTCGACCGTCTCTCGCGACGCGAACTCGACTTTGTGCTCTCTTATCGCCCGCGGACGTCTTATCCTGACATCGAATCGCATATCCTCTTCGAGGACCATCTCTCTCTGGTGGTGCGCCAAGACCATCCGCTGGCAAAAAGAGAATCGGTGAGTCTGAGCGAACTCACCGACTATCCCATCGCTCTTCCTTCCATAGGGCTGCAGGCACGCAAGGTCTTGGAGAACATTCTCTCTGGCAGTAACGTAGGCTTGAATGTGAGAGTGGAGATGGACGAGGTGACGCCTCTGCTGCGCCTTGTGCGCAACACGGGCCTGTGCACCATCCTCTCAGGTTCGTCCACAGAAGGCGCTGACGACCTCCGCACCGTGCCCATCTGCCACGAAGAGTGCCGTATGATAGGTTGCGTGCAGATGCTCAAGGGAGTATATAGGAAAGATGCCTCAAAAGAATTCATACGCATCCTCTGCGAGACATCACTCGTGAAGAAGCGGATAGGAGAGTGGTTGAGCTAAGAAGATGTCCTCGTCACTTGACAAAAGTGTATCAATGCACAAAAAAATCGAGTCACACCATCATGTTCTGAATAAATGTTTTATCAGAAAAGTGTGGAAGTCCTCTCTATTTTTTATTAATGGAGAGGACTTCACTATGATGTTTTTACCACAATGCCACTTTACCTGCAATACCCAAATCGATAGTTGCAGTTACCACACCAAGAGCTTTAAATACTCTTCGCATAGTAGGTATTGTTATACTATAACCTCTCTCTAATCGGGAAATCT
>OQVT01001485.1_pt1 | contig 14796 bp, 14 predicted proteins | sample 1691561 | NCBI WGS metagenome assembly OQVT01 (sample SAMN03418260, study PRJEB22391) | human gut metagenome | biome: human-gut; feature: organic feature; material: feces | host: Homo sapiens | place: Tanzania | collected 2013-01 | reverse complement strand
AAGATTCAGCTGGGTGATAACTCCTTCTGTAACTGTACGGCTTTTGATCAGCTCTGCATAGTCCTTAGTCAGGGACAAACTGGTCTGCATATCCTGGCTGGTCAGCGTATTACTGTCCTGCTTGCTGAGCACATACATCTTGGTAGTAGATTCATACTGCGGGGTCACAAACAGAAGCGTAGCTGCCACTACCACCAATGCTGCAAGCACACCTGACAGGATAATGGCCCAGATCTTATCCAGCAATACATAGAATACTTCCAGTAAATCAATTTCTACTTCATCGTTGTTCTGTACATTGTGTTGTTCCATTTGGCTTTATCTTTCCTTCCTTCTTTTCGCATCCTCCAGAATTCTCCGGGGATTTTCTATAAATAAATGGTCTGCATAAGCTTCTCCCATTTTTTTCGCAACATAATCATAGGCCTCGCCCATCCTTGAGATACGGCTTCTGGTATTGTGACAGTCCGAGCCTACAAACTTCACCAGATCATATTTCATCAGCTTCCTGCAATCCCTGTATATCGGTCGGATCAAGCTTTGCTGATCGTTCTTCAATACTATTCTTCTTTACCCGCATGATCTGCTCATAGGCCTGCTGGACCTGTTTAAACTTCTCCTCAGCCTGTTCCCTGTTGGGATTATTAATATTTGCATCCGGATGATATTTGCGGCTCATCCGGCGGTATGCTTTTTTTATCTCATCATCTGACGCATCCCGGGACACTCCCAGCACACTGTACGGATCAATCATGTTTTTTCTCCCCTGCTTCCCTTCGTTTTCTGGCAATCGCCTCAAAACGACACCACACACCGGAATAAAGAATATTTCTCAAAATATCGGTATACTTTATAATAGGAAGCTTTTCAAATTCTCTGCAGGTCTGAGCCATCATCATGACCAAAAGCTGCCGTACCTGCTCATCAAACCCTTTCATTATATATTTTTCTGCAAAAGGGTTGTAATTTCCATTTTTTACATCTTTTTCCACATCATCATAGGCATCCAGAATATAAATAAATTTCCCAAGATAAAATCCCATTCTGCGCAGAGAGCCTTCCCACACATCCTTTTTCCAGGCAAAAATCTCCTCCATGATCCGGCCAAAACAACCTGACATTTTGTCAATATCTGTTTCTCCTGCCTTTTCCATCTGAGATAATTTTTCAAGTAATTTCCTGATTTTCTCTGCTTTCTCCGGATACCGGTGGCTCAGCCGGTTATTTTTCCTCTGCAGAATTTTCCCATATCCCAATGCAGCAAACTTTTTCTCATCTTCCCAGTCATCCATACATTTATAATAAGTGAGAAGAACATTCATATCTGCTCCATATTCTGTGGCTGCATTTTTGCGAACTGGCTGTCTGCATACAGGATGGATCACACATCTGGTTGTTCCCTTTTGAGTCGGTGGTTCATAAAGCGCACTGAGAAGCACGACCACAAAAGTCATATCATAAGTCAGGGTAATCTGTCCGGATATCCCATATTTTTCTCTCAGCTCCCTGCATCCAAAACATCCTCCCATGGTAGTTAATCTAATCGACAGAGTGAAGCATTCCTTCAGCAAAGACAAGAAGCTCTCCTCTGCTTTATACGGAATACTCGGATTTTATCCACACAATCTTGAATTTTACCGCGCCGCGCTGGCCCACAAATCGCAGAGCTACCGCAACCGTGCTGGTAAACCTGTCAACAACGAGCGTCTGGAATATCTTGGCGATGCCATCCTCGAAGCCGTTGTGAGCGACATCGTCTACCACCGCTACCCGCGCAAACGTGAAGGCTTCCTCACCAGCACGCGCAGCAAAATCGTGCAACGCTCTTCACTCAACAAACTCTCTGCCGACCTCGGCCTCGACCGCCTCATCAAGACGACGGCTCAACCGGGACCGCGCAGCAACAACATCGGCGGAAACGCCTTTGAAGCGCTTATGGGCGCTGTTTACCTCGACCGTGGCTACCACCACTGCCAATGGTTTATCGAGAAACGCATCATTGGCCGCCTGCTCGACATCGACGGCGTGGCCAACAAGGAAGTGAACTTCAAGAGCAAACTCCTTGAATGGACGCAGAAAAACCGCATCCTGGCTGAATACAAACTCGAAGAGAAAGCCGACGAAAACAACGGCACACAGCTCTTCCACAGTTCGGTCGTGCTGGAAGGCATCGTTGCCGGAACGGGCGAAGGACACTCGAAGAAGGAAAGCCAGCAAATTGCAGCGAAAGAGGCGCTCACCAAACTGCGCCGCGAACCGAAATTTCTCGACAGCATCTACCGCGCCAAAGAGAAGCGCACGGCGATGGAGGCCGATGAGGTGTGCGTGGTGCCACGCATCGACGAAATTGAGGAAGAGATTGCTCAGGAAGCCAAACCGCATGTGAGCCGCAATGCCAAACTGGCACCGTCGCGCACACCGAAAGCGAAGAAAAATGCCGCCAAACCAGCCGCTGCTGAGGAAAAGGGCGACAACAAACCTGTAACAGGCGCTAAACGCGCTCCGAAACAGACCGCTAACAACGAGGCCACCACTGCCCCGGCAAAGCAGAATGAACAGCCCAAACGCAACGAGGGCCGAAAGGAGCAGCAGAATGCCGCCCAGAAGGAAATGAAGCAAGGTGCTGAACCTTCACAGAGGGAGAATGCACCGTCTCAGAAAGACAACGCACAGCCTCAAAAGGTAAATGCCCCTTCTCAAAAGGAAACGGCTCAGAACCAGAAGGAAACTCCCGCTACTCAAAAAGAGGCTGACGCTTCGCAGAAACAGCAGAAGTCGACCCAAAAGTCGGCCGATAATGCCCAGAGAAACGCTGACGCTTCTCAGAAAAACGGCGAAGCCGCCCCAAAAAACGCGGAAGCCGCCCAGAGAAAGAAGAACGCTCCAAGCGAGGAATACAATGCTGCGACATCTGCGGAACCTTATGACGAAACTCTGCAGGACACCTCTGACGCTGACATGCGCCAGGAACGTGCCCCACGTCGCCGTCCTTCACGCCGCTCGCGCCGCGCCACCGCCCTTCCTCCCGTAGACGGTACGCCACGCAACGAAGCTGAAGCCGAACGCGAAGCCATCGTGCGCCAAGCTGAAGAGGCTGCCTACAGCCAAGAATAAATCGTTTACAGCCAAGGATGAACTATCCAAAGCCAGAGATGAACCATCCAAAGCCAAGGATGAACCATCCAAAGCCAAATAACCCGCAGGCACACGTGGCTTGATTTCCCAAAAATCAAAGTCCCGGCCTGCACGATTCATTTAAGCGTTCCGAACATGCTGACCCTTTCGCTCAGCGCGTTCGGAACGCTATTTAAATACGCCAACTCCTTGCTGAAACTTACGCATCGAAGGATAAAACCTACGCGTCGAAGGAAGAACCACGCCCTTCGAAGGAAGGCGGGAACAGAGAAGGAAAACACGATGTGAGAAAGGAGGTTTTTCTTGCAAAATACAGGAGTGTACCACGTGTACACCAGACTAAAACAAGGGAAAAGCAGTGCGGTAAAACTATATACCGCTTTCGCTCACCTATATACTGACCTTTATTAGCAATAATAATATGTTTGATTTTCAGAGTATTATAAACTTTTATATCTATATCAACAACGATATGAGGTTGTACGAGTTAAAAAGTATCTATAATTTTGCATCTGAAAAAGACACGCAGAACATTAACCGACCTAAACCTTCTAACTTACTAAACTCAGACGGCGATTCATCGCCAACAGTTCCGTGCAACGGCACTATTACCCTCCACACAAAAAAGGGTTCCCTGCACACACATGAGAGCGCTCTCCACACACAAGAGGGTGCTATTCATTTACGAGGGGTGCCGTTGCACTAAAGGAACTGCGCAAGATGATTGGCGCACAGACCACGCGCCGTTATCCAGGTGTATGCCATTGGAAGAACACAAACCTATTCTACATTCCCAAAAACCATCGTAATTTTTCTTCATAACCAATGGTTTGCCCCGTTCACGTGGAAACACATGAATGGGGCATTGATTATTTTTGCCCCTCCCGCCACAAGAAGCCGGGCAAAAATCGTATATTTGCGCTGCAATGGCAGGCGAACACTTCTTGTTTTATGCCCAGCTTCCTGCACACCTACTTATAATATACAAACTCACTATGAATACAACTAAGAACACGGTTGCGACACGCGTCAAGCAACTGCAAAAATGGATGGAGGAGGAACGTCTCGACGCTTTCATCGTTCCCACCATCGACCCCCACAACAGCGAATATACCCCCGACCACTGGAAGGCCCGCGAATGGCTCACGGGATTCGACGGTTCTGCCGGCACAGCCGTGGTGCTGGCGGAAAACAGTGGGGCGCTCTGGACCGACTCGCGCTATTTCCTGCAAGCCGAAGAACAGCTCAACGGCACGCCATTTGAACTGATGCGCGACGGTATGCCCGGCACGCCATCGGTGGCAGAATGGCTCCGCAAAAACCTCCCGCAAGGCGGCAACATCGGTTGCTACGGCGAAATCATGACGCAGGAACTGGCCGATGACCTGGTGGGCGAACTGGGAGAGGAATACCAATGCGTCGTGACGGGAAACGACCCCTTCAGAGCCATTTGGACAGACCGCCCTGCCCTACCCGACGAACCGCTCGAAATCATGCCCGACGAAACAGCGGGATGCTCGGCGGCCGACAAACTGCACCGCATTTTCGAAGCGGAGCACAAACACTGTCCAGAAGCTAAATATTTCCTGCTCAACGACTTGACGGAAATTGCATGGGCGCTCAATCTGCGCGGCAACGACGTGATGTACAACCCCGTATTTGTGAGCTATCTGATGGTGGGACAAAGCCGTTCGGTGCTCTACACCGACGAGAAACGCCTCAGCGCCGAAGTGAAACAACACCTATTCAACGCCGGCGTGGCCGTCAAGCGCTACAAAGGATGGAAGAACACCATTGAAGACGCCACAGAAGGGGAAATCTTCGCCTTCTCACGCGCCATGAACCTCCGCGTCATCAACCATTGCAAGAGTTGCAACGTGCCCTTCCGCTTTGTTGAATGGGAAATCCCCACGCTCCGCGCCGTCAAAAACGTGGCAGAGCAAGAGGGATTCCGCCGCGCCATGGAGCGCGACGGCGTGGCAATGGTTAAATTCCTGCGCTGGCTTGACGAAAACGTGGCCTCGGGAACCCTGACGGAAGTGGGCGTTGACGAAAAACTCACCGCCCTGCGTGCCGAACAACCAGGCTTCTGCGGTCTGAGTTTCGCCACCATCGCTGGCTATGGTCCTCACGGCGCCATCGTCCACTATGAGGCCACAGAAGAAAGCGCCGCCACGCTCCGCCCCGAAGGATTGCTGCTGCTTGACAGCGGGGCACAGTATGACTGTGGCACCACCGACATCACGCGCACCATCGCCCTCGGCCCCGTCACCGACGAAGAGCGCCGCGTTTACACCCTCGTTCTGAAAGGCCACATCGGCCTCTCGCGCTGCCACTTCCCCGAAGGAAGCACCGGCATCCAGCTCGACCTCGCCGCCCGCTATGCCATGTGGCAGGCAGGATATGACTTCGGCCACGGCACGGGCCACGGCGTTGGCCACCGCCTCTGCGTTCACGAAGGCCCGCAGCAAATCCGCAAAAACCTGCGCGGCTGCACCATGATTCCTTTCCAGGCTGGCATGACCATCACTGACGAGCCGGGCATCTATGTGGCCGGACGCTTCGGTGTGCGCATTGAAAACACGCTGCTCGCCATCCCCGCCCAAACCACTGATTTCGGCACCTTCCTCACCTTCGAACCTCTCACGCTCTGCCCCATCGACCTTCGCCCCGTGGATCTCACCATGATGGACCAAACGGAACGCCAATGGCTCAACGACTACCATGCCACTGTGCGACAGCGCCTCATGCCGCTGCTCAACGATGCTGCCGACAAGCAATGGCTGGAAAACCAAACGAAGGAAATCTAAGTATAGGTGTTCAACATTACTATAATAGTACCCAGTAGGGGCCAAATCCTCAACGCCGTCCCTGACTTTTTCACCACTTTTTTTTGCCGACCAAAGGAAATGTCTTAATTTTGCAGGGAAAAGCCGAACGGCCTCAAAAACACGCGCTAAGCCACACCTACGCAGCGCCCCAGGCAACGGACATAAATAATTCATCAAATAATAAAATTTAATTCAAAGATTTATGTGGTTAACTAACTCATCTATCGGACGGAAAGTCATAATGTCAGTAACAGGCATTGCGCTCATTCTGTTCCTTACGTTCCATGCTTGCATGAACCTGGTTGCCCTCATCGACGCTGAAGCATACGACATGGTGTGCGGAGCATTGGGCGCTAACTGGTATGCTGTTGCCGGAACCGTCGGCTTGGCAGCGCTGGTGGCAATTCACTTCATCTACGCCATCATCTTGACGTTGCAAAACCGTAAGGCACGCGGTAACAACCGCTACGCTGTGACCAGCAAACCAGAAAAGGTTGAATGGGCATCTCAGAACATGTTGGTGCTCGGCTTCATCGTCGTGCTCGGTCTTCTGCTCCACTTGTGGAACTTCTGGCGCAACATGATGTTGGCTGAATTCACCAATGGCGGCTACGCTTACGACCTCAGTGTCAAGGCCGACAAAGGTGCAGACCTCATCGCCTACACTTTCAGCAACCCAGTGTTCACCGTTCTCTACATCGTATGGTTCGTTGCCATCTGGTTCCACATGACCCATGGTTTCTGGAGCGCCTTCCAGACCCTCGGCTTGAACAACAAGACTTGGTTCTGCCGTTGGAAGACCATCGGCTCAGTCTACGTGTCACTCGTGATGCTCATCTTCTTGGCTGTTGCCGTTATCTTCTTCATCCAAGGCTTCTTCTGCGTTGCTTGATAAGACACCATATATATATCAAGACAAACGCAACAAGGATTTTTACATAAAATCATCTCATAAATTCTATTCAGAACATGGCTAACATAGATTCCAAGATACCTGAAGGTCCTATTTCTCAAAAATGGACAAACTATAAAGCTCACCAGAAACTGGTGAACCCTGCCAACAAGCGTAAACTTGACATCATCGTTGTCGGAACTGGTTTGGCTGGTGCCTCTGCCGCTGCTTCTCTCGGCGAAATGGGCTTCAAAGTATTGAATTTCTGCATCCAAGACTCACCCCGCCGTGCACACTCAATCGCTGCACAGGGTGGTATCAACGCTGCAAAGAACTACCAGAACGACGGCGACTCTGTTTACCGTCTTTTCTACGACACCGTGAAGGGTGGTGACTACCGTGCCCGCGAAGCCAACGTTTACCGTTTGGCAGAAGTGAGCGCCAACATCATCGACCAGTGTGTTGCCCAGGGTGTTCCTTTCGCACGCGAATATGGCGGCACTTTGGCCAACCGTTCATTCGGTGGCGTTCAGGTGAGCCGTACTTTCTATGCCAAGGGCCAGACAGGTCAGCAGCTTTTGCTCGGTGCCTACTCAGCCTTGATGGCACAGGTTCACGCTGGCACAGTGAAACTCTTCTGCCGCTATGAAATGCAGGATGTCGTGATGATTGACGGCCGCGCACGCGGTATCATCGCTCGCAACCTCGTCAACGGCAAGCTCGAACGTTTCGCCGCTCACGCCGTTGTGCTCGCAACTGGTGGTTACGGAAACACTTACTTCCTCTCAACCAACGCTATGGGTTGCAACTGCTCTGCAGCCATCGCAGCCTACCGCAAGGGTGCTTACTTCGCCAACCCTGCCTACGTACAGATCCACCCGACCTGTATCCCTGTTCACGGCGACAAGCAGTCGAAGCTGACTTTGATGTCAGAATCTCTGCGTAACGACGGCCGTATCTGGGTTCCGAAGAAGCTCGAAGACGCCAAGAAACTCCAGAAGGGCGAAATCCAGCCTACTGACATTGACGAGGCAGACCGCGACTACTATTTGGAGCGCCGCTACCCGGCCTTCGGTAACCTCGTTCCTCGTGACGTGGCTTCTCGCGCCGCCAAAGAGCGTTGCGACGCTGGCTTCGGTGTGAACAACACTGGCTTGGCCGTTTACCTCGACTTCACTGAAGCTATCGGCCGCTTGGGCATCGACGTTGTGCTCCAGCGCTATGGCAACCTCTTCGACATGTATGAAGAAATCACCGACGTTAAGCCGGGTCAAGAGGTGCGCACAGGTGCCGACGGCATCAAATATACCAACCCGATGATGATCTATCCGGCCATCCACTACACAATGGGCGGTCTTTGGGTTGACTACGAACTCTCTACCAACATCCCTGGCCTCTTCGCCATCGGTGAATGTAACTTCTCTGACCACGGTGCAAACCGCCTCGGTGCTTCTGCTTTGATGCAGGGTCTGGCAGACGGATACTTCGTATTGCCATACACCATCCAGAACTACCTCAGCGACCAGATTACCGTTCCACGCTTCTCAACCGACCTGCCTGAGTTTAAGGCTGCTGAAAAGGCCGTTCAAGACCACATCAACCACTTGCTCAACATCAAGGGTAAGAAGTCGGTTGACAGCATCCACAAGGAACTCGGCCACGTGATGTGGGAATACGTAGGTATGGCTCGCTCTAAGGAAGGCCTCCAGACGGCTCTCGCCAAACTGAAGGACATCCGCAAGGAATTTGAGACCAACCTCTTCGTTCCACAGCTCGAAGGTGTCAACGTTGAGCTCGACAAGGCCATCCGTCTGAACGACTTCATCACCATGGGCCAGCTCATCGCCATCGATGCGCTCCACCGCGAAGAATCTTGCGGCGGCCACTTCCGTGTTGAACACCAGACAGAAGAAGGCGAAGCCAAGCGCGACGACAAGAACTGCTTCTACGTTTCATGCTGGGAATACCAGGGCGAAGACAAAGAGCCTGTCAAGTACGAAGAGCCCCTCAAGTACGAGGCTATTGAAGTCAAGACTCGTAACTACAAGAACTAATTGGTAGAATCAACAATCTAAAGACAATCCAAAATGGCTAAAAATATAAGCTTTACTATCAAATATTGGAAGCAGAATGGTCCTAAAGATGCGGGTCACTTCGACACTCGTGAGATGCACGACATCCCCGACGACACTTCTTTCCTCGAAATGCTCGACATCCTCAACGAGGAGTTGATCGAAGAGGGTAAAGAACCATTCGTTTTCGACCACGACTGCCGCGAAGGTATCTGCGGTATGTGCTCACTCTATATCAACGGTACGCCTCACGGCAAGACTGCTGCCGGCGCCACTACCTGCCAGCTCTACATGCGCCGCTTCAACGATGGCGACGTCATCACCGTTGAACCTTGGCGTTCAGCTGCTTTCCCTGTGATCAAGGACTGCATGGTTGACCGCTCTGCCTTCGACAAGATCCAGGCTGCTGGTGGTTACATCTCTGTTCGCACAGGTGCTCCTCAGGATGCCAACGCCATCTTGATTCCGAAGCAGGATGCCGACGAAGCTATGGACTGCGCCACTTGTATCGGTTGCGGCGCCTGCGTTGCAGCCTGCAAGAATGGTTCTGCCATGCTCTTCGTCAGCTCAAAGGTGAGCCAGTTTGCATTGCTTCCTCAGGGTCGTCCTGAAGCTGCCAAGCGTGCAAAGGCAATGGTTGCCAAGATGGACGAACTCGGCTTCGGTAACTGCACCAACACGCGTGCCTGCGAAGCTGTATGTCCGAAGAATGAGACCATCGCCAACATCGCCCGCCTCAACCGCGAGTTCATCAAGGCTAAGCTCCACGACTAATTGCTTCCAACAAGGGAGCGCGGCCTGCCATACGGCAGCCCCATCCCTGTAAACAAGGCTAATATCGCCTGAATAAGGCCTCTATATGAAAATCCCCGCTACGGTGTGAAACCGTATCGGGGATTTCTTTTTTCAGTTTGCCCAGACGAAGGGTAAAGTCGCAGAACTTATAACGTATCTGACAAAAACAAAGGGCAAATTCCACCGCCGTCCCACCCCACCCCAAGAACAAGGCAGGCACTGCGAAATTCCAAATTCTAAGCCTGTCAGCGAATCTGGGGGCAGAGACGAACGAATCTGGGAGCAGAGACGAATGAATCTGGGGGCAGAGACGAACGAATCTGGGACGGCGTACACTTGTATCTCGTCCCACATTCGCTGAGAGGAATAGGAATTGAAACGGGAAGTTATAAGTTGCTGGTCTGCTTGAACTTGTGACTCAGAATACAGATTCATCTGATTTTACTGAGGTTGCTACTACACGCAAAAACAGAAGTATCAGATAAATGCGTATTCGAAGCTCAAGCCTCCCCCCTATTCGTGATAATGCGTCTCGTTAAAAGCAGTCTTTTAGTAATTCTGACAAGCGTATAATCCCCACCATTCAGAAATATACTACGCTGGTCTCCAAGGATTTTAGTAAGTGGGCAGATTAACCGCTAAACCCTTGCTTATTTCAGACGAAAGACCTATATTTGCATATCACTTACAGAAATCAAGTGCTTATCAAAAATAATCAATTGTTTAAACACAAGAATATGGTAATAGACTTTTCAATATCCAACTTCCGCTCCATTCGAGATAAGCAAACGCTTTCGTTTGAAGCGACCAACAGTACTCACCTGGAAGAGTATTTTGTGATGAAGGTCGGAAAATACCGTCTGCTAAAAATTGCGACCCTCTTAGGCGCCAATGCTTCTGGAAAAAGCAATGTGCTAAGAGCCTTTTACCTGTTTACAGACCTGATGCTCCGCCCCTGCAAAGACAAGACCTCGGAAATAGAATACGACCGGTTTTTTCTGGATGAAGCCTGCCAGCAACATTCTTCAGAAATGGCCGTAAATTTCATTGTTGGCGAAGCAAGGTATAAATATGAAATCGTCTTTGACAACAGGATTGTATATCACGAGGTGCTGAAATGCCAGCCCTTCGATGCCGTGCGCGAACATACGGTTTACGAACGTGAAACCAACAAAGAAACTCTCGTCTCCACCATGAAATGGGGCGACAGATACCGCTCAACCACGAGCGCCCGTATTTTGTCTGGCAATCTGTTGCACAACCGAACTCTCTTCGGTGCCTACCTGAACAGCAACGTAGACATCCCCTGGATGAAAGACATCTTGAACTGGATGAGCGAATATTTCATGCCGATGGTGACGACCGGCGACCAGAAACTGCAGAAATACGTCAGCCAAAGCCTGATGGATAACCTGATTGACAAGAGTGAACTGGTACGCCAACTGATGAAAGCCGACATCGGCATCAGCGATCTGGTGGTTGAACAGACCAAACGTCCGCTCAACTCCAACATACTCGACTTGCTGCTGCACAGTGACCAAATTCCAGAAAGCATGAAGCAGGAACTGAAGTCAGACCCTACGCAGCTGGAGTTTGACATCCACATGAGCCACAACGGTCATCAAGGAACGGTGGCAATGGATTACAAACAGGAGTCTGGCGGAACGCAACGCTACTACGAGTTGTCTGGTTTACTGCTTCAAATCATTAAAGAATCCCATTTTCTGGCTATTGATGAACTGGAATGCCGGCTGCATCCCGACCTGTATCAGCATTTCGTGACCACCTATCTTCTAAACTCCCACCATTCGCAGTTGGTCTTTTCTTCCCACCTGTCTGAATTTCTATCCGACAGAGACCTCTTCCGAGACGACTCCGTTTGGATCACAAAGAAATCCGAACAAGGAGATACGGAACTATATTCCCTGGCAGATTTTGATACAGACACCTTGCGCAACACAACCAACCGCTACAATGCCTACCGGGCAGGCAAGTTGGGCGGTATTCCGCACTTGGGAGATACCTACGTTTCATTTAGTCATGGTGAATAAACACCTTGACCAATTTTGTAGAATAAGGAGTTATTTCTTATTCCACAGAATTGCTTACCTTATTCTTTCACAATCACTTAACCAAGCGAAAGAGTTATGAGAAGAATCAAACGACGCAGTGCTGAGAAGTCCATTGCCGTTATCATTGACGGCAAGGATGAAAAATGGTACCTGGAAACGATAAAGGAGCATTATCCCAATATGGCCATGAAAAAGGCAACCATCAAGCCCGACCTACCCCAGAAAAAAAGCGTAGAGGAACTGTTTGCTTTGGCACAACAGAAACTTGCTATGGAATCCACTCAGGTTATCCTCATCTTGGACATGGACAGCATCATCAAGGATCATCAGGAATTTGAACGGTTCAGAGTCTATTATGAGAAATATCAGAAATCCACTCAAGGCACACTGACTCCAAGGGAAAAAGCCAAATACGGATGGATGAAAAGCCTAGTGCTCATCGTGAACACGCCCTGCCTGGAGTTTTGGTATTTGCTTCATTTCAGCAATACCCGCGTATTCTTCCCGGATTTCAGCAGCATGGAGGCCACACTGAGGAAGCTACCAGGTCTGGAAGAATATGACAAAAGCGAAGGCTACTACAAGAAATCTCCCAATATATACGACCGACTGGGCAGAGAAGAAGGCATTCTGATTGCACGCAAAAACGCCATACCTTTTTCATTGGAGGAAGCCAAGTCAAAGGGCATATCCGAAATGAACAAATTCTTTGATTTTTTTGAAAAGTAACTTGCCACTGTTCGATTTATAATCAGAACACATATTCCGCCAATATCCATGAGCTACCCTATGCACACAAAAAGAGCGGCCTCGCGAATAGGGTGTTCAAAATCCAGAAACATCTCTGCGCGGTTTTGACCAAATAGCATAGCGATTGCGACATAGCAACAAGCGGCGCTGCGCGAACATTCGGTGAAGGTCTGAGGCAAAGTGAGCTACAATGCTGGCGCCGCAACAGACGATGATGTGGGCCAGCGCAAATCTCCGCTGCGAGGGCGCTGTTGCCAATATTTAATATTCTATCTTGAACACCCTAAAGTAATGCATCGGCCCTGCAATCCCTATACTTTTTGGCGAACGCGGGACGAGGCGCGAGCGAACGCAGGGCGGCGTTCAATCGTGTCTCGTCCCGCGTTCGTTCGTGCCTCGTCCCGCGTTCGCCACCAGATATAGGATTTGAATCGAGAGACACTGTTGCAGCATCTTCATCACATGTAACGAGGATGTGCGAAAACAGAGAAAAGAGGCGGAGCAGGCGGTTTGAGATGCTTGTTCGTTGAACCCGAGCGGCCGATGGCAGACGTTCCCACCCCGCTCTTTTTTTATGTAAATCAGTGATTACCTTCTGGTTTTCTTGGTCTTTCGAGTTTCACGCGAATCCATTTCTCGTGTGCCTCACGTGTATGTCCTGGCATTTTGTAAGACACCTGCAAGGTGTCGTTGTCCGCAAGGCGGAAGATGAGTTGGTTGTCTTTCCCCATCAGTTGTGGGTCGGTGATCGACCCCGTGATGTGCTCCACGATGGTGGAGTCGTTGACCATTTTATATGTGCCTTCATTGGTGATGACACTCTGGCCGGAGCGGTTGACGATGAGGAACGTGCTGAAAGTGCCATCACTTCTCAACACCTTCCATACCGGGAGAAGCATGGTGTGGCCGTCGGTCTTTGACACCTGCACCTGCTGCCAGATACCTTTCAAAGATTCAGGCTTCACGCTGTCGGCCATGACTTGCAGACCCATAAGCGGGGCGGCAAGGAGAAGAAACAATAACTTTTTCATGGATGGATGTTTTAGAATGGTTAGATATTTTCAATGAGCAGAGGCTCAGTTTTTCTCCTTCTGCTGTTTCACCTCAACGGGCATGACTTCCTCGCGGTATTTGTTTTTTATTTTCACGAGCAAAATTGGACGCATGGTTGACATCATCTCCTCCCCGCGCTTCACGGTGTAGTACATTCTCAGACCCTGTGCGGCGCCCTTTTCCAGGCGTAAAGGGATGATTTCCGTTGAGACGTTTGTTTCGGGTAATACGATGGCAATGACCGATTCCTTTGAGAAATCAACGGGCGTCGGGGCGCCGTCTTTTCCCATCACGGCGGCCATGCCAAAGAGACCAGAGAACTCTTCCTGCTTGGTGATAAGCGGATAGGAAATACCGACCACGTTGCTCTTCAAGAAATAGTTGTTCATCACCACGTATGGGATGTTCAACACTGTCTCTTTCTGATGTTTATCTGATAGATGCTGTATCGAACGGCAGGCAGTGGTTAAGCACGCAGCGGCGAGACAGATGACCGTTGCAGGCATCCATATTTTGAAGCTCTTGAGTTTCATATTGTTGAATGGATTAGGATAAGTAGGTGTTCAAATCACTTCAATTTCGCCGTCTGCGGGTTTCTGATGCCGTGAGAACCTTTGAGGAAAGCCTGTCCTGCCCATATGATCTCCTGCAAGGCGATAATTCTTGCAAGCGATGTGTCCTTTACGAGCGTTATAATCTCATTAGACATGGGCGGAACGATACGTTTAATCATTTGGAGGAGTGTGACCTTGAAGAAGATCTCCGACTTTGTCATGCCGAGAACCATTCCTGCTTCCTGCTGACCGACGGGAACGCCCTGAATTCCGCCTCTGTAAATCTCGGAAAAATAGCACGCGTAATTAATGACAAAGGCGACCAGCGCCGCCAGGAATCTTCCGCCTGTCCCGGAGCCCCACCAGTTGTTGCCAAGGATGATGCCGGGGCCATAATAAATAACCAGAAGCTGCAGAAGAAGCGGCGTTCCCCGGATCACCCAGATCAGAAATTTGATCGGATACCGAAGAATTGTCACGCGGCTCATGGAGCCAAGACAGATAAAAAGGCCCAGCGGAAGTGAAAACACCAGTGTCAGTGCAAAGAGCTTCCCTGTCCCCCAAAAGCCTTCCAGTAGCGATATTGTAACGGTCCAGAACATGCCGGAAAAAACCTCCGTATTAACCACACAAAGGGCCCGG
>OQVT01001484.1_pt1 | contig 14802 bp, 11 predicted proteins | sample 1691561 | NCBI WGS metagenome assembly OQVT01 (sample SAMN03418260, study PRJEB22391) | human gut metagenome | biome: human-gut; feature: organic feature; material: feces | host: Homo sapiens | place: Tanzania | collected 2013-01 | reverse complement strand
TACACCTGAGGAAACCAGCTGCAGTGAAACGGATCATGTATTTAAGAGCCAGCTGGATCTGCGGGGAATTACCGTGGAAGATTCCTCCAAAAAATTCAAATTTATTCATCTGAACGGAGCACATGTCCCTTATATCTATGATAAGGACATGAATATCATCAATGAACTGGACGGCACCTATGAACAGAGCGCACAGGCCACGATGGTCGGTGCAATGGATTATGTCGAACATCTGCGCAACAGTGAAGCCATCAACAATAATGGCTTCCTGGATGCAAGCCCTGTACCTGTTACGCAGGAACATATGGAAAACCCTGAAAAATCCGGAGTTTATGTGTATATCTGCGGAGAGGTGGCAGCCCCAGGTGTGTATGAGCTTTCGGAGGACATCAGCCTCGATAAGAACATCCGCCATACCATCGAGATCGTGGTTGATCGTCTCGTGATCCGGGAGGGCATCGAGGCGCGTCTCACGGAGTCCATCGAGCAGGTGATGGGCCTGACCGGCGGTCAGATGACCGTCGACGTCATCGGCGGGGAGCCGGTGAACTTCTCGACGAGCTTCGCCTGCCCGGACTGCGGCGTTTCCATCGACGAGATCGAGCCGCGCAGCTTCTCCTTTAACAACCCTTTCGGTGCCTGCCCGGAGTGCAGCGGTATCGGCTATAAGATGGAGTTCGATCTGGCACTGATGATTCCGGACGAGAGTCTGAGCCTCAACGAGGGGGCGATCACCGTTCCCGGCTGGATGAACTCGAAGGATGAGGGCAGTTTCACACATGCGATGCTGGTGGCCCTCAGTGAGGCCTATCATTTCAGCCTCGACACGCCGTTTCAGGACTACCCGCCGGAGATCCGCTCGATCATCCTGGACGGCACGAAGGGCGAGAAGGTAACGGTGCACTATGAGTCCCAGTTTGGAAAGGGTAATGTGCATCAGGTGGCCTTCGAGGGCCTGCTGGCCAATGTAAACCGCCGTTACCGTGAGTGCTTTTCCGAGCGTATGCGTGCGGACTATGAGCAGTACATGCGGATCACCCCATGTGCGCTCTGCCATGGCGCGCGTCTGAAAGCGTCGAGTCTCGCCGTAACGATCGCTGATCTCAATATCTACCAGGCGACGGAGCTCTCCATCGAGCACTTCTATCACTGGATCGAGGAGATCCGGCTGACGCCGATGCAGCATCAGATTGCGGATGAGGTCGTGAAGGAGATTCGGAGCCGCATCAGGTTCATGCTGGATGTTGGTCTCGATTACCTGACCCTGAGCCGTGCCGCCGGTACTCTTTCCGGTGGTGAGGCTCAGCGTATCCGTCTCGCGACACAGATCGGCTCCGGCCTCGTCGGTGTCGCCTATATCCTCGATGAGCCGAGCATCGGCCTGCATCAGCGGGATAACGATCGTCTGATCGCGACGCTGAAGCACCTTCGTGACCTCGGAAATACTGTGATCGTCGTCGAGCATGATGAGGATACCATGCGCGCTGCCGATTACATCGTCGACATCGGACCGGGTGCCGGTTCGGAGGGCGGTGAGGTCGTCGCGACCGGTACGGCGGAGGAGATCATGCAGAATCCGCGCAGTATCACCGGACAGTACCTCAGCGGCAAGCTGAAGATCGAGGTGCCGAAGACGCGCCGGAAGCCGAACGGCTGGATCACCGTGAAGGGCGCCAGTGAGCATAATCTGAAGAACATCGATGTCCGCTTTCCGCTCGGCGTCTTCACCTGTGTGACCGGTGTTTCTGGTTCCGGCAAGTCCTCGCTTGTAAACGAGATCCTGTATAAGACCCTGGCGAAGAAGCTGAATCGTGCGCGGACGATTCCGGGCCGCTATAAGTCCATCGAGGGCGTGGAGCAGCTCGACAAGATCATCGCGATCGATCAGTCGCCGATCGGACGTACACCGCGCTCGAATCCAGCGACCTATACCGGCGTCTTCGATATGATCCGGGACCTCTTTGCGGGCACCCCGGATGCGAAGGCACGCGGCTACAGTAAGGGCCGCTTCTCCTTCAACGTGCGTGGTGGACGCTGTGAGGCCTGCCAGGGCGATGGTATCGTGAAGATCGAGATGAACTTCCTGCCGGACGTATATGTGCCATGTGAGGTATGTAACGGAAAGCGGTTCAATCGTGAAACCCTGGAGGTGAAGTATAAGGGGAAGAACATCTATGACATCCTCGAGATGACCGTCGAGGAGGCCCTGGATTTCTTTAAGAATGTGCCGAGCATCACACGTAAGATTCAGACCCTCTATGATGTCGGCCTTGGCTATGTGAAGCTTGGGCAGCCGAGCACTGAGCTTTCCGGTGGTGAGGCGCAGCGCATCAAGCTCGCGACCGAGCTCAGCCGCCGTCCGACCGGAAAGACCATCTATGTGCTGGATGAGCCGACCACCGGACTGCACTTCGCGGATGTACATAAGCTTGTGGTCATGCTTGACCGTCTCGCGGAAAACGGCAACACCGTCATCGTGATCGAGCATAACCTCGATGTCATCAAGTGTGCGGACTATATCATCGATATCGGTCCGGAGGGCGGTGACCGCGGCGGTACAGTGATCGCAGAGGGTACACCGGAGCAGGTGGCGAAGGTGAAGGAATCCTACACCGGCCACTACATCCGACAGTACCTGAAGAAATAAGTATATGAAAACACCCGGACGAAAGCTCGTCCGGGCATTGATATTTGTTTTATGGAATCAGATGGCAGCCTTCGTTCGTGGCGTATATCAATTGGCGGCACGTTCGGTTGCGAAGAGCTGCGTTCTCCGGGGTGAAATCGATGGACCTCAGCTTTCCGGCTTCTTCTCTGCGACGGCTGTATCAGCCCAGGGCTCGAAGTAGCTCCGCCTGTTCATGATTTTCTCGGTCATATCCTTTCCTGGTGTTTCGTCATAATGCGCATAGAGCTCAGAACGCTTCAGCATGGTGCGAAAGCCCTCGACGAGCACTTCGACGGCACGGTCGCGCTCAGACATGACCGGCATGGCCAGATTTGCTGCGAAGAGCGTATTGGCATCGACATTCAGCGCACGAAGGAGACAGACCAGCTGATCCTGATTCGGGTGCTTCGGTGTGTTCTGGAATCTGCTGGTATAAGCGTTTTCAAACTGGGAGATCATCGCGCTCGGAATACCGGTGATCGCCGAAAGATCTTCCTGCGTCAGGTCCGCTTCGAGTCGAAGCCGTTTCAGCGTCTGACCGAAGATGCCCCAGTCGAAGTGATAATCGCGGTTGTTGTAGATCGGATCCTCCGTATAGACAGTGTTTTTCTTATGCTTTGCACGAGGTGCAGTCTTTTTCGTAGCCATAGCGTACAGTACTCCTTGCTTCGCGCGATCATTACGCACTATATCAGAATTTTATAAGCTGCGTGCGTACAAAGTAACTTTCTGAACGGTATAGAACTATAGCTGTACGGTATAGTTCCTGGAGAAAAATCTATAGCAGACAGCAGAAGAAGATGGATTAACTTTGCGTCGAAGCTATAGCATGGTGTTGCGATAAAGTTCGAAACTCTTTAGGCAGTCTTTCGAAAGCGTACAGGAGAGCGGATGAGCGCTTTATTCAGGAAGCAAAAAAAGACTCGAAAACACGAATTGTATAACAATCGTGTCCTCGAGTCTTTTTGAATAAACATAAAAATGCATATCCTGACCTTCTGAGGTGTTCGGATATGCACCGTTAAGTGGACCAGACGGGAGTCGAACCCGTGTAAAAACTGCGCGGACTGGCTCTGTGAGCGGGTCTTTCGGGTTACTGGGCAATTTACTGGGCATTTTTTTATGAAAGACGTGTGCTTATGAGGTCCGTATATGCGCCTTGTGCTTCCGCTTCCTGCTGTTTCTTCGTGTATGAATATACCTTACGCATGATCTGCGATCCCTTCTTCCATCCGCCCATCTTTTCGACATACTCATCCGGCATAACCTCGCGCGAGGTGGACGCGAAGTAGTGGCGAAGCATGTGAAGGCTGAACTGCGGGATGTCCAGCCGTTTTTGAACTCTGTGAAGGTGCTCGTTGATTGAATGCGGGTTTCCGTTATAAACATATCCCTGCGACATGATCAGGTCCATCACGTACCGACTAACGCGCACGGTGCGAATGGAGTCGTTCGTTTTCGGTGCCTTGATGTGATATTGATTATCAGAGCCGAGAACAAGGGCCTTATTCACGCGCAGGAGGCAGTTTTCACCATCGATGCAAGGATTATCGTCTGCGTCTATTCTATGGCCTTCCAGGTCAAAATCTAAGCCCACAGCCTCACTTCTACGGAGCCCGTACACCGCAAGCCACAGTACAACCTCGTACCGAGTCCGAGCGGATGCCTCCAGTATGCGCCGAACATCCTCATCTTCCGGAACGTAGAAATCCGGCGGATTCCGCTGCGGGAGTGTTCCGGTAAACGAATAATCTGGAATCACGGATTTCATCACAGCGGAAATATAACCGCTGAGATTACGGACAGACTTCGGTGAGTGAGATGCAGCGTATTCATTCAGAACGTTCTGAATGTCCTGCTGGGTGACGAATGATAGTGATTTAACTTTGAAGGTGGCCGGAATGTTACGCAGCATGGAGCCGTAGGAGTCAATGGTGGAAGGTGAAAGGATGTTGCTCTTAGAATCGTTATAGTCGAGTGCTGCCGTTTCGAATGTTCCTTGTACGCCATGCTCGGGAGCTCGCTCAATCTCGATCCAGATCAGGCGCTCAGCTTCCGCCTTTGACGGCTTCCGATTAACGATTTTGCGGTACCGCACGCCCTTATACTGCTTCGATATTCTCCATGCGGATGGGCCGATTTTTTCGATGGTTGCCATATCATACCTCCCTAAAAATAGATGACTTTAAGAAAGGGATGCGATATACTGAACCTGTTCACGGTATGTGGATAGCATCCCATACATATGCGTCTGACCTGTTACCAGCAAGTCGGGCGCTTTTTTTATTTATAGGCCTTTATACAGATCCGTCATTTCTTTCCGTTCTCCAGCTTTTTCTTTTCCATCTCCCGTTCAATCTGCTGGATGCTCTTGTCTGGGGTAGGCAAATCTTCCGGCATTGCACCGCCAAGCTCCTTGATAGTCTTACGCACCTTTGCACCAACTTCATAGTGTGTTCTGTTGGCATTTTCCTTTCCTTGAATGTTTTCACGACGGAGCTTTTCTTCGGTCTGCGTGGCACGGAACAGATTTGCAGCAAGCTCCGTACTGCCCATGTGGTCCAGAATTTTCTGACTTTTTTTCAGCCCTTTGTGCTTATGGATTGCTTTCATGTCCATTCCGCCGTAAAGGCCTTTATATCCATAATTCTGGAAGATGGCGTACTCTAAAGGCTCCACTACGCCCGCTTTATTCGCAGCGTCTGCCAACAGTTTGTTGTGTTTGATCATCTCGTTGCGGATTGCCAATCGGCGCTGCTCTTCTGTCAGCCCATCAAAATCATCAATCATTTCCTGCTGCCTTGTTTTAACAGCAAAATAGGTCTGACCTATAGCAATAACTTCCTTCTTGGGATCGCCGTTCATTACAATCAGATAACAGGCATAACGGGAAAGTGCAATATCATCGATTTTGCGTTCTGCTCCAGAACCGATTCCAACCATTTTCCCGACATCAGGAAAATGGTCCTCTGTAGCAAATCCACTATTGGAACATGCCTCTTTTGCTTTGTTAATAACATTCGAAAAATTTTCCCATTTTGCATACTCAAGAACGACCTGCAGTTCTCTAGCGTACCAAAATTCCTCACCATATTCATTGATATGTTTAATATCTTCAAAAGTCTTCTCGCTGTACTTTACAAGATCATTCATAAACCAAGCTCCTTCTTGCACTGCTCTCTTTTTACTTGACGAGTGCCCTCTTGCCGAACTATTTCCATTTTGGAAACAACCAGTCACTTCAATAACTTCAATTACTACTTCAACAACTCGAATGAGCTATATACTCAGCTCTGCACGCTTCCGCAAGTTCGAAATGCTGGCCGGTGATGTGTTTCATTGCGTGTTGGTATGCTGATCGGGCCTGATCGTCATCGAGGTCTTCATCTATATATACACTATATCCGTCATCCTCACTGTTCGGCACGACCATTTCGTGGACAGTGCCAGGAAGCGAAACACGATAAACGTATACATTTGCCATCAATCATCTATCCCTTTTAATCTTTTCAACAGGTCGGCAGCCATCTGGAGGTCTTTCGGATCGGAGTCGCGGGCAGCATCGAACAGGATGCGCAAGTCGTGATTCTCGAATAATTCCTGTGCCAGCTTTACCGTCTCGGGGTTAATGTAGTATTCTGGAGTACTTTCTTTAGTTTTACCGCCCATAAGAAAATTCATATCAACATTAAATATGTCGGCTATTTTCTCCAAAGTTTCATAGTCTGGGCTTCTTCGACCCTGCTCGTACATTCCTATGGTAGATTTAGATATTTTTAAAAGATCCGCAAGATCCTGCTGCGAATAACCAGCACGCTGTCGTAAATACTTAAGCATCTCATTGAACTTTGCCATAATACACCTCCGCGTAAGATTAATATACACGTTATGTGGATTTTTTACAATAAAAAAGCACACAAAATGTGTTGACAATAGTACACGATGCGTGTATATTCACAGTGCGCACGGAACACAGAATGTGTACAAAATAAATCATAGGAAGGAGAGAAATGATTGCGAACTGTGGACATGATGAGCGCGGAAAATATTCGGGTGGCCAGGCGGGAGATCAGACCGGCCAGGAGTGGGCCATTATTCCGTGGTACTCGAGACCGTGGAATGTAGTCCTTCGGCATCCGGATCGGAAAGTTGGCCAGAAGCTCGCCGATCTGGCACGCGCTGCAGCTCAGAACAACTGTATCGGCTACGATCAGAAGCAGCGCTATGATTATTGGAATGCCCTGCGTCGGGCCGACTTCGATCCAGCACGCATTACAGAACTGTGTGAGGCAGACTGTTCGTCCGGTGTGTCTGCACACGTGAAGGCTGCCGGCTACCTGCTGGGAATCGAGGCCCTTAAAACGGTCAGCATTTACACCAGCACGCACGACCTCAGACGGAAGCTTGTGGCTGCTGGCTTCCAGGAGCTTCTAAGTGCGAAGTACCTTGTGAGCGATGCGTATTTGCTTCCGGGCGATATCCTTCTGTTAGAAAGTCACCATACGGCGACAAATCTCGATGCTGGAGCGAAGGCGGGCACCGTGGAGCCGGTCAGCTATCCGCGCTGGATTAAGTCCGGTACGACATGGTATTATAGACTTGCAGAGGGAAAGAACGCACACGGATGGCTCGTGATCAATCATCACTGGTATTGGTTCGACAAGTCCGGCAAGATGGCCACCGATTGGCGCGAGATCGACGGGGCATGGTATTACTTCCAGCCGTCCGGAGGCCTCGAGGGTGCTTTATACCGGTCCGATGCGAATGGTGCACAGTCCATATGGTATGTGGATTGATTGTGAAATTTATCGATTGGTTGTGCAATTATCGATTGGTTTGTGCAATCAGTTGTTTAGTTGTGTGATTTTTGTATGACATAAACGCCTTAGAAATGACCTGGAAATCCCAAAGGATTTACTGGGCAATTTACTGGGCAATTTTTCGAAATATTGGGCATTTTTTAGGGTATTCGGAGTAATTTTTCAGAGCATAAAAAGAGCCCCGAAAGCACGTATTTCTGCGGAAAATCACGTGTTTTCGAGGCTTTTTCGTTCATGGACCAGACGGGAGTCGAACCCGTGTCCGAAAATGAATTCCCTCTCCTTCTACTATCATAGTACACTTTAAAGATTCCCCACCACAAAAGGATGTGCACGTCCTTTTATGGCCGGTATTCTCTGGATACGCCCGTTAAGAGGAGAAACTCTTAACGTCGTTTCTCACATAGATGAGGCCAGATTCTCGATGTGTGAGTGCATCAAGGCTGACCACACAGCACTTAGGCTGCGTATGCTAATTCGTTATTGTTAGCGTTTATATTTAGGTTTGAAGTTTAACGCGACTGTCTTTCGGATAGCTTCTAAAGCTGCATCATCCCCGTCGAAACCGGTACTAGCCCATATTCACTTATCAAAGTGCGTCGAGCGAAGGAAAACAGTAGTGACTTCCTCGCTTTCAAACACATTCTATCGAATTGTATCCGCTTTGTAAATAAACCGCTGGTTGATTTCACAGATATTTAACAGTTCAACGCAGGACTTCAGAACATCGCACAGAGCTGGGGTGGACCTCTGTTAACCTTAATGTGACTATGAATAATTCATATATTTCTGTGATACCACGCATAAAAATGGATTATATCGCCGAAAAACAGCGAAAACTCGAAAACGCTTTCAGATTTCTGACCTTTTTCTGTCGTACTGTGTTAAACTAGATTCTGTTCTTTTTTAAGGGGGTGACGAGTGCTGTTTTAATTGCCAAACTACCAGCACTGGTCAAATGTAACCTGTGGATGGTACAGAATCAGCTCTGTGCCGTTTAAAACAAGGAGGCTATTTCGTATGGAAAAGTTTTTCAAGCTGAAAGAAAAAGGTACGGATGTACGTACCGAGATGATTGCCGGTATCACGACATTCATGACCATGGCCTATATTCTGGCCGTTAACCCGAGCATCCTCGGAGCCACTGGCATGGACTCCGGTGCGATCTTCACGGCGACAGCGCTGGCTTCGGCGATCGCGTCGTTCTGCATGGCATTTCTCGCAAACCTTCCGTTTGTACTGTCAGCAGGTATGGGTCTCAATGCTTATTTCGCGTACACTGTCGTTCTGGGCATGGGCTATTCCTGGGAGGTTGCGCTGACCGCTGTCTTCGCAGAGGGTCTCGTATTCATCCTTCTGTCACTCACAAATGTGCGTGAGGCGATCTTCAACGCGATTCCGCAGACGCTGAAGTATGGTGTTTCTGTCGGTATCGGCCTGTTCATCTGCTTCATCGGTCTTCAGAACGCCCACATCGCCGTGGATTCTGCGACACTCGTCACCATCTTCAGCTTTTCACAGTCCGTAAAGGCTGGTACCTTTAACTCAGAGGGTATCACGGTACTGCTTGCGCTGATCGGTATCATCATTACCGGCTACCTCGTGATCAAGGGTGTAAAGGGTAACATCCTCATCGGTATCTTCGTAACCTGGATCCTCGGTATCCTCTGCCAGCTGGCGGGTCTCTATGTACCGAATCCGGATGCCGGCTTCTACAGCCTGATCCCGTCCGGCGTTGTGTCCATGCCGGCGTCGATTGCACCGACCCTGTTCAAGTTTGATTTCTCCATCATCACGGAGCATCCGCTGGACTTCTTCTCGGTACTGTTCGCCTTCCTGTTCGTCGATATCTTCGATACACTCGGAACCCTGATCGGCTGTGCTTCCAAGGCAGACATGCTCGATAAGGATGGCAAGCTTCCGGAGATCAAGGGCGCACTGCTTGCAGACTCCATCGGTACCATGGTAGGTGCCTGCCTCGGTACGTCCACCATCACGACCTTCGTTGAGTCCAGCTCCGGTATCGCCGAGGGCGGCCGCTCCGGTCTCACCGCAGTAGTATCCGGCCTTTTCTTCCTGCTCGCGCTGTTCTTCTCCCCGATCTTCCTGGCGATCCCGAGCTTCGCAACCGCTCCGGCACTGGTCATCGTAGGATTCCTGATGATCCAGCAGGTTGTAAAGGTAGAGTGGGATGACCTCCTCGAGGCAATCCCGGCATACATCGCGATCTTCGCGATGCCGTTCCTGTACTCCATCTCCGAGGGTATCTCTCTGGGTATCATCTCGTACGTGCTGCTTCACGTACTGTCCGGAAAGGGCAAGTCGGTTACACCGCTGATGTATGTACTGGCGATCCTCTTCGTACTGAAGTACGCTATGCTGTAAACCTTCGTTTTACCACCGCCGGGGCGCCTGTCCCGGCGGCTTTTTAATGGGGTCTGACTCCATTGAATTATTATTAAATCTTTACCGCGAACAGTTTACCGGCTTTTTACCGGTGGATTACTTGAACCGAGGGGTGGTTGATGTTATAGTTACTATGTAAAAAACTGAACAAAGGAGGATAAGTATATGGACAGTTGTGATGGTGGAAGTCGAAGTACACAGAATGATGGATTCGGGCTTGTATACTATGTGAACGCAGAGCACTTAGGCCTCTTTTGCCGGCGTCTTGAGTGATTCGTACCGAAGCGGTCGTTGATCGATGATGATGTACAGCGTGGTATGCCTTTCTAAATCTAGAGGCGGAGCAGCTGTAAAATCACTTAATTGATTAATGCGCCCTTATATAGTATAGAAGCCTTCATCCATCGTTGAGACTGAATTCACAACTTCTGATTGTGCACAGCTTTTGTGACGATGGATTTTTTGTGCCCTTTTTTCGAGGGGAGAAAGGAAGCTTCATCATGATGAAGGAAGTTTTAAAGGAACCTGTATTTACGGAGGAAATTGTAGACATTGTCCGCGCATCTCACTCCCTGGATGAGATGCGCGAGGAGCTCCGCGGCTACCATGAGAACGATATCGCGCAGAGCTTCGAGCTCCTGAACCGGGCGGAGCGGAATCTGCTCTATACGGCGCTCGACGCGGAGTGGCTCGCGGAGGTGATCTCTTATCTGGATAACCCGTCCGAGTACATCGAGGAGATCGGGATCGTGAAGCTCGCGGAGATCATCAACGAGATGGACGCGGATGATGCGATCGATCTCTGGGAGGATATAGACGAGAGCGTGCGCGTTAAGCTTCGTCCGATGATCGATGACGAGACGAAGACCGAGATTCGCCTTATCAATTCCTACGACGATGATGAGATCGGAAGTCTCATCACGACGAACTATATCCGCATCCGTCGGAACCTCACGATCCGCCAGGCGATGCACGAGCTCATCCAGCAGGCAGGTGATAATGACAATATCTCCACCATCTATGTGGTGGATGACCGCAAGCGTTTCTGCGGCGCCATCAGTCTGAAGGACCTCATCATTGCCCGCGACAACGTGCCGCTCGAGTCGATCATCAGTGATTCCTATCCATACCTGATGGATCACGAGAAGATCTCGGAGAGCATCGAGAAGATCAAGGACTACGCGGAGGATTCGCTCCCGGTTCTGAATCAGGATCGGAAGATCATCGGTATCATCACGGCGCAGGATGTCACCGAGGCGGTCGACGACGAGATCAGTGAGGACTACGCAAAGCTGGCAGGTCTCGCTGCGGAGGAAGATCTGAACGAGACGACGAAGGACAGTGTGAAGAAACGTCTGCCATGGCTCGTTATCCTGCTTTTCCTCGGCATGGTCGTATCTTCGGTGGTCGGTGCCTTCGAGGGCGTCGTGGCGATCCTGCCGATCGTCATCTGTTTCCAGTCACTGATCCTCGACATGGCCGGTAACGTCGGCACCCAGTCGCTCGCGGTGACGATCCGTGTGCTCATGGACGAGAACCTCGATGCGAAGGATAAGTGGCATCTGATCGCAAAGGAGATGAAGATCGGCTTCTGCAACGGTTCGCTGCTCGGCGTGCTGGCGGTGATCTGTCTCGGTGCATACATCGCGATGTTTAAGGGCTACACCTTCGGTACGGCAATGCTGATTTCCGGATGCGTAGGCATTTCCCTGCTCGTTGCGATCGTGATTTCGAGCCTCGTCGGGACCCTGGTGCCGCTGTTCTTCCATAAGGTGCAGGTAGACCCGGCGGTGGCGTCCGGTCCGCTGATCACGACCGTGAACGACCTCGTGGCCGTTGTGACATATTATGGTCTCGCATGGCTGCTCCTCATCGAGATACTGCATATTGTATAAAATATAATTCGTATCTTGCGCATGAAAGTAGCGTCGCATATAATATTTTATTGACAAAAATCTTCCATTTCAGATCGTTTAAATAGAAGAATGTATGCTAGCAAAGGAGCGTTATGGCAAAAGAACTCGTCGTCGTACTGGACTTCGGTGGACAGTACAACCAGCTAATCGCAAGACGAATTCGTGATCTCGGTGTCTATGCCGAGGTGCATCCGTCTTCCATGGGCCTCGATCAGTTGAAGGCTCTGAACCCGAAGGGAATCATCTTTACCGGCGGACCGCAGTCCGTGTATAAGGAAGAGTCCCAGCATATCGACCCGGCCATCTTCTCGATGGGGATCCCGATCCTCGGCATCTGCTATGGTGCACAGCTGATCGCGTATGAGCTCGGTGGTGTCGTAAAGACCGCACCGGTTTCCGAGTATGGACACACGAAGGTGCTCGTCGATCGTCAGGATTCCGTACTGCATGGCATCTCTGATGAGACCACGATGTGGATGTCCCACACCGATTACATCGCAGAGGTACCGGAGGGCTTCCATATCATCGCCCATACCGCAGACTGTCCGGTCGCCGGCATGGAAGATCCGGCACGTCAGATCTACGCCGTACAGTTCCACCCGGAGGTACAGCACTCCGTCGAGGGACACAAGCTCTTCCATAACTTCCTGTATGATGTCTGCAAGTGCGCAGGCGACTGGAAGATGGAGACCTTCGTACAGGATAAGATCCAGGAGATCCGCGAGACTGTAAAGGATGGAAAGGTTCTGCTCGCACTGAGTGGCGGTGTAGACTCTTCCGTAGCCGCAACCCTGATGGCGAAGGCCATCGGTAAGCAGCTGACCTGCGTATTCGTCGATCATGGTCTGCTTCGTAAGAACGAGGGTGATGAGGTCGAGTCCATCTTCGGACCGAACGGTCAGTATGACCTCAATTTCATCCGTGTGAACGCCGGACCGGAGTACTTCGAGAAGCTTGCCGGCGTGACCGAACCGGAGCAGAAGCGGAAGATCATCGGCGAGCAGTTTATCCGTGTCTTCGAGCGTGAGGCGAAGAAGATCGGCGCGGTCGATTTCCTCTGCCAGGGCACCATCTATCCGGACGTCGTCGAGTCCGGCCTCGGAAAGGGCGCTGTGATCAAGTCGCATCACAATGTCGGCGGCCTGCCAAAGGATGTCGAGTTCAAGGAGATCATCGAGCCGCTGCGCCTCCTCTTCAAGGATGAGGTTCGTCGTGTCGGCCTCGAGCTCGGACTGCCGGAGTATCTCGTATACCGTCAGCCGTTCCCGGGCCCTGGTCTCGGTGTACGTATCATCGGCGAGGTAACCCCGGAGAAGGTACGCATCGTACAGGATGCCGACGCTATCTACCGCGAGGAGATCGCAAAGGCCGGCCTGGATCGTCAGATCAACCAGTACTTCGCTGCCCTGACAAACGTCCGCTCTGTCGGCGTCATGGGTGACTTCCGTACCTACGACTACGCTGTCGTACTGCGTGCCGTCGAAACCGACGATTTCATGACCGCAGAAGTGACGAACATCCCGTTCGAAGTACTCCAGAAGTGCATGAACCGCATCATCAACGAAGTAAAGGGCGTAAACCGCGTATTCTACGATCTAACGAGCAAACCGCCTGGAACCATCGAACTCGAATGATTTCAAAAGTCCGAAAACCCGCGTAATTCCGTGGGCTTTCGGGCTTTTTTGTATCTATCTGACCAGACATTGACCAGAAAGTTTATAAAAAGTTTATGGGGTCTGACCCCGTATACCCAAAAGGGTATACATCGGGCAGGCTGGTCTCCGCCCGGATGCGCTATGAAAAATAATTATCATTCTATAAAACCATATGTTATAATAAAAAGAACTGAAATTTATCATCTGAATATGGAGGAGTTGCAATGAATGTAGCTGAAATCAGACGTCCGGCGGATATGGAGCGAATCACCACCCCGGAGCTTGCGAAGGCATTTATCGATGAGCAGGTGGCCCTGATCCGGGAGCAGGTAGGCGATAAGAAGGTTCTGCTGGCGCTTTCCGGTGGGGTAGATTCATCGGTGGTCGCAGCGCTTTTAATCAGGGCGATCGGCCAGCAGTTAGTATGTGTACACGTAAACCATGGTCTCCTCCGTAAGGGTGAGCCGGAGCAGGTCATCGAGGTATTCCGCAATCAGATGAATGCAAACCTGATCTACGTGGATGCGACAGACCGTTTCCTGGATAAGCTCGCAGGTGTGTCGGATCCGGAGACGAAGCGAAAGATCATCGGCGGCGAGTTCATCGAGGTCTTCGCCGAGGAAGCGAGAAAGCTGGACGGCATCGAGTTCCTGGCACAGGGCACCATCTGGCCGGATATTCTCGAGTCTGAGGAAGGCATCAAGGCACATCATAACGCCGGCGGACTCCCGGAGGATATGAAGTTCGAGCTGGTGGAGCCGGTTCGTATCCTGTTCAAGGATGAGGTTCGTGTCGTCGGTGACGAGCTCGGCCTGCCACATGGCATGGTGTATCGTCAGCCGTTCCCGGGACCAGGTCTCGGCGTTCGCTGTCCGGGTGCCATCACGCGTGATCGTCTCGAGGCAGTACGTGAGTCTGACGCGATTCTCCGTGAGGAGATCGACAAGAACGGCCTGTCGGATCAGATCTGGCAGTACTTCACCGTCGTTCCGGATTTCAGATCCACCGGTATCAAGGACGGAAAGCGTGCCTTCGAGTGGTGCTGCATCGTCCGTGCCGTATGTTCGATCGACGTCATGACCGCAACCGTGGCCGAGATTCCGCACGAAGTGATGGTTCATATCACAGATCGTATCACGCACGAGGTGCCAGGCATCAACCGTGTGCTCTATGACTTCACACCGAAGCCGACCGGAACGGTAGAGTTTGAATAAGTCACCGGAAAACCCTGCAAAGCAGTTTCACAACTCGCTTTGCGGGGCCTTTTATATGAGGAGGTGATCAGAATGGAAATTTCAGAGAAGACCTTTCCCCTGTTTGAAATGGTCCGAAATGAC
>OQVT01001483.1_pt1 | contig 14803 bp, 13 predicted proteins | sample 1691561 | NCBI WGS metagenome assembly OQVT01 (sample SAMN03418260, study PRJEB22391) | human gut metagenome | biome: human-gut; feature: organic feature; material: feces | host: Homo sapiens | place: Tanzania | collected 2013-01 | reverse complement strand
AAACAGACCCCGAACAGACCCAAAACAGACCCTTCAGCCCCTCAAAAACTCGTTGACTCGTTGACCTGTTGACTCGTTGACTTTTAAAAAACTCGTTGACTCAAAAAAATTTATATTTTTTCTTGCGTGATTCAGATTTTGTGTATATATTTGCATTGTGATTACATTTATATTCATTTTTAAAATTTACAACTATGGACTCTTCTAAGAAATTTCTCCTTCAGGAAAAAGATATTCCCACTGCATGGTACAACGTGATGGCTGACATGAAAAATAAGCCTCGCCCTATGCTTAACCCTGCCAATAAGCAACCCATGAAGGCGGAGGACCTCTACCCTCTGTTCAATAAGGCTTGCTCCGACCAGGAATTCAACACCACCGACCAATGGATAGAAATTCCGGAGGAGGTGCGCGAAATGTATAAGATTTGGCGCCCTACCCCTCTGGTGAGAGCACGCGGACTGGAGAAACTTCTTGACACGCCTGCACATATCTATTTTAAGAACGAGAGCGTGAGCCCGGTGGGGTCGCATAAGCTCAACTCGGCAATAGCACAAGCCTACTACTGCAAGCAGGAGGGCGTGACGAACATCACCACCGAAACTGGCGCCGGACAATGGGGCGCGGCGCTGTCGCTGGCGGCGAAGCACTTCGGCTTGGCATTGGCTGTGTATATGGTGAAGGTGTCGTATCACCAAAAGCCCTATCGACGCTCCATTATGCAAACCTACGGCGCAGAGGTGATTGCCTCGCCAAGTATGTCAACTCGCGCCGGTAAGGACATTATTACCAATAATCCCAACTATCAAGGTTCGCTCGGCACCGCCATTTCGGAGGCTGTGGAACTGGCGCGCACCACGCCCAACTGCAAGTATGTGCTTGGCTCGGTGCTCAACCATGTGGGACTCCACCAAACCGTGATTGGCTTGGAGGCTGAGAAGCAGATGGAAATGGCTGGCGAATATCCCGATGTGGTGATTGGATGCTTTGGCGGTGGCAGCAATTTTTCGGGCATTTCGTTCCCATTTATGCGCCACAACCTGAGCGGTGAGCGCAACACTCGCTTCATTGCCGCCGAACCGGCATCTTGCCCAAAACTCACTCGTGGCAAATTCCAATACGACTTCGGCGACGAGGCTGGTTACACGCCGCTGATTCCGATGTACACGCTGGGCCATAAGTTTGCCCCTGCACATATCCACGCTGGCGGTCTGCGCTACCACGGTGCTGGGTCGGTGGTGAGCCAGTTGATGCAAGATGGACTGATGAGTGCAGTGGATATTCAGCAACTCGACACGTTTAAGGCTGCCACGATGTTTGCCCAAAGCGAGGGCATCATTCCTGCCCCTGAATCGTCGCACGCCATCGCCGCCACCATCACCGAGGCACTGAAGTGCAAGGAGGAGGGCGTGAGCCGCACCATCCTGTTCAACCTCTCCGGCCATGGCCTCATCGACATGAGTGCCTACGACCAATACCTCCGCGGCGAACTCACCAACTTCGAATACACGCCCACAGATCCCGCGTTGTAGGGGAAAAGCCTCACACAGATTCCACAGGGGATTAGGGCTCACACAGATCCCACAGATCCCACAGATCTCACAGGATTTGCACGCCTGATGCTAAATCTCACAGATGCTCCACACTCCTTTTTCGGGGGGGGTGCTTTGGGGTCTGTTAGGGTCCGTCATGGGTCTGCTTGGGTCTGCTTGGGTCTGCTTGGGTCTGAAAAAATCACACCGATTTAATCCATTAAATCCTATTTTCACCTATTTTTATTTTTTTAGGTGTTAATGGATTTTAATGGATTAAATCGGTGTTTTTTTTCACCATCACCCACATCCGTGAGATTTAACACTATCTAACGCAAAATCAGCGAGATCTGTGAGATCTGTGTGAGCCCTAAGAAGCCAGTGAGATTTAACGCCAGGCGTGCAAATCCTGTGAGATCTGTGGGATCTGTGTGAGCCCTAAGCCGGTGTTAGAGTATCTCGTTGATGAGGGCGGTGACGTCGGTTACGTCGAGGATGCCGTCGGCGTTGATGTCTGCCACTTTGAGGTCGGCGGGAGTGGTGCCGAGAATCATGTTGATGAGGGCAGTCACATCGCTTACGTCAACGTTGCCGTCGCCGTTCACATCGCCAAACTTCACATTCTTGCTGAGCTGGTAGGCAGCCATGCCGTTACCCGGCACATAGAGGAAAAGCATTGCATCAGTAGCAGAAACAGGCACCGCGGTGCATTGCGCACTCCATGTGTCGCTGTTCACGTTGCCCAAACCACGTTTCGGGAAGCACCACATCAGCTGATGACCGTCAAACGAAGTGTCGGTGGTATTCTGCACGAGGTTGAAGTTGAACGATGAATTGAAATCGCCGCTTGGATAGAGCATATAGTGCGCACCGCCGAGGGTGAACGCCGTGCCACCGTTGCCATTGGTGCCTTCGGGCGCCATTGGCGAGCCAGTGCTGAACGCACCGTCGATAGCGCCTGTGGCGAAGTTGTAGCGAGTGAAATAGATGCCGCTACCGTTGATATACACGATATTCTCGTCTTGCGCATAGAGTTGGGGTGCGATGCCTGATGTGGTGGCATGAGATGGCGCATAGCCCTTCATGATCACGCTCTGCTGCGACGCGAGTTTGCCGCCACGGAACTGCCAGCGGAGCAACTTGGTGCTATAGCGAGGGCAGGCAAACACGCTGAAATCGCCGCTCTTCACATCGCCAGCCACAGCACAGTGGTCGATGCGCGACTCTTCGAGTCCGCTAAAGGTGACCGATGCCACCTTAGTGAGCGCACCAGTGGTCTTGTCCACACTCAGCAGCACCAGTGGGGTGGTGCCCACATTCAGGGTGAGGTTGCTGATCACGAGGTTGCCGGCATGGTCGGTCTGCACATCGTTGCAAGGATAGTAAGGCACGGTGGCTTCGTAGCCCAGCGGCATACGCTTGATGCGTTCGCCTGTGTCGGCACTATAGAGATAGAGGTAAGCAGGAGCTGTGGACGATGCGCTCTCACGACCCGACACATAGATGGTGTCGCCCACCACCGCGAAGCCACGGTTGAGCTGACCCTTGTTCTCGAAGGTGATATTGCCATATTCGCTCTTCACCGAGCGCACCCACTTGTTGGTGAGTCGGTAGCCATTCACGGCATCGTAAGCGTTGGCGTCGATGTCTTGCTTCATCACATAGCCCGGCTCAAGTTCGCCGATTGGCACCTTAGTGACGGTGAAGCGGCGCACTTCCGAAGCCTTGTCGGAATAGTATTTGCGTGAGCTCACCACGCGCCAGTAGAACGTGCCCTTGCCGAGCACCGACACCACACAATTTGCCGAAAGCTGATTGCCGGCGGTGGCAAAGTCGGTGGTTTCGTAAGCCACATGGGCGAAGTCGGCGGTTTTCGACACTTGCAGTTTGAAACTGTGGGCGGTGACTGGGATGAACTTAAACACGAAGTCGGCGTCAAACGAAGCGCCATCGGCTGGGCTAACGAGCGTAACAGCCTCGGCAGGCGTGCGGACAGGAGCCTTGAAGGTGGCAGCATCGCTCCACATCACCAAGCGGTTGGGCTGGAGTGTGGCCACGCGCCAATAGTAGGTCTTGCCCGAAGCGAGGTCGCCGAGATCGACGGTGGTGGTGTTGGAGGTGATTTGCTTTCGCTGAATGAGTACGTTGCCGAAGGTGGCATCGTCGGAAATCTGAAGCTCGTAGGTGGCACCATCGGCAGCCGTCCAAGCAAACTGCTGATTCCAAGTGGCTGCTGTGCCGGCGATTGGCGAAACGAGCGTCACCTTGTCGGCATATTCGGTGGCGAGGTTGTAGAACGCTGGGGCAAACTCATTGTTCCAGCCATCGACCACGCACACGGCATACCAGTAGCCCGACTGGAGCGAGGCATCGAGCTTGAAACTTGGGGTATAGGTCACGCCCACCAGATAATCGCTCTTGATGCCGTCGAACGCCTGGCTCTGCGCCTCGTCAAGCGTCACGGTCAGTGGCACGGCATACACGGAATAGCGCACGAGTTTCTTGTTCACGCCCGTCCACGAGAGGGTGCCACCGCTGTAGGCGAGGTTAGCAGGCGCGTCGTAGTTGGTCTTGCTGTGCCAAGGCATGGCAGGCTCCAGCGCCTTGTGTGTGAAGAGCGTTTGGCTCAGATAGTCGGCAAATCCCTTGCAAGTGGGGCCGTCGATATATTTCGCCGAATAGAAATTCACACCAGGGGCATTTTGGCGGTTATATTGGCGGCTATAGCGAATTTGTTGCAAAATCTCGTCCCAGTCGGCTTTGGTGTTGGTCTCTGCCATGAAATAGATGTTGTGGCTCGCATAGTGGTGACGGCCGAAATGCTCGGCGATGTAGCTCCACCAGTTGGTGAGCGGACCGAATGGGTTGGTAACGTGGGTGGTTTTCCAATAGAGCTGTGGCGAGATATAGTCGATGGTGCCCTCTTCGAGCCACGCCAAAGGGTCGCTGTAGATGGTGGTGTACTGCCAGTCGCTGGCGCGGCAATATTCATCCACAGGCACCACGCCATGCTTGGTGGCAGATGTGGAACGCTGACCAGCCACGCCGGCAGGACCGATCGAGAATTTCACATAAGGCTTCGTGGCTTGCACCATGTCCCACATGTCCTTCACCATCTGGTTCACGTTGGCGCGTCGCCAGTCGCCGATGCTCATGCCCGAATTGCTTTGGGTGTAGAGCTGATAGTCGGGGGCAGAGCTGTCTTCGGGAGTGCCGCCGCCTGGGTAGAAATAGTCGTCGAAGATGATGCCGTCGATGTCGTAGTTCTGAATCATTTCCTTGCACACCTTCAGCAAGTGGTCGCGCGAGGCTTTCAGCGCAGGGTTGAACACGATGCGGTTGCCCACCTGCATGAGTATGCCCGAATTTTTCAGATTTTGGTCGATGGCGGTGGTGCAGTCGTTGCCGCTGCTATTGCTGAAGCGATAGGGATTCACCCACGCATTGATTTCCAAACCACGCTTGTGACACTCCTCAACGGCAAACGCCAGAGGGTCCCAACCGGGGTCTTGACCACGAGTGCCTGTCAGATAACTCGACCATGGCTCGTAACTCGATTTGTAGAGCGCATCAGCCATAGGGCGCACTTGCAGGCACACCGAGTTCATGTTGGCTTTTACAAAACCGTCGAGCAAGTCGGTGAGTTGCTTTTTCTGTTTGTTGATGGTGGCGGTGCCAGTGCCACGAGTTTGTGGCCAGTCGATGTTGCTGACTGTGGCAATCCATACCGTTCGCATTTCGCGTTTTTGTGCCTCTTGCGCCCACAGCGTCAGAGCCACAAAAGCCGTAAAGGCTAAAGCGAGTAGTCTTCTTGTCATAATTCTGTATTAAAAGGTTTAAATAGTAGTATTGTAATTTCACTACAAAGATAATGCAAAATTTAGAAGTTAGAAATCAGAAGTTAGAAATTAGTGGATAGATTTTTTCGAAGTTAAGGAGTTAAGAAGTTAAGAAGTTAAGACGATAGTATAGCCTTCAGCCTTCTTATTGACAAAAAACTCGTTGACCTGTTGACCTGTTGGCTCGTTGACCTGTTGACTCGTTGACCTGTTGACTCGTTGACCTGTTGACTCGTTGACTCGTTGACTCGTTGACTCGTTGACTCAAAAAAAATGAACTTTTTTCATCTTTGATGCAACCTTTTGGGGTATCTTTGTCGTCTAATACATGAACGCCAGCCGAAAGGCGGCTAAAAACGAATATTTTTACACGAACAATTAAAATTCGCTCAATATGAAAAAAATTCTATTAATTCTGGTGCTGACGCTCGCAGCGGCACTGCCATCGCAAGCCAGAAAGGCTAACATCAATCGTTCCGGCGATACCACCACCATTGTGATGAATGGCGACACCGTTAGGGTAACTGACGGTGAGGTGAAAAAAACTATCAGTAAGGCTATCAACGACACGCTTTGGAGTGAAAAGGCTGAAACTGCCGACGACGACGAAACCTACAACTACATGGCTTTAGATAACGACGCAAGGCTTAAAGAGGCGAGCATGTGGAGTTCTACAGTAAAACAAATTTCGATTTCTATGTGCTTTTGCATCATGGTTGTGGTGTTTATGAGCCTTTTGTTCTATCTGCTGCACCGCCGCGCAAAATATAAAGTGATAGAGAAGGCTATCGAGAACAATTATCCTCTGCCTCCATCACTGGGCGGAACTCCCACTTACAAGCAGGCACCACAACGCCCCAACGCTTGGCGAAACTACGCTCCACAACAGCAACCACAACCACAGTCTCAACAGCCTCAGCCACAACCACAACCACAACCACAGCAGCCACCCTACCAGCAAGGCATGAACGCGCCTATGCAGCCCAATATGCCTTACCGCGTGAATTACATGGCGTATAAGAAAAGTTTTGTGCTGGTGTGCGTTGGATTTATGATGGCCATGTTCTTCGAGTCGGCTGGTGCATCGCCTATGGTATGCCTGTCAATGATTGTAGTGCTCCTGGGCTTGGGCAAGGGCTTCGTCATCTACAAGGAGCAAAAGCAAGACCAAGACTACTGGCGATGGCAAATGCAACAGCAGCAACCACAGCCTCCTTACGCTCCACAGCAGCCACAACCTCAGCCACAAGCGCCACAGCAGCCTCAAGCCGAGCAAAAGCCTGCCACCGAGCAGCCTCCAGTGTTCACCCCTCCCACCGACAATAAATAATCATCCGGGAATGGATTACGCCATAGCGTAGGGACATGCCTTGGCGAGAGCACTGAAAAAGTCCTGTTTTTTAAAGACCAAAACGAAAAATGCTTACGATTTATAACTTTTCTTTCCACAAATCGCCTCAATAAGGCTATGATAGGCAGAAAAAGAAGGGTAAAACGACTATTTCTCCGTTATTAACTTTCAATCTGAAAGTTGGTTTTACTTTTTCAGTGCTTTCGCCTTGGCATGTTTCGAGGCAAGAACTTAAACATCAATCATTCCCCCACCCTACTGTAAGCAAACTATAGAGCAACACAATGCTTAGCAAACTCGAAGAAATAAAACTGGTTTCACAATGCGCTTTCGGCGACAACCGTGGCGCATTTGGCAAACTCGTAGAGGCATACCAGCCCCAGTTGCGCAGATTTCTGCTCAACCTCACCATGGGCGACGAGAACCTCACCGACGACTTGGCACAGGAAACCTTTATCAAGGCCTACACTGGCATTCGTGCCTTTAAGGGGCTGTCGGGCTTTGGCACTTGGCTCTACCGCATTGCCTACAACGAATTCTACAGCGAGAAACGCCGCCGACACGAGGAACATATCGACCAAATTCCCGAATCTATGCAAGATGCCTCGGCGCAAGCGAGCATCAGCACCGAAGCGAAAATGGACGTGAAGGCCGCTATGCGAGTGCTCAACCCGGTAGAGCGAACGGTAATCACTCTCTTCTACATCGACGACCTTCCGCTGAAGAAAATCGCCACAATCACACAACTGTCGGAAGGCACCATAAAATCTGCAATCCACCGTGCCAAGACGAAAATGTGTGAAGTAATCAAATATCAGCAATAAAAACATCAGCAAAACAATGAAACGAACCGACGACGACATAAAATTGGCAGAATTGCTAAAGAAAGACGGCTACCAAGCCGACGAAAACGAGTGGTTCACTCCACGAGTGCTCAACCGTCTGCCCGAAAAGCCACGCTCCAGCAAATGGCTGAAAGTGGTTATCTACGCCGTGGTGATAGCTGGCGTGATTGGGTGCTGGCTGTGGTACCTGCACTCGCGCGACACGAGCGTGATCACCGTGCGCGACCTGCTCACATTCGCCGGCATGATTTGCGGCACTACGGCTGTGGCATGCATCGCCATCATCGACTTCGTGAAATCAGAATAAGCCACCCACGGCTTCCTGCTTCAATCTCCCCTGCAGCCTCCCTTTGGCAGCAGGGGGTTCGGCGTGCTCGTTTTTGACATTATTTAGGTGTGGTATGTGAATGGAATTTTGTAACTTTGCATTTTATAATTATTATCACACATCATGATTGAGACTGCATTATATCTTATCCCTGTGCAACTGAGCGATGGCGAACTGAACTGCGTGCTTCCACAAGCCAATATCGCCCTCGTGAGCCACATCAAGCACTTCATTGTGGAGAATGTGCGCTCAGCACGTCGCTTCCTGAAAAAATGCGACAGGGAAATAGACATCGACAGTCTCACTTTCTACGAGCTCAACCGCCATACCGACCCGCGACAAGTGAGCACCTACCTCGACTCGTTGGAAAAAGGCGAGCCGATGGGCGTTATTAGCGAGGCTGGCTGCCCTGCCATTGCCGACCCTGGTGCCGATGTGGTGGCTATCGCACAGCGCAAAGGGCTGAAGGTGCGTCCGCTGGTGGGCCCGTCGAGCATTTTGATGGGGCTGATGGGCAGCGGATTCAATGGACAGAGTTTTGCGTTCATTGGCTATCTGCCTATCGAGGCTGGAGCAAGAGCACGCAAACTGAAAGAAATGGAGCAGCGCATCGTGAAGGAGAATCAAACTCAGATTTTCATCGAAACGCCCTATCGCAACAATTCGCTGCTGGCGGAAATGGTGAAATCGCTACCCGCTAACTTGAAATTGTGTATCGCCACCGACATTACAGGCGAACGTGAACAAATTATCACCAGGGGGGTGAAGGAATGGGGAAAACACCCTATCGACCTGAACAAGGTGCCCACCATCTTCCTTCTCTACAAATAATTCGGCACGCTAACGCACACAGAGCACTACACGAAATGAACAACAAGAACGACTATAAAACGACTAAACTTCCACAACAAGGGTCAATATTCTTCGATGACGATGAGTTTGAGCCTGTGCAGCAAGCCAAGCCTGCCGAAAAGCCATCCACTGCGAGCGGCAACGAGGAGTGGCGTATGCACTTTGCCAGTTTTGGCAGTGGCTCAAGTGGCAACTGCGCCTACATCGGCAACGAGCACGAGGGCATATTGGTGGACTGCGGTGTGGAACCCGACCATGTGTTCAAGGAACTTGAACGCAATGGCATAAAAATGGGGAAAATAAAAGGCATTGTCCTCACACACGACCATGCCGACCATGTGCGCTATGTGTACAAGATTTTGCGCAAGTATAAGAATCCGAGAATTTGCGTGTGGTGCACCAACCGTTGTCTGAACGGAATGCTCCGCAAGCACAGCATCTCTAACCGCATCAAGGAATATCACAAAGCCATTTATCACGAAATCCCTTTCACGTTGGCAGGAATGAAGATTACGGCTTTCAAGCAGTCGCACGACAGTGAGGACTGTAGCGGCTTTATGATTGAGGGTGGCGGACGCAAGTTTGTGATTTCGCCCGACCAAGGGGAAATCACCTCACGCGCCGACTTCTACATGCGCCAAGCGCAATATTTGATGATTGAGAGCAACTACGACCACGCCATGCTCGCCGCAGGCTCCTACCCTGCATATCTGAAGGCGCGCGTGGAAGGTGATAAAGGACACCTCGACAATAAGGTGACGGCACGATTTGTGGCTGATATGTGGAATCCGGAATTGAAATTCGTGTTTCTCAACCACCTGAGCAACGATAACAACACCCCAGAGATTGCCCTACACGAAACACGCTCCGCACTCGAAGCCAAAGGCGCAACAGTGGGCGACGCCAGTTACGCTCCCGACCAAGCCAACTGCGACGTGCAGCTCTACGCCCTCCCACGCTACGACACCAGCACCTGGTTCGTCCTCTAACCAATCCCCCCTCTATCATATTATCCGCGAAGAATAGGGTAACAAACGAGCATATCGCAAACGCAAAACATGAGAAAAATAATCCCTATTTCACATTATTTTTCTCATAGTTTTGTGGATTACGATATTTATTCTGTATATTTGCGATAGTCAAATCACAAAAAATAATCCGTTATGTCGGCAGAAGAACTTAAATCATACAGGTTAAACTCAATGGAAGAGCCTACTGACGAAATGCTCGAAGCCATCATGCTTGGAGTGCAAGAAACTGCACGCAAAACCACAGCAAAGGCAAAAGCTGAGCTTGACAGGCGTTTTGAAGAAGCTAAGCGTCAAATCAAAGAATACAGACAGCAATCTCATGGAATGCAACCGTAAGCCAGTTTTGTGTGTAGTAGCAGGTCCAAACGGCTCTGGCAAAACATCGACCACCATTCAACTGCTCTCAAACGAGTGGTCTGAAGGAAGTATGTATATCAATCCCGATAATATTGCACAAGAAAAGTTTGGCGACTGGAATTCGCAAGAAGCAGTTTTGAAAGCCGCCCAATACTCTACCCAACTCAGATACCAGTATCTTGAAGCACAACAGGATTTCGTGTTTGAAACCGTCTTTTCTTCAAAGGAGAAACTGGAATTTCTTCAAAAGGCACACGAAGCCGGATTCTTTATCCGATTTTTCTTTGTGTGTACCGACGACCCAAAGATCAACGTGGCACGAATAACAAAGCGATTTCTTGAAGGTGGTCACGAAGTGCCTATTTCAAAAATCATTTCACGCTACTACAAGTCGTATGTGAATGCGGCAAAAGCCATTGAATTTGTAGACAGAGCATACATCTACGACAATTCCATCGAAGATCAGCTCCCACGTTTGCTATATCGCACTGTGGAAGGCAAGGTGTTTAAGCAATATAGCGAAAACATTCCCGAATGGGCAAAACAGTTAATCCCATAATTTCCAAAAATTTGAACAAACAAAATGCGCTCTTTTCTTTTGATGGAGCGCATTTCTTATTCTATAGCGGTTGACGGGCGATGAAGGTGGAAAGGATGGGGATGGGATGGAATTTAGCCTTGCTTGAAGGTGATGGGCTTGTATTCTTGGTAGTCGCCGTTTTCGCTCACGAGGGCTTGGAATGAAGAAGTGAGGTGCTTCTGGAGGGCTTTGAAGGAGAGGAAAATCTCAATCATACCTTCGCTCTCATCGGCTATTTCACCAGCCTGATACACAAAGAAGATACCGCGTTTGCGTGCATACACGTTGGAAGAAAGGCGTGTGGCCTTGTGAAGGGGCATACCTTCATCGTCGGCAAGCGACTCAATCTTATTATTCACAAGCGTGAGCAAGGCGTCTTCGGAGTTTGAGGCGAAAATGGAGTTGAACGAGAGCACCGACTGTCCGCGGCGGTTGTAGTTCACATAATAGATTTTCTCACGCTTTTTACCGCTGTCATACGATGTGAGGCTGATAGCCATCACCAAATAGCCTCGACTTGAGAATGTAGGATATATTTTCACGCCCTGCACATTGCCGTACTTCTGTGTGATGGTTGGCTCCGTGTCGAGGGGTTTATAGTCCACACCACTGGCGTTGAATACTGGTGTTTTCAAAAACGCGTGAATGCCGCTTTGATAATTGGAGTGGCTTTGTGGGAATGCCTTGTCGGCGATGGCGGCAAAAATGGCATCTATATTCTTATTTCCGTTGATTTCAGTTGGGAGTTTGCTTTTAATGCGCTTGATACTGGCGTAGTAGGTCTGTGCGTCGTCGTCGTTGGCTGGTTCCTTCGACACAAAGTAAGCATTGCTTTCGCTAACTTCAAACTTGTCGGCCACGAAGATGTCGGCAATGGTGTCGGCAGCGGCAATCAACTCGCTTCTACGGTCAAACAAGTCGCTTTTGCCGTCGGTATTGATATGGTTCACAATATACCAGAAACCCGTAGCGACATCGAGAGCCACAAGCAAAGCAATGATAATGATATAGGTGCGCTTGGTCATTTCTTTATTCTTCTTTACATACTATTCGCTCTATTGCCGATTTCACACTGTTCATAAGCCACATAGGGGTGGAAGTGGCACCGCAAATACCTATCGACTTCTTGCCGACAAGCCATTGGGGATTGATTTCTGATTCGTTGCTCACCAAATGCGAGTTGGGGTTGGCATCAAGACATTCTCCGAAAAGAATCTTGCCGTTGCTACTTTTGCTGCCGCACACGAAAAGGATGAGGTCGTGGCGGGTGGCAAACTCACGAATTTGCGGTATGCGGTTAGCCACCGAGCGGCAAATGGTGTCGTAGCTCTTCAGTTCTGCCCCACCAGTCATTCGCTGCTTCACCGCCTCGATAATCTTCTTCAGTTCCTGCACACTTTTGGTGGTTTGGCTGTAGAGATACACGTTGCGGCTAAAGTCTATCTTATCGATTTCGTTGACACTCTCAATCACGAGCGCCTTGCCCGAAGTCTGCCCCACCAGTCCGTTCACCTCGGCGTGACCACGCTTACCATAAATCACGATTTGCGGTTCGTTGGGCTCATCATTATAGGTGTGCTTGATGCGCTGCTGGAGTTTGAGCACCACAGGGCAAGTGGCATCAATGATTTTTATATTGTTGCGTCGGGCTATTTCGTAGGTTTCGGGCGGTTCGCCATGCGCACGAAGCAGCACATTCACATCGTGGAGTTCCTTCAGTTGCTCATGGGTGATGGTCTCCAACCCCTCTTGCTTGAGGCGCTCCACCTCGTTGCTATTGTGCACAATGTCACCCAGGCAGTAGAGGTGACCTGTCACTGCCAACTGCTCCTCTGCCATATTGATGGCGCGCGTCACGCCAAAGCAAAATCCAGAATACTGGTCAATTTCGATAATAGCCATATTATTTCTCCTCACACAGATCTCACGGATCTCACAGATTTTAAAAAAGTCTAACAGGCTAAGAAGATTTCGCCAAAAGACAATAGTATCGTCTTAACTTCTTTAACTTCTTTAACTCCTTTAACTCCTTTAACTCCTTAACTTCTAAAAAATTATTTTCCTTGCATGAATTGGTGGAAATAGTCAACCGCCCATGCTATTTGTTCTTCAGCCGTAGCGAATTTGCCACTGTCCACCTCCACTGCATCGTCGGCTTTGCGAAGCGGACTTTCCTTGCGTGTGGTGTCGAGGTGGTCGCGCATCTTCACGTTGGCGATGATGTCGTCGAGCGTAACGCTGGTGTCGCCTTTGGCACGCATCTCGTCGAAGCGGCGTTTGGCACGGATTTCAGGACTGGTGGTCACATAGAGTTTGATTTCGGCATCGGGAAGCACCACAGTGCCAATATCGCGGCCGTCCATCACCACGCCCTTGTTCTTGCCCATCTCCTGCTGGAGGCGCACCATGGCGTGGCGCACTTCAGCAATGGCAGCCACAAGGCTCACATTGTTCGACACCTCCAGGCCACGAATCTCATTCTCCACATTCTCACCGTTGAGATAGGTGATTTGCTTGCCGTCCTCAATCTTGAAACTGATGTTGATGTCGGGCAACATGGGAAGCAGTCGCTCCACATCCACCTTGCCATCGGTAATCAAACCGTGACGCAAGCAAAACAGAGCCACGCTGCGATACATGGCGCCAGTGTCGATATAAGTGTAACCCACGCTTTTGGCAAGTGCTTTTGCCATTGTGCTTTTGCCACTCGAAGAAGTTCCATCGATGGCAACATTTATCATTTTCTTATCCATTAATTTCTTTCATCGTAAATATTTCACAAAGTTACGAATATTTTTTCAGAACTAACGAAGCCCACCACACGAATGAAATCACCAATTTTAAAATCACACAGCAACATCATACAGCAACCAGTCTATCCATACGAACTGTATAGAGGGGCAAACAGAACTACAATATAACGTAAATTCAAGCAAGCCTCATTATCCAAGCTGTTATATAAAAATAATTAAAATTTCTATTTTTAATTTCAAGCAGTTTTTATACAACTCAACAGCAAAAATCTCCGGTTTGTCAAAAAAAGTGAAAAACCACATTAAAAAGATGTCTTAACCTTTTGTGCGTTTATCAAGTTTTGTTAACTTTGTAAAAAAATAACATTTACATCTTAAAACAAAAACTCATGAAAAAGATTTATTTCATTCCCTTTGCTCTTATTTTTAGCATCTTGTGCTCATCACCAACCTCGGCTTCTTCAAAAAGGAAAATTGTAAAAAAAAGAAAAACATATAAAAAAGAGCAGATTTTATCCCCTACAACAGTCGCCTCATTAATTGCCATAGAAGCAAAAACTGTTATTAATGATTACTTAAATCAAGATACGGTTGCGGTAATAGCCCACCCTGCAATCATTTCGATTTTACATAAACAGCCATCATATTTTGACAAAAATGGCCTTTTAAAGTTATATGTAGACAGCATTGACTCGTGCATAGAGCGTAAAGACGCAGATGGCTTAATACAAGTATGTGCAACAATACTTGTTAGTGGACATGACAAACTTGCCCCTATTGCATGCGAGGGGATCGTCCAAGCTATGGCACAACAATCAAATACAGAAGGCATACGGAAGGCTATCCGCCGTTTCGAATTGTTATCTAAGTCAACAACTGGGCACCCATATGATACAACAATTCGAGATTTGCGCACTCAATTTGATGATGTAATAAATCCTGTGTCATTTGAGGACAAAGTAAAAGGAACATGGGTTAGTGCTTTTTGCACAAACGATGATGACATAAATTTCCCATATATAATATTTGACATAAATTATTTGACGAGTAACACTGGTATTCGCTTACATCATGTACCAGGAATGGAACCTCGCAATAATAATTCTTTTTTTTCACAACTCTTAAGTTCACAGTTTATTGGTGGTGAAGATGGTCATATCCAAGCCTCTTTTGGCACCGAAAAGCTGAATAGAGGAAATGATAAATTTGCCCAAAGTGGCTTTGAGACCACCCGCAATTTCCGAGCAGAATCTCGAGCGACAATTTCTTCTTCAAATGCCAAATTCGGGGATAAACTGTTAGCAACTGCCGCTACTGAAACTGTTGCGAGTTTAC
>OQVT01001481.1_pt1 | contig 14808 bp, 19 predicted proteins | sample 1691561 | NCBI WGS metagenome assembly OQVT01 (sample SAMN03418260, study PRJEB22391) | human gut metagenome | biome: human-gut; feature: organic feature; material: feces | host: Homo sapiens | place: Tanzania | collected 2013-01 | reverse complement strand
TCATCTTCGCTGCCACTTTCATGCACCAGTGACATGATACGATGAAGGCGGTCAGCTGACCGAAGCTGTTCGTAGAAAACCATATTCCGTCGTTCTGTTTGATGAGGTGGAGAAAGCCCATCCGGATGTATTTAACGTATTGTTACAGGTTCTGGATGACGGTCGTATCACAGATTCTCAGGGACGTACCGTAGATTTTAAGAACACTATCATCATTATGACATCCAACCTTGGTTCTGCGCATCTGCTGGAAGGCATCGACGAAAACGGTGATATCAATCCGGAAGCAGAAGAACTGGTTATGAACGAGCTGCGTGGTAACTTTAGACCGGAGTTCTTAAATCGTCTGGATGAGATTATCATGTTTAAGCCGTTGACCAAGGATAACATCGGAAATATCATTCATCTGCTGATGAATCAGTTGAACAAACGTCTGGAAGACCGCGAGATTTCCGTAGAACTGACACCGGCAGCAGAGAACTTTATCGTAGAGCATGGTTATGATCCAATCTACGGTGCAAGACCTCTGAAACGATTCCTGCAGAAGCATGTGGAGACTTTATCTGCAAAACTGATCCTTGCGGATGAAGTACATGCAAATGATGTAATCCTCATTGATGTGGATGGAGATCATCTGACTGCAAGGGTAAAATAGTATAAGGATTACAGTGTCAAAAGCACGGAGCAATCCGTATAATCAAGATTTGGGTGTTTTGACCGCAAACCTTTATATGAACAATGCGATATAGATAAAGCGTTATCTCATGTGAAAGAATATAGACTGCATGAACCTACTAGAGTGAATGAAAATATATCTTTTATTTCATTGAATGCACAACACATAGTTAAATCTCGACAGCTTTACTTCATGTTTAATGACGGAGTGAATAAAAAGACAGTAGGGTTTACAGGAGATATAAGTGATTACAAAGATAGATATTGGCTTAACACTATGGAACGGTTACCTTATTGTGATATTCTAGTTGCAGAATGTACATATGGTAACTACAAACGAATGCATAAAGAACGAGATAGAAAAACGGACACTAACAAACTTGATACAGCAATTAAATATGCCAAACAACATGGATCAAAGGTTATTATACCTACATTCAGTTTAAACAGATTGCAAGATATCTTAGCAACTCTATATAAGATGTATGAAGGGAACTGTCCGTTAAAAATTGTTGTTGATGCACCGTTAGGTCATAAAATTAGCAATCTGTGGAGAGAGCTTATAGACAAAAACCATGACTTATGGGATAAAATATCAAGATGGACAAGAATATATTGGGTGAAAGATTTTGCGCAGAGCGAAGCTTTTAATAGGTTAAACCAACCGTTAATCATTATTGCAGGCGGTGGTATGGCATCTGGTGGACGTAGTACATATTGGTGTAAAGAGCGTTTGTCTGACCCAAACAGCTATATAGTATTCACAGGCTATTCAACACCAGAGTCACCAGCTGGACAAATAAAAAATGAAAAAACAAAATCTGTAAAGATAGATGGTAAGACGGTTAAAAATCGAGCTAAGATTATTACTTTAAATTCGTTTAGTTCGCATTGCGACTTTAATCACTTGATAACATATTATTCGAACGCACAATATAATAAGATTTGTTTGGTTCATGCAGAACAAGATGCAAAGAATATATTTGCCAAAAAACTCAAAGACGAATTGGCGAAAAACAATAGAACAAGTAGTGTTGTAGCAGTAAATAAAAATACAAAAACATACTTCTAAAATCATTGACAAACTCTCTTTTCTGGATTATAATTAATTAAGAAATCTAAGAAAGGAGAGTTTATTTTATGACAAGCAAAGAGTGGTTTGATAAAATCTGCAGCAAGCTTGAATCAAAAGGATATCATCTCACTAATATTAATTGGTGGGACGATCCAGAAACAACATGGCACAATTATTGTGTTTACTTTAGAGTTAAAGAGTGCAAAAAGTGGAGGTTTGGTTTCATATTTAAGTATGAAGAAAAGACTAATGACCTACAAAGTGCTACATTTTTTGCAAAACATATTCATGGTGGATCAATGAAACCTAGCTGGAGTTGTTATAAGGAGGAAATAACTAATATAGATAAACACTCAGATAGTTTCTTTTTTGAGTATACAAGTGTCATAAGCGTTATTGATGCAATAAGATACCATCCTATAATTGCTTACTACAGAGAGATGTGCAGCGATGATTTTGCGGACAGAAGAAGTATTTTCTATAGGCTTATTGAAGCTAAAAAAGACGAATTAATTCAGCGAACTAAAGATTGGTATTATCATGAATACAATTTTAATCATGAGTATTGTAGGCTACGTAAAATAAGACGAGCACTTTTAGAGTATAATGATATATCAGGAGTGGAGCTTAGAGACTGGAATAAATTAGTCGAAGATGCTCGACATTATCCCAGATACGAGTTGAATGTTTATCTTTCGAAGAACGAAACTGAAGGATGGGATATGCTTAAATGTTTATACAAATTAAACGGTAAGCAAAAATGGAAGGAGAATTATTGTCATGTACATTTTTTTGACGAAGAAGAACAACTAATATTCCTAAGAATCGACGACGAATTACTTGAAGATATTTATGGTTGGAGATTTAGGTTAAGAGGGTGGTTTAAGAATGTATTACATTGTTAGTACATACGAAGATAGATATTTAAGAGCAGATAACACAATTACAACTTCGAGAGAACAGGCAATTAAGTTTGATACAGAAGAGGATGCACAGAACTTGATAGATCACAGATTGCCAAGACTTATTCGTAACTGCTTGGGCGACGTTCATATAATCAGTGACGGCAAAGCTGATATCACAGGTGTTAGTACAGAAGAGTTCAAACCGTCTTTGACAAATAAAGAATTGGTAAAAGAAATGATTTCATCTGTGATTTCAAGAATAAAAGTAGAAGACCTTAAAGAGGATTTAAGCACATTAGATAAAATGCTTAGCGATATATCTCATTACAGAGAAAATATTGGTCGTAGTTCAGACGGATTAGACGAACTAGAAAGAAGCATTTTAATTAAAAGACGAGAAACTAAAAAGGAAATCCGATACATTTTATTGCTTGAAAAGATGTTCAAAGAGAGCAATCAGATAAGTATAAAAGAACTCGTTGACGAGTATAATTTTATAGAAAATGGTGAGTTTAAACCAAGGGTATTAAAAGGTTTGTTTGGAGAAAATGAGGTTATACCAAAATTTGAAGATGTGTGGAAAGGAGAGTCCAATGTTTGAAGCGATAACTTTATTTGCATTTATAGTTAGTGTCATGGGAGCAGTTATATACTCATTAAGCGAGATTGGGAATATGGCTATGGGACATAAAAATGTAAGTATTATAAAGGTTTGCTGCTATATTATAGTTGCATTATGTGGTATGTGGTGTTTATTTGTAAGTAGCTTATAATGGATGCGAAGGAATTAAAAAAACAACTTAATATTGAACATTACAGATTGATTTTTACTGAGCTTGGAGCAGAATGGAAAGAGACAAACAATGAGTATTGGCAGTTAAGAACCGGGTGTCATAATCTAAATTGGGAAGACGGATCATACAAACTTTATTTTTACCTTGACACCCAAACATTCTTTTGTTTTACTCATTGTAATGTTGCTTTCGACATTTTAGAATTAGTACATAAAAGATGGGAACTTGAGCAAAAACCTCATTCTTTCGGGAATATAATTAAGTGGATTTGTGGTGTTGTAGGATTCTCTGAGCGAGTTTCTACCGACTGTCGAGTAAACTATTCATCAAATTGGAAGTCTATCTTAAATCCTTATATAAACACTAAAAATAATCCTTGTATACGGAGGAGTTACAACAAGGACGTTTTACAAGCGTTTCCAGCTCTTTATCATGAAAGCTTTATCAAAGACAACATATCAATTCAAACCATGCAAAGATGGCAAGTTGGCTATTATGTGACGCAGAACCAGATAACATTACCTGTATTCGATAAAGACGGAAGACTTGTTGGGATTCATTGTAGGAATTTAGATAAAGCAAGATTAGCAAAGGGACAGAAGTATATACCACTTAGATTACTTGGTGGTGAAGAATATAAATTTAAGACTGGACAAGTGCTTTATGGTATTAATTACAATCAGTACATGATAAAACGTACCGGTCGAGCAATATTATTTGAAGCGCCAAAATCAGTTTTACAAATGGCATCATACTTTGGTATTACTAACAGCGTTGCAAAGTTTGGTTCAAACCTAAGTGTTACGCAGCGCAACCTATTGCTTGATTTAGGTGTTAAGGAAATAGTTATCGCTGATGATAAGCAGTATAAACAAACTTCTGGAGACGAATGGCATAGTTATTGTGCAAGAGTTATTAAGATAGCCAAGATGTTTAATGGGTATTGTAAAGTAACAGCGATAGTGGACGATAAAGGGTTGCTTGGTTATAAAGATTCACCAAGCGACAAAGGAAAGGATATTTGGACTGAACTTTTTAAAAATAGAAAATTGATAAAAACCTAGGAGGTGATCGTATGTTTGAAAGATTATTTAGTGTTTTATTACCATTCTTGGCGATTTTATTTATTATTATGTTTTTATTCCCATTTGATATAATAATAAAGTTGTGTGTATGGATTGGCATGGGAAGTACGGCTCTGTTTTTCTTTGTGGAATATATGAAATGGTGTTGACTATGAGCAGTACAAAAAGGATAATCCGCACTGGATGTATCCAACAGATAAAGAACCATGGAAAAATGAGGAGGATAGATAATGGATTGGGCGACAATATGGGGAATAAGTGTTACTATTGCATTAATATGTATGTGTATTTATACTATGAGTTTACACGAAGCTATCTCTAGTATTTATAATCTACTTGAACGGATAGTAGATTCTGTGTATAGTTTAGCACAAATAATACTCGAGGAGGAAGATAAAAAATGACAATAGGTATAATACTTGCATTAATAGATTTGGGGTTTTGTGTATTTATAATGTATTATTGTTGTAAATATGAAAAAAGGTTAGATAGGCTCGAATTCCTCAACAAAATAGACTCAGAAGACGCAAATAGATTTCGTGCAGATACAAACAAGAGGTTAGAACAACATGATTTTGAAATAAACTCAACGGCTCGTGCAGCAGTTTATGACCCAGATGGCAACCTACAAGAAATCACTATAGATGAATTGGCAGAGTATATACTAAACAATGAGCCAATAGTTAGAAAAGCGGATAAGGTTATATGGGGGAAAGATGAAGAGTAACGATTTGTTAATCTTATTAGATGTGTTGTGTATATTTATAATCACAGTAATTATTATTTTGTTAGCATTCAAACCATTGTTTATTCTCATGATTCCACTTATAATAGCAGCGTGGATATGGGTTAGCATCACTATAGAGCTTATAAGGAGGTTATTGTGAAAATAAAAACGCTTTACGATTCACCAAAAGACATTACGATAGAATCGTATTTAAATCAATGTGGAATTCAAGATATATCTGAGTTTGTCTTGCCAAAAGGAAAATATATTGAATCATGGTTACAGAATCAAAGTGTGATAAATGCTGAATTGTTGATTGATACAATAAATGAAAATACCTACTGTTTTATTATACAAGATAGTGATGTTGATGGTATTTGTAGTGCGGTTATCGCATATCAGTTTTTAAGACATATAAATGTAAAAAAGAAGAATATCCGTGTTTTATTCCATAGTGGTAAACAACATGGGTTTAAAGACATGTATAAAGAAATTATGCGACATGCCGAAAATTTATCTCAGCCATATTTTGTATGGTGTCCCGACGCTGGAAGTAATGACATTTGTGAATGTGAAGCTATACAAGATCATGGCGGCAATATTCTTATCACAGATCATCACGAAACGGGTTTTGATGGAAGTATAAAAATACATCATGCAATAGTTGTTAATAATCAGATTGAAAACACGATTAACAATAAAGATTTATGCGGTACAGGTGTTACTTATAAAGTAATCGAACGATATTGCAAGAAAGAGCACGATTCATGGTATAAAGGACTGCTTGATATGGTTGCTTTGGCGAATATTGCAGATGTAATGGATATGAATAATTATGAGAATAGAACTTTTAATTATTATGGACTGAGACGAATTAAAAATCCATTTTTAAAATTTTTATGCGAGACATATATCAAAGACGAAATAACACCTAAAAATTTAGCATTTAATGTTATTCCAAAGTTGAATGCCGTATGCAGATCGGATAATCAAAAGCTTAAATCGGATATATTTAAAGCGTTTGCCGGAATAAAAAATAATTACAAAGAGCTTGTGAAAGATATCAATAAGTGCTATAGTCAGCAACGAAAATATGTTTCAGAGAAGTTTGAGGAGTATAAAAAGGAAATAGATAGGTCTCATGATGTGTATGACCATGGAGATGTTATCTTATTTCATAATGCTGAGGAGAGCAATTATACTGGATTGATTGCAACAAAGCTTTCTGAATATTATGCAAGACCAGTAATTGTAGTATATGTTGATGTACTCACTAGAATTTGGAGGGGTTCGTGTAGAAGTCAGGTTGATTTTAGAACCATTTTAAGCCACAGTAATGTAATGAATGTATGTACTGGTCATGAAAAAGCATTTGGCGTAGAGTGGAATCATGCGGTATGTAGAAAATTAGAAGATTATATTCGTAATTTATCTCTTGATATACAGCCTAGTATTAATGTATTATGTAGTTGTACGGTTCCGGAGCTAACCGATGATCTCTTTATGATGGGATATAAGTACAGAGAGCTTTGGGGTCATGGAATTGAAGAACCTAAGTATCATTTAAAAGAAATTGTGATAAATGGTGCAGATATTAGAGAGGTGGGAACAAATGGTATAAGATTTAATTATGGTTTTATAAGTTTTGTAAAGTTTGGTTTAAGTAAAACTGCAAAAGCTGAATTGAATGTTGGTAGAGATATTAACATGAGGTTAGAGGTTATTGGTACGCTAGGGATCAATGAATGGAATGGTAATGTAGAAAAGCAAGTTGATATGGAAAGGATAGTGGTAATATGATTGACTATTATATATTTAAAAATTCACTTACAGAGATGAATAACTACGAACTTTTTGCGATGATTGCATTAATAAGAAACGAAATATGCGATCGGCATATAAGAAACCATGATGGAACTTGTCAATATTGTCCGATGTCGTCGTATGTTTGCCGTCATTTGCAAGAAAGATTAGAGTTTTTAGCGACACAGGAAGAAAGGGAAGTAGACAATGGATTATAGTAAATTTACAATAAAATCTGGTGGATTGGAAACGATTAGCGATTTAACCAAAGAGGAGTGTTTTGAGTCTGCTCTAAATAAAATTGAAGAATATCGTAAACATGGATGGGGTTGCTGTCTCTTGTCTTTTAACGAATATGGATTAATTTATAAAGAATTAAGAGATTTTCTTGAGTCTAATAATTATATAGTTTATGCTATTAGTCAAACTGGGTTTAACAAGGAAACTTTTCCTCGCTTATATGTTGAGTGGATAGATGAGGATTTGGAGGAATAAAATGAAGGTAATTATTACAGATAGTTTGCCGCAAGCAAAATTGCGCAAACCCGGAAGTTATATAACATGGAAAGAGGATAAGATAGTTGATATCTTAAAGAGCAAAGGCTGTAATGTGCGTTTTCATTATAATTCGTCCGGTGAATATTTGAATTTAAAAATCATAACAAGATGCAACGATCGTAACAAATTGGACGAAATTATAGAAGAAATAGTCAGCTTATGCTTGTCTGATTGTATTATTTATATAGATGATGATAAAGGTTATTGTTACATAGATACAGATAGTGTAAAACAGCCAGCCATACCATTAGATATCCTTTGTAGGTTTACGGATTATTTTGTATGGGGATTAGAGGATTAAAACATGGAAGAAAGATGGGAATTTACGGTAGTTTTTAAAGGGCAAAATTTCATTGTGATAAAAGGTACTCTGTATAAATATCACTCACGAAGTTTACCTATCATTGGAACCTTTTTGAATTTGAGAAAAGAACGGGAAGAGTTTTTTATAAAGGAGCTATGAACTGATGGATAAAAATAATTATACCGTATTACATTGTCATACAATGCTTAGTAATGCAACAACTACTATAGATAGTGTCACAAGGTTTCAAGATTATATTGACAAAGCTAAAGAATGCGGAATGAAAGCACTAGCAATATCTGAGCATGGAAATATAATGGAGTGGTGGCATAAAAAATGTGCAATAGAAAAAGCAGGAATGAAATATATTCACGCTTGCGAAGTTTATGTTACAATGTCGCTTAAAGAAAAATTTAGAGATAATTACCATTGCTTATTAATAGCTAAAAACAAAGAAGGATTTTATGAATTAAACCGTTTAATCTCTAAATCATATAATAAAAATGATGGACACTTTTATTATAATCCACGTATCACTTATGACGAACTAAAAAGTACAAGTAATAATATCATTGTGTCAACTGCATGTGTTGGTGGAATAATGAATAAAGGTAATGATACTTTGCAAAACGATTTTTTATTATGGCTATACAAAAACAAACATAGATGCTTCTTAGAGATACAACATCATCAAACAGCAGTGCAAGTAGAGTATAATAAAAAATTAATTGATTTGTCTATAGGGTATGGTATTCCTTTGTTGGCTACCACAGATACGCATTGCTTAAATGAAAAGCATATAAAAGGACGTAGTATTTTACAGAAAGCTAAAAGTATTTATTTTGATGATGAAGAAGGTTGGGATTTATGCTTTAGAACATATGACGAACTGTGTAATGCTTTTCAGCGACAAGGAATAGCTGAGGAAATATATAAGATGGCTTTAAACAACACAAACAAAATTGCTAACATGATAGAGCCATTTGAGCTTACTAAAGAAACTAAATACCCAAAAATTTATGATAATCCACTTCAAGTATTTAAAGATAAGATTAACAAAGGATATAAAAACAATTCTTATATAAAAGAGCGACATTTTTTTGCAGATATTCAAAAGAGATTACAGGAAGAGCTAGAAGTATATCAAAAAACTGGAACCATTGACTTTATGCTTATGCAAGCTTATTTGAGGGAGTGGGAAAAAGAAAATGGAGTGCAGTGTGGATACGCAAGAGGATCAGTCTCAGGTAGTATGATAGCTTATTTACTTGGCATAACACAAATGGACAGTATAAAGTTTGATCTCAACTTCTTTCGTTTTTTAAATCCTAGTCGAGTAACAAACGCAGATATTGATACCGATTATTCAGAAAAGGATAGAGCGAAGGTTAAAGAGTTTTTGCTAAAAGACCATATGGATATTGATACTATTCAGTGTAGCGAAATCATAACCTTTAACACCATAGCTGTAAAAGGCGCAGTAAAAGATGTTGCAAGAGCAATGAATATTCCGTTAGATGAAGCTCAGAATATAAGTAATCAGATAGTTGATAACGAGATACCTGATAAATTAAGAAAACAATATCCTGAATTGTTTGAATATGTTGATATTGTAAATGGTGTAGTTATGTCTGTGGGATCACATCCTAGCGGTGTGTTGGTTACAGATAGAGATATTGCTTCCGAAATTGGAACTTGCACATTGTCTACTTCAGAATATCCGATATCTATGTTAAATATGAAAGAGCTTGATGATTTAATGTATGTAAAGCTAGATATACTTGGACTTGACAATATAGGTATAATAAATGATACTTGTAAAATGGTAGGAATAGACAGGTTAAATCCAGATAATGTTAATCTTAACGATGAAAAAGTATGGCAATCAATTAAAGATGATACAACATTAATCTTCCAGTGGGAGAGTAATTCAGCTGCGCAATATTTGAGGAAGTTTATGTCGAATGGAACTATTAAGAAGGTAAAAGATATTGTATCTAATTTTTCTTATATAAAATGGTTTTCATTTGGCAATGGTTTGATTAGACCGGCATGTGCAAGTTACAGAGATGAAGTAGCAAAAGGCGAATTTAGCACCACGGGATTAAAAGAGCTTGATGATTTTCTAACCCCTACTCTTGGACGTGTATGTATGCAAGAGGACATTATGAAATTTCTCGTAAACTTTTGCGGATATTCCCAAGCAGAGAGTGATACTGTAAGACGTGGAATTGCAAAGAAGTACGGAACTAACGAGTTATTACCAGAAATAGAAAGAAGATTCGTAAACACTGTATATGAAAGATTTGGTGTAAAAAAAGAGGATGCGGAAAAAGTTATTAAACCATTTCTGCAGGTAATTCTAGATGCGAGTGCATATGCATTCTCATGGAATCATTCAGATGCGTATAGTTGCACAGGATATATAAGTGGATATCTTAGATATTATTACCCTTTAGAATTTTTGACTGCATCTTTTAACACATTTACTGATAAACCAGAAAAAACACAACGTATTACTGATTATGCAAAACAGCACAACATTAAAATCAAAGCACCAAAATTTGGCTACGCTCATAACGAATACATGTGCGACAAAGAATCCAATACAATTTATAAAGGTCTTGGCTCAATAAAAGATATGCGGTCTACCTCAGCAGACATTATGCTTGAAATTGCAGAGCGTAACCCTAAGACATTTTTAGACATTCTTTATCTTAGAGAGGATGTAAAAATTGATGGCAAAAAGCTAGATGCAAAATCGCTTGAAATATTAATTAACGTAGGATTCTTTAGCAACATTTGTACAATACCAGAAGCAAAAACAGCCTTGTTCTGGTTTAATAAATATGGTACAAGAAAAACCTTAAAGAAAGAGAAATTAAACGAGCCGTGGATATTAGAAATTGTTGAAAAGAACGCTGGCAAAGAAACACCGGCACAGTTTTCTCAATTAAATAATAAAGGAATTGTCGAAGATATTCTCAAAACAGTGCCAAAGAAAGAGGAGGATATTTCAGCACTAATTCGAAAACAGATAGAATGTTTAGGTTATGCGGACGTAGAAGACATGAATATATCACCTTTAGAATATATGGTACAATCGGTAAGAGAAGACAAGTATAATCGTGTCTGGGTGAGCTTACATCAGTTAGCTACAGGAGTAATAAAAGATTATAAATGTGATTCATCATGGTTTGAGAAAAAGCCATGTAAAAAAGGTGACATAATAAAGGCTGTATTTAAACCAAAAGAAAAAGTTAAGTTTGTAGGACAAGATGATAAAGGTAAAAATCTTTGGCAGAAGACAGGTGAGTTTGAAAACATACTAAAATATTATTCTTTTATATGATACATGTTGACATTATGGGAGAAAAAGTATATAATATAAAAGTAAGTTAATGCAGCAAACCAGAAAGGAGGAACAATGAACTTTATTGTTGATGTTGAGGTCACAAGGATTGTTCATAAAAATGAGAAGTTTCAAATTGTTGGAGCGATCCCATTCTCAAATGATTCAAATATAAAACTCAACAAGTATGGTAATATCACAATACGAGACGAAACACTCTCGTTAGAACAAAAGGCAAGATATAAGGTTGAACTTGAAGAACAACCGCCTACAAAATGGGGGACTCAGTATTTGCTGGTGTCATTCCCAGACTTCACCTTTGATGATATTAACGATATCACTGAGGAAACAGAAGTTAAACTTCTGCATGAGATTATGAGTGAGGGATTGGCAAAGGTAATTCATGACGCATACCCAGATTTTGTCAAAAGAATACTGAAAAATGAAGAGTCAACTATTGATTACTCGAATATTAAAGGAGTGGGAGACAAGAAATTCTGGAGCTATGTGGATAAAATCAAAAACAGATGCTCGGCAATACTGTTAAAAAACATATTCCCTGAATATGATTTGTCGCCACATGATTGTATGGCACTTTATAAAGCGTATGATACGTTGAATTATGTCCGTACAGTTATGGAAAAACATCCGTATGAAGTGCTTATAAATATCTGCGAGTGGGGATTCGATAAGACAGACAGGTTTGTGCTTAAAAAACATCCGACACTTAGATTTTCACAACAGAGAATTGAGTATATGATGGACGCTATTCTCAGAGAGGTAGAAAACTATGGTAGCACCTATTTGAAAGCTGAACTTATGGCAGATAAAATATATGGTATTGATCCAGAAGCAATTCCATATATCAAAAATGTTGCTATCAGCTCAGAGATTATCAATTATGATGCGGAGAAGAATTATCTTGCAAGACAAAACACATACGCTTGCGAACAGCGTGTTGCAGAGTTTATTAAATCCAAGCTCAAATACAGTAAGAAGCTTGATTGGGATTGGAGAAAATATGAAGCTTGTGATAGGCGGAGTGGCACAGGGAAAGCTTGATTATGTGCTCGAAAATATGATAGAAGAATCAGAAAAATATGATGTGTACGACTGCTTTTTTCTAAAAGATAATGCCTGCAATGATAAGGCAGCAAACATGGAATGGCCATGGGATTTGCCCATCGATGATGAGCGGGTATTCATAATAGATAAATTCCATTATTTTATCAGGGCGGTGCTTGAGAATAAGCTTCCGCTGCAGGATTATATTTTGAAATTCATGCAGTTTGCAGAGGAAAATCCGGATACAATAGTCATTGCCGATGAGATTGGAAACGGCATAGTGCCTCTTGATGCATTTGAGAGAGAGTACAGGGAGCAGACAGGCAGAGCTGAGATACTGCTTGCAAAAAAAGCAGATGAGGTGGTTCGCGTAATATGTGGAATCGGTCAGAAAATAAAATAAACTGTATTTTTATAAGACACGGCTGCACAGCCTCAAACAGAGAGCACAGATATCTGGGCAGGACAGATGAGCCACTCGATGAAGCCGGAGTTTTTGAGCTTAAAAAAGCGCTTGATAATGGTATATACAAGGCTTTAGAGGAAAACAGCCTAAAGGAGCAGATAATTATTACAAGCCCAATGAAGCGCTGCAAACAGACGGCAGAGATTATTTTGCCGGCTTCAAAACACCATAAAATTCATACCGTAAAAGAGTTTGCAGAGATGGATTTCGGGGAATGGGAGCTTAAAAGCTATAAGGAGCTTAGCACAGATGTACGTTTCAAGGAATCATATCAGGCATGGATTGACAGTGGTGGTACACTTGCCATTCCAAACGGAGAGAGCAGAAAAGAGTTTTGCAAAAGAAGTATATGTGGCTTTGAGAGGGCACTCACACAGGCATTAGTGCTTAAGAGGGCTATGCCGGATAAAGAGATACAAATAGTATTTTTTGTGCATGGAGGGACTATCATGGCGATAATGAGCCATTACTGTGATATGGATTACTATGATTACCAGGTGAAAAACGGCTGTGGCTACTCGTGTGAGGTGGTGGTTGAGGGCAATGAGATTGTGTTTAATGAAATAGCGCCCATATCGCTATGATTTATTTAAGAAGGACTAACATATGTGTTATCATATTTTTGCATTTATAGCAGGCTTTGTGCTTGATTTATTAATAGGGGATCCGCATTTTATACCGCATCCGGTCAGGCTTATCGGCTCACTCATTTCTTTTCTCGATAAGAGACTTAATAGTGATGTCAAATATAATAGCTCTGAAAATGAAGCAAATTTAACAAAATATAAAAGAGGCGTGCTTCTTGCTTTTACTGTTATTTTTGCAACCTTTGCAGTATCGGTAATTATTCTTGCGGCAGCATACAGCATAAATTTATATGCCGGGGTAATAGCAGAGGCTGTCATGACCTGGCAGATTCTTGCCACAAAATGTCTTCGTGTGGAGAGCATGAGGGTGTACGATGCACTAAGTACAGACGGAGTTGATGCAGGAAGAAGGGCTGTTTCCATGATTGTTGGCAGAGATACATCTGTGCTTGATGAGGCAGGCGTCACAAGGGCGGCAGTTGAGACGGTAGCTGAAAATACATCTGACGGAGTGATTGCACCTATGCTTTACACAGCAATCGGCGGGCCTGTGCTTGGCTTTGTATACAAGGCCGTGAATACGATGGATTCCATGCTTGGCTACAAAAATGATAAATATATGTATTTTGGCAGATTTGCCGCAAGGCTTGACGATGTGGTCAATTTCATACCGGCAAGAATCAGTGCATATTTGATGATAACTGCAGCATTTATCGGTGGCAGGCAGTTTGATGGACGAAATGCATATCGCATTTTTAAAAGAGACCGTTTCAATCATGCAAGCCCAAACTCAGCTCAGACAGAGTCCGTATGTGCCGGCGCTTTAAGGGTGCAGCTTGCGGGTGATGCAGTGTATTTTGGGAAGCTTGTGAAGAAAAAATACATAGGAGACGGGCTGCGAGAGATAGAGTACGAGGATATAAAGCGTGCAAACAGGCTGATGTATATCACTGCGTTTTTGTGTGAGCTTTTATCGGTGGCGGTTATGAGTCTTATTTTAATATTGCTTTGAATATGGAAGAATGATGTAAGAATTGGTGGAGAAATTGAATGAAAAGCATCCATGGCGGCGACATATACAACAATAAAGTAAATATGGATTTTTCGGTAAATATCAATCCTCTTGGCATACCGGATACTGTTAAAGAGGCTATGAGTGATGCACTTTCGTATGCAGACAGATATCCCGACATAGCATGCAGCGGTCTTAAAAAAGCGTTGGCAGGTTATTTTACACAGCAAGGCTGCAGTATACAAAGCGAGGATATAATCCCCGGAAACGGAGCCTCCGAGCTTTTTATGGCGATAGCTCATGCCATAAAGCCTAAAAAAGCAGTGCTTTTAGCTCCGGGATTTTTCGACTATGACACTATAGGAGGACTGTTCGGTGACATGTATCTCGGAGTACACGA